>JAEEGL012048180.1_pt1 | contig 11016 bp, 6 predicted proteins | sample 9134231 | NCBI WGS metagenome assembly JAEEGL01 (sample SAMN16246548, study PRJNA631951) | gut metagenome | biome: gut microbiome; feature: rumen; material: fiber-attached | host: Bos | place: Iran: Karaj | collected 2018-10
AGCAGTTCGCTGATCAAGGCTCTGCGCGCCTGCTGTTCCGGTGTCCCTCTTTTTCTCCGTGCCATAATATTACCTCCAAAGTAGTGCTGCTTCCATTATACACTACTTTGGAGGTTTACACAAGATTTGGGATAGACTCGAATCACCTACTGGTCGGAACTGACGAAAGCTTATACAATGTCCGATGCGTTTCAAAATAAACTAACTGCATTTTGCCGGTTTCTTCATTATGATGCCTGACATAACCCTCAGTGGTATCACCGTTTCTGATTTGTCAGCGCGGAGAACAAGTTCGATCTTTCCGACATATCAATTATTTCCTACAGACTCTTCAAACCACATATAGTCGATCGTCTTTTCGTAAGGATTGCAAATCATCATCTTCGTCATTTACCATCGCCCTCCATGTGAAACGTTCTCAAAATACATTGCAATCAAATCGTATTAATTATACCATCTTATCATATTTTTTATCAATAGCAATATAAACACCGAATCATTTATGCGTTAATCTATACACATGTATTGTGCGATCATCATTATTGACAAGTCATCAACATTAATAAAGGAATTATAAGGCATCGTACGCGCAGAGTATCCGTCTCTGTTTTAGATAGATTATATTGACATCTTAGTTCATATATGATATAATATATACTATATTCATTGGCTCGATATGAATATACATAAAAGGGTATCCCGCACTACACCTTTCGATCATCCGCACTCTGATTTCCCGCATTGGGTGAAAGGCTTAAACATGGAGCAAAACAAACCGAATTCGGAAGAAAAACTCTGCAAACGAATACAAAGAGAGTTTGAAAGAAAAAAACTGCTCGGAGACATCTCAATCAGCGATGAGGAATACGAGATTTTGATCCAATATCTGAAAAACAAACTCAGGTGGCTAAAAAAGTACAAGCTGAAAAGTATCAATGATCGGATTCTTTGTGTTGCTTTAGTCCAGATTGGCATCCGTCATTATGACGGTTCATACTGGCCGCATGCAGCCAAAGAACTTGGGCTGCCTTCCCTATCGATTCAGGATCAGGAAATACTTGGTACATCCTTTTTCAGAACAATGAATGCACGAGAAAAATATGTTCTTGGTTCATCAGATCGTGTATCTGCAATTCTGATGCAGGGATTTGTTTGTAACAACTATGCGCCGAAATTATTTGATTATTTGTATGCGTTCTATAATATTGATCTTGAGCGTGATCTGAGTCGCCTTGACAGAAATGCGATGCAGGAGCTGATCGAGGTTATGCAGCGTACCGATAATACAGGACGAACCTATCAGCTTGTCGGTCAAACCGCAAATGCAGTACGGCTGCATCCTCGCGGTGCCAAGACAAGGATACGGCGTTATCTGCGACTTATAGACCGCGCTTTTTGGAATGAACAGTTGCCTGAGAACTCACAAAACAGACTGATCCGCCGTTTCCTGGAATGGGCTGACACATCGGAAGATATTCAAAGCGCGCATCAGAAGCACTTGCACAGAAGTAAACAAAAAAAGCTCTATTCCTCTCCGTATTTGAAACTTCAAATTTCTGACTTGAATGTGTGCCTTGTGCTTCCGCCGCAGCATCTTCGCTTTTCAGACTATCAAGATCTGACATGGAGCATCCGAATCGGCGAAAGAAAGCATGTGCTGCCAATCAGTTTGTATACGCAGGGCGTGATAGGCTACAAGACAGAAGAAGCGTCCATTTTATTGGACAAAAGAGAAGTTCTGAAGGCTATAATGATTCGAATCATGAATGGCGATACTGTTCTGCGCGTCTTTGAAATCAAGGCAAAACAGCGCAGATTCTTCAACGAAAACGGTAATCCGGTGCCTTCCGATCATCTGCAGCCCGGAATCGTGTTTTCTTTGTCTGCTTTGGAATGTAAACCCGTTTCAAATGCACTACAGATGCAAAAAGACAGCGATGGGTTGTGCTGTTCGTCATATCTGCTGGAAGAAGGCGACCTGATCTGCTTTCCGAAAATGCCGCCGATCGCTGTAGGTACGAAGATTGCAAACGGACTCATGCTGCGAAACCGTGTTTCTGGTGTCAGGTATAAAGACGAAGACAACACTTATCCGGTTTACTCAGCTGCTCCGACACTGATTCTCACACTTTCCCCGCAGCGGATTGCCGGAACAGCAATCATAGTAAATGATTTCAAATATCCGCTGATGCGTGACGGGTCATATTTGAACGGCTGTACATCTTTTCCGATGCAGGATGGCACAGACACAGTCGGCATTATGGTATCAGCAGATTTACTACACTGCTCTGAAAACGGTGTGTATTCGATTTCGGTAGATGCCCCGGGCAGAAGCAGTGTTACCACCTATCGTTTTCTGCTGCTGCAACGATTCAAATACGGTTTTGCGGATGCACCATATCTGTTCAACACGCACGGAACCCTTTGTCTTCCGTATAAATACCCGTTGGATCACAAAAAAGCTGATAGAACCGCACAGGATCTTGCTTACGAAATTGATCTTACTGCAGGATCAAATATATATGAATGCAGCTGTTGCGGTTACCCGCTTGAATTTGAAATTCCGGTTTTGCGATACCGCTTTGAGGGTGAACAATGGATGACTGCCGCGCATATTGATGTTTGGCATTCTGCTTTTCAGCCCAAGCTGGAAATACAGGCTCCAGGCACACAAATTATATTCTCTTTAGACGAGTACGGAAATGATTCAGAAGACGAAGAAGAGCATGAGGATACATTTACACGCTCAGCCTCTGATCAGATTTTCCACTGTGATCTGACGCGGTTTCACTCTTGGTTCGGGCGAAACAGTGCAAAACGCATAATCTACATACAATGTGCCGGGATGGATAAGAGACGGAAATTCCTTGGCGTTGTAACTAGAAGTGTTTTGATTTCCGGAACACTGACGGCAAGTGATAACCGTGAGGAACTGATTGGCAGCTTTCAGATTATCGGTATGGCAGAATACTATGCAGACCTATTCTTTGGTACAGAGTGTATAGCTGAAAAGATTCTCATGCAAAATGGGCAATTTACGATTCATACACAACTACGATCCGGGATCTATACAGCTGTTATCTACGAAGCTGAAGAAGATGAATATGGATTCGGGACTGCGTATTATCAGATAGGCACACAAGAAATGCAAATTATCGATCCAAATGATCTCACCGGAAGGAGTGTGCAGATCACACAGATCCAACCGCTCGCTGATCTTGACAGCTATCTGATCTTGTATTACAATTATCTGATCATAGATCTTCAAAAATACCAGACGGAATCAGACACCTATTCCGGGAAAATGATCGTCAAAACAAGCGGCGGTACCGTCAAAGCAACCTTTCCCGTATATGTAACGATACCTGATCCGCATGAGATCAATGCCGGATATGTAACCTTTGACGAAGATGGAGAAGCGGCTGCTTTCCTCTATGATTCAGTAGAACACAGCCTTGTTAAATATGCTGATCACCGAAAAGGAAAGTCGTTGATCTACCGCAGATATGATCCTGTGCTATGGCAGGATGAGTATCTTTTCCGTTTTTCATTTATCATACCTGCCGAAGAAGATTATTATTCTGAGGCAGATGAAACGGAATACAACAATCTGAATTATCATTAAAGGGGGAAAATATGTTTTCACCTGTTCATGCCTCCGCTGAATTAACGCGAAAGTATTATCGCTACCTGAAAACAATCTTTCAATTTCAGGATCAGGATTATCAGGCACAATTTGAAGCACAGCTGTCCGGCTCTGATACACTTGCAGCCGGGCCGTATCTCGATGTAACAGATTCGTTTGAAAAAGGAAAATGCATCGAAGAACTGATATCTGACAGCACACTATCAGCTGGATTCCGGGATCTATCGCTGCCTTTGACCCGGCCAATGTATCTGCATCAGATTCATGCACTCAGTAAATTACAGCACGGGCATAATCTGATTGTCTCGACAGGTACTGGTTCCGGTAAAACAGAAAGCTTTTTGATCCCGATCCTTGATTCGCTGTTGAAGGAAAAAGAAGCAGGGACATTATGCCCCGGTGTGCGTGCGCTCCTGATCTATCCGATGAATGCGCTTGCAAACGACCAGACAGAACGTCTGCGCAGTCTGCTTGCAAATTGCCCTGATATCACATTCGGCAGTTATACAGGCCAGACTAAGGCGCATTATCAGGATGCACTCACCAATTATCTGCAGCTGAACGATAATGCAAAGCCGCTGCCAAATGAATTGATCTGTCGTGATCAGATGAAGGAAACTCCTCCGCACCTGCTGATCACAAACTATGCAATGTTGGAATATCTGATGCTGCGTCCCGCGGACAATATTTTTTTTGACAGTGAGCATGCACCGTTCTGGAAGTATATCGTTCTGGATGAAGCGCATGTATATAAAGGAGGCTCCGGCATTGAGGTATCTATGCTTCTGCGGCGTCTGAAGGCTACACTGGAGCGCCCGGATATCCGCTATATCCTAACCAGCGCAACGCTTGGAGATCGGGATTCGGACGCGGAGGTGGCAGAATTCGGAAGAAATCTTTGCGATTGTCCGTTTTCGCCGGATGATATTGTGCGAGCCTGCCGAAAAATACCCGTTCCGGAAAAGGATGTCAAATCGCTTCCGCTATCGCTATACGAACAGATTGCAAAACTTTTGGATGCTTCTGATGAAACAGCATTGATTCAACTGCTGAGTGATCATGGTGTCAATCAAGGCGATGTATCAGAACGCCTGTATCAGCTGATTCTGCATGACAGCAATTATCACACGATCAAAGCTCTGCTGAATCAATCGCCGCAAACGATCAGGGAAATCCATGCAAAGCTTGGATGGGAGGAAGCCCAGATTGTTTCATTTGTTGCGGCAGCCGCCAAAGCAGAAAGAAACGGTGATCGCTTATTCGATGCGCGGTATCACATGTTTCTGCGAGCAGCTGAGAGTGTATTTATCACTCTTCAGCCAAATAAAAAATTATTCTTGACGCCGCAGCACATTCATCACGAGCCTGACGGTACATCCTATGCTGTTTTTGAAGCGGCAGTCTGCAATCATTGTCATGCTGCATTCCTGATCGGAAAAGAGGAGATGCACCGACTGAAGCAAAGTACATATCGGGCAGAAGGAGAAAAACATCATGTGTTTTTGCTCGGAGATAAGGTCTCCGACACAGATGACGAGCGGTCTCTTGAAGATGCAGACACAGAAATAGAGAAGTATGAAGTCTGTGCAATCTGCGGTTATTTACGAAGAGCCGGACAGGTAAATCCACAATCCTGCGAGCACGGTAATGCTGCTATGGTCCCGCTGATCCGCACAAAGGTGAATAATGAATCGGGCACATTAACCAAATGCCCAGTCTGTGAATACAGCAATAACAGCGGTGTGCTGCGTCGTTTCTTCACCGGACAGGAAGCAGTGACCAGCGTGATCGGAACAGCGCTCTTTGAAGAATTGCCTGCTTATAAGGTTACTCTGAAGCAAGATGCAGACGATGAAGACGATTACGGGTTCGGATTTGATGCACAACAGACAGAACATACAGAAGAGGCCAAACAATATATTGCTTTTTCTGACAGCAGGCAGGCTGCCGCGTATTTTGCAAGCTATTTTTCGCAGACCTATCAGAATATTTTGTACAAACGTCTGATCGTTGAAACAATAAAACAGCAGCCGGCAGAATGGCACGGGAGTCTGATTTCGGATTTCGCAGGTTCTTTGGATGCCAAGTTTTCGCAATACGGAATCACAAAAATCGGATCTGAACAAAGCACCCGAGAAGCCTGGAAAGCAATCCTTTTGGAATTGTGCGATCTGAATGGCGTAACTTCGTTGTTTCAAATGGGGCTTTTCGGATTTACCTTTCTAGCAGAGCTCATACCTGCCAATCTGAAATTGGGAATGCGTGCGGAAGATGTGTGTACATTGTGCAATGTATTCGCAGCAAGTATGATGACAAACGCAGCGATTACCGGCAATTTTGCAATGCGTCCTGCTGATAAAGAGTATTACACTCATAACGGCGTGGAATACAGCTACACTCTCTCCGATGCCGACCAGAAAAAATACAGGCTCTCATTCCTTCCAAGCCGTGCCGACGGAATAAACAAACGGACAGATTATCTGTCCAAAGTACTGGAAGCATGCGGACATCCTGCCAAATCCACTGAGGAACTCAACAAAATCCTCGAAAGCATCTGGAGAGGGCTCTTTGTCAGGCAGGAACTGGTACATGCCGAGAACAGCACTTACAAGCTGAACTGTGAGAAGATCCGTATTATCAAGCCGCAGCAGTACTACCTATGCCCGAAATGCCGCCACATTACAGCGTTTAATCTGTTTGGCGTATGTCCCACTTACCGCTGTGACGGGAAACTGCAGCCGGTAGATACAGAAGTCCTGTTTGCAGAAAACCACTACTACCGAATGTATCAGGAATTGGATATTCGTCCGCTGCGTGTTGTAGAGCACACTGCACAGCTGAACCGCGAAACTGCTTATGAATATCAAAAGCAGTTCAAGCAAAAACAGATTGATGTGCTCAGTTGTTCTACTACATTCGAGATGGGTGTCGATGTCGGAAGTCTTGAAACAGTATTCATGCGTAATATGCCGCCATCGCCCGCCAATTATGCTCAGCGCGCAGGCCGTGCAGGCAGAAGCCGTGACTCTGCTGCTTTTGCACTCACTTTCTGTAATAAGAGCAACCATGATTTCTCATTTTTCCGTGACCCCATATCCATGATACGCGGTAGAATAGACCCGCCGAAATTCAGCGTTGATAATGATAAAATAACGATTCGGCACATTTTTGCTTCCGCACTCTCATTCTTCTGGCGGCTGCATCCCGAATACTTCGGTACAGCTTCAGATATGACGGAAGGACGCAGTGAAATACCCAGCGGCACCAAGGCATTTGCGGCGTATCTGAAAACGAAGCCCGCTGCGTTGATGAAGTTCCTGCAGCGTTTTCTCCCTCCGCAGATGGCTGAGCAGTTTGGAGTGGAACGGTTTGATTGGCTTGAACGTCTGGTGGGAACGGATGAGGACGAACCGGGCACACTTACGAAAGCAGTCGAGGAATTTGGCTATGAGATTGGTATTCTTGAGGATGCAAAGCGCTCACTGCTTGATCAGGGAAAGCATGTTGACTATCTGACGGATCGGATCAATGTATATCGGCGTGAAGATATCTTGAGTTTTCTTTCCCGTAAAAATGTACTGCCGAAATACGGTTTTCCTGTTGACACTGTGGAACTGCGTGTGTTTAGTCCGACGGAAAGTGTAAGACTTGGTCTGGATCTGCAGCGCGATCTTTCCATGGCAATTTCAGAGTACGCACCCGGATCAGAGATCGTCGCAAACGGTCGGCTGATCACAAGCCGATATATCCGAAAAATGCCGCGTATGAATTGGAAAATGTATGACTATATCCGCTGCGAATGTAATACATTGAATATTGCCGTTCATACAGGAACAGATCAAGTGATCAAAACATGCAGGGGATGCGGAAAACAGCTTAACAACACAGCTGTCCGAACCTTTATTATCCCGCAATTTGGCTTTGAGTGTGACGGCAATATCAACAAGCGTCCCGGATTGACCAAACCCGAACGAACATACCGCGGCGAAATCTCTTATGTAGGATACCGGACGGATACTGAGCATATGAATCTGCAGATTGGAAACGCAGAAATCGAACTGTTGATCAGTCGTGCAGATGAAATGGCAATGATCAACGAATCCGGCTTTTATGTTTGCAGCACATGTGGGTATACTGATCTTGACGAGAAGAAATGTGTTTCGCATATTTATCATACCAAGAAAAAACATGTCAATGCTGCCGGAAGACCATGCAGCTGTGATAATCTGCACTTATATGCATTAGGTTATCGCTTTGAAACTGATGTGATACAGATTCATTTTTTGGACCCGGATCTTGAAGATTGGAACATATCGCTGTCAGTTCTATATGGTGTGCTTCGTGGTATGTGCAGCTATTTGAATATTGAGCAGAATGATGTATCCGGCTGTATTCAGTATTACCGAAATCCTAAGTCAGGAGCACCGAACTATGCACTGGTTTTGTATGACAGAACACCCGGCGGTGCAGGGCATGTCCGAAGATTACAAGAGGAAGGTGTACTGGAAGCAGTATTGAAAGAAACCCTCAAAATCATGAAGGAGTGCAGTTGCGGCGGTGAAACAGGGGATGCATCCTGCTACAGCTGTCTGCGCAATTACTATAACCAGAAGTATCATGACTATTTGAAGCGGTCAGATGTGATTGGATTACTCGAAAAATTATTTGATCTGTCTTGATTCATAAAGATTCCTCAATGTCATTGATAATTCTATATTCCCATTCTTATTTTCAAATATTAGATCAACCTTTCTCTCATTCTCATCATGAACAAGCTTCGTATATTCATTCATTTTCAATTATAATAGTAAATAAATATCCATAATGAAACGCCCGGCTCTCGCCGGGCATTCCTTTTATCTTCTTCCGCTCTCAAAAACAACATGAAACGGCATCCCCGTAATCGCTTTCACATGATAACAAAACCCATTGATCTCATATGGTCCGCTGTGAAAGAGTTTTCCGTTCATCACATTCACAGAATGCAGCAGGATATGGATGTGGTAATGCGCATCTTCCTCATCCTTGTGATGCACACACCACAGCAACTGAAACTTATCCTTGAAATACGCTGCAATCGCCGGAGCAGCTTGACGTGCAAAGTATTCGTTATCACAAGTTCCATCCAGTGAAATGACAAAGTGGATCAAAGGATTCATACTGATCTGGTTGTAATGACTTTTTACCAGTAGCATCTGCTTGAATGCAATCTGCGGATCGGTATAATCCACACCGCTTCCACCCATTGCGATAGCTCTGTAATCCGTAACGTAGTTTACCATGTTTCTCAGATAATCTATCCCGCTGTCGGAGTGCCGTATGACTTTCACAATGACCATAGCCTAGACACCTCCTCACGTATTTCAGTCGCAATCTCAGGATCTGATTTCTCACATGCATCTGCTGCGAGGTTTGCCAGATTCTGGATCTGCAGCAGCTGTGGCATGGAAAGGTTGTTATCAACATGTGCCGCAGAATCGACGATGAATGCACTTACACTCATGTTACGGGCCTTGGCTTTTGCTTTGATTGTTTCGTACTGTCCCTGAGTCATCCGGGTTGGTACTCGACGAGTTTTCTTTTCTTCCTGTGATTTCATGGCAAAATCTCCTTTATGTATTTTTAATTATAAATAATATAATAAATATAATATAAATAATAAATATAATATAAATAATAAATATAATATATTAAATATAATTTATATAATTACAGGTAACTCACTTCGTTCGTTATCGTTTTGTATGCCAAAACAGACCGAAATGAGCGCCTATTATCATATAGTATGACATGAAATAAAAGCATTTCCTATTATTTTCGATTTTGATATATATATTATTATATTGAATAGAGAGGGCGAGAGCCTAATCTGTTCAAATCGAAAAATGGAGGTGCCACCTATGTTCCGAAATCCACACTTTGAAACCCGCGGTGTTGCAGCAGAGATCCCATATGCAATCCGCCATTTCCTCTGGCAATGTGTCAACGCAATGCCTAAGCCCCGCGACTACCTGCAGGTTTTCCAGCTTTCTCCCTGCGGTCCTTTCCTCCGCATCACGCATTCTTCCGAAGAGCCGATATATCACATGGAGTATCTTCTCCTCTATGATGAGCCGCTCAATCAGAAGATTTACGTGATCGACAGTGAAGACTATTCAACCATGCTGCTTGCCAGCGAATACTGATGCCCCGCCAATCGGCGGGGCATTTTTCGTTTACGGAGGAATTGAAAATGGAAGATACAAGAACATGCTCGATGTGCGGCTGTGTGCTGGAGGACTGCGAGCGAACCGTGATTGACGATGAACTGCTCTGCGATTCTTGCGCTGAGGAACACACCGTACAATGCGACCACTGCGGCGACACGATCTGGCAGAATGATGCGGTCGCCGATGACCGAATCCATCTTTGTGAATGCTGCTTCGACGATCACTTCCGCAGGTGTGAAGACTGCGGAAGAATACTGCACGATGATGACATTCTCTGGAGTGGAGACTATCCCTACTGCGCCCATTGTTATGACCGTCTGGACGTTGAAATTCAGGAGTACGGCTACAAACCCGAGCCGATCTTCTACGGCGAAGGCAAGCGCTTTTTCGGCGTAGAGCTTGAAGTTGACGATGCAGGACGGGATGACGAAAATGCACGCAGCATCAAGGATATGACCAACATCCGCTGCGAGCACATTTACTGCAAATATGACGGCAGTCTTGAAGACGGCTTTGAAATCGTGACGCATCCGATGACACTTGACTACCACCTGCACTGCATGTACTGGGAGGATGTGCTGCACAAGGCAATCACACTCGGGTACAAGTCTCACATGACAAATACCTGTGGACTTCACATCCATGTCAACCGCGATGCCTTCGGTGACACACGCGAAGAGCAGGAGCAGGTGATCGAGCGAATCCTGTTTTTCACGGAGCTGCACTGGAACGAATTGTTCGTATTTTCGCGCAGAAGCCCGCACAATATGAACCGCTGGGCAGCCCGCTACGGCATCGAGAAGACAGGGAAAGCGATCCTCGACAAAGCCAAGAAAGGGAATGTCGGGCGATACGCAGCGATCAACCTTTGCCCTTACCAGACCATCGAGTTTAGACTATTCCGCGGTACACTGAAACTCAATACATTGCTCGCCACGCTGCAGCTTGTCAACAAGATCTGTGATGTGGCGCTTTTCATGTCCGAGGATGAGATTGCCGGTCAGTCCTGGGGTGATTTCGTGCTGAGTGTCGAAGAACCTGAGCTGCTCCAGTATCTGAAAGAAAGACGGCTGTACGTGAATGAAGAAACAAACACTGAGGAGGAAACCTGATGAAGCACAATATTCTGCCCAAGGACCCCGTGCTTACTCCGCAATCCGG
>JAEEGL012883785.1_pt1 | contig 11016 bp, 5 predicted proteins | sample 9134231 | NCBI WGS metagenome assembly JAEEGL01 (sample SAMN16246548, study PRJNA631951) | gut metagenome | biome: gut microbiome; feature: rumen; material: fiber-attached | host: Bos | place: Iran: Karaj | collected 2018-10
CAATCGGCGTGAACGGCGGAAGTATCTTGTTCGACATCCCCAGCCTGTTGTGCTGCCACGGAAATTTCTTCTCCTCGAAACCGAATGCGTTCTCGTGCCTTTTGCCGTTGGCGACTATCGTCCCCTTCCACGGCCCTGCCGCACGATCCTTCTCCTTCGGCAGTATGACCATTGCCTTGTGCGTGCCGTCCGCCTGGCGCACGAACGGCGCTTCAAACCGGTCGCCGCCGGGCGAAAGGACCTCGGCCGTTGCCGCTACATCCTTTGCCAGACCTTCTACGGCTATCGCCACCTTCGACGCCCCCGGATAGAAACGCGTGTAGCTGTAACCCACGCCCGGAACGGGACGCTTCTCAGTGATCGGCCCGCCGAACGACATCCCTCCGCCCTCGAACGGCAGGAATATGCGGTGGAAAACCTTTCCGAATCCATTGACGCTGACCACGGCCGTCGCGAACTTCCATCCTCCATCCATGGGGATTGCGGTTTCCTTCGCGGGATCGTTCTTCAAGAGGACCTTTCCGCGATGGTATATCTCGGCGGAGAAGAAGTGCTTGTGGGCGCATTCGCAAACGACGCGGAACCGTCCTGCGATGAGCGAAGTGTCGAGGCCCTTCACCTTGACGCCGCCAAAACCCTCTTTTGCGCTTACCGATATCATTCTCGCCGCATCGTAGGCATCGCCCTGTCCGGTGAGACTGGCATAGCCGAATCCGGCCCTCACGAAATTCCGCGCCATGTTGAACCTGAACCTTTGCGGATCCACGCCAGCCAGCGCCTTCCAGGGTATGGCCGCCTCGGCCGTCCAGAAACCGTCCGCCACCTTTGCCGCGGTCCTTGCGCCCGACGCCCACTTGCCGCCGCTCTTGCCGTTGACGTGTTTCGTCTCGAATCGCGCATTGGCGGAATTGAGCAGGATCTGGTAGACGTTGGTGACGGTACCCCCGTCGCCACCAACGAAAATCTCGAAGCAGTCGTCCGCCCAGACTGGTCCGCCGTCCATCTTCGCCAGTGTCACGAATCCGCCATCCGTCTCGCTGCCTTCGACACTCCACCTGACTGCCACGTGCAACGCCTCGCGGTCGGCGGCGAGATACACGTCGCCGTCACGGGCGACGAGCCTGTGCGTCGTAGTCTGGATAAAACCTCCATAGCACGACGACATTTCATACTCGGTATCCGAGAACACGCCGTCAACGGCTATTGAGCTCTTCTCCGTCATAGGTATCGCCAAGACGTCGCCCAATGCCGGGCACGTCAAGCCCAACATCGCCGCCACTGCGGCGGCAGTTCTAAGGTTTTTTCTCACTGTATTTTCCGCCAACATCGGCGCACCGGCGGATTAACGGAACGAAACCATCATTCCCGGCTTGGTCACGAACACATCGCCGCCTGCTACCTTCAGACGCCTGCCGTTGGCAGGACCATTGCCGATCTTGAGTGTCCATTGGGACAAGTTGGAAACGCTATCTGCGGCGTTCGTGAACGCCACAGGAAGCCTCACGACCGTACCATCCGGGATGCCTTCAACGTCTAACGTGCCGGAGCTGGAAAGCACGACGCCGTCCAGCGTGGCGTCCGCACCCTGACCGTTCAGCGCAAGTTTGGATATCGTAACGGGCTGACCGTTTATGCGCAACGTCGCCCCCGCCGCAACCGACACGGGAATCGTGGCCCACGAAGGGACCGCAAGCGAATCGGTGACGTATCCCTCGAAGCGGAATCCCTTGCCCGCCCGGCTTGAAACTTCGCCGCTGGTGAAGTTGCTCCAATCGCTGTACCATCTGGCCTTGTTGGTATGGTTTGTCGCCCCGGATGTATTGCAATAGTTCGTTATCGTTTCCCATGAGAATCCGTCCGCGCTCGCCTCAAGCGACCATGCCGTCACTTCCGTTCCTACGGCCACGCCGGAAGGTGCGACAAGGTCGAACGACGTCACTCGCGGCGTTTCGTCCGAAACGCGCATGACGATCGGTATCCATGTCGATTCATTGCCGAGTACGGGGTAGTTGCTGCTGGTGTCCGCCCTGTTTAGCAGCCAACCGGCGCTTGTGACCGGCCCTTGCGAAGCGTCCGTATTCCATCCGCCGTCGAACAGAGTGCCCATGTCGCGGTTCTGGTTGCCTTCAGCGGTGGCTGTACCGGCATAATAGGCCAAGACCGTGCCGGTTGCGTAGCCGTATGCGGCCTCGTTGGGTTCAAGCCCGCACACACCCTTGTCCATCACCGTGCGAGAAACGAAGCTACGGCTTTGCCCGTTGGTCGTAACAGCAGGCGAGACATACGTCATTCCGACATTGCAGCGCGCACCGTCATCGGTGAACAGGGCTACTTCCTGCAACTGCGGGAAGGTCTTTCCTGCATCAAGCGTCTGCTTGCAGGTCAGGCGGAAGTACCGGTAGTCAGGCCTGTTGTCCACAACCAGCGTGCCGCCGTCCACGGCAATGGACGCTACATCCACGTTGCGCACAAGCCGCCACGTGCCGGAGTCCTCCTTGACGAGATTTATCGTGCCGACGCCGTTCGTCACGTCGGCAAGGACATTGACGGCCGCGTTGGTACCGCCGAGGTAGAGTGTCGTCACGCCGTCCGCATCACGGGAAGTCACATCGCCGATTACGAGCCGTCCTGTACCGGCGTTGGACAGCTTGCCGCGTCCCGCCATCACCACCGGACGCGTCAGCGACTTGCCGAGGCCTGTTCCGATATACTCCAGCACGCCCTTTTCGTTTGCGTTCGTGCCGCCGAGGGTTATGGCGTACGGCACGAGCGCGTCATGCTGGGCCATTGTGGCATTCTTCTCGATGAATCGCGTCGTGTTCGTTGCCGTGCCCAACGCGCTCTTGCACCCCTTCTCGTCGAGCGAAGCATACTGCAATACGCCGTTCTCCACGGAGATACCGCCTGCGTTGAGGGAGTTCGTGGCGTCTCCTTCAAATACCCACGTTCCCGTGCCGCGCTTCATGAAGTGCAGCGAGTGCATGACTCCGTCCTGTCCATTCCCGTTGTTCCAGTCCTTGACGACGTACTGCACACGGCAGGGGATGGTGTTGGAACCGGTAAGCACGACGCGTTGGCTGTGTTTGCCGGTCCCGTACCAACTGGCGGTTGTTTGCGCAGAACTTTTCTTGAACACGATTCCTCCGGTCGCGCCTGCGTCTATGACGGAAGGAAACTTGCTGTCGTTTGAATTGCCGTTGAAGAGGAATATCTTGTCCGTAGTCTCGCCTTCGCCGACGTATATGAAGCCGCCGCCGTTTCCGCTGCCGCCTACGGTGAAATTGCCCTTGCCGCAGGTCGTGGGAGTGGTGAGAGACCTGTTGCCGAGATATTTTATCTCCGTCATGCCCCAAGTCGCATAGTCAAATGAACCCGATGCGTAGAAACACGGATTCAGCCCGGTGGTTGCGCCGGTTCCGGTTATCCGTATCGGTCCGGAAAACATCAAATTAATGTTCCCGCCAAAAGTTCCTGAGAATTCCGATGCGTCATCCGTCCTTATCACCATCGTGTTGAAGGTATTGTACCTGTTGGAACCATCTATCACCACCGGACCATATGCATTCGTGATCACGCCAGCTCCAGCGAAAGCGCGAGGAGCCGTGGTATATATCTTCGTGGACGAGCCGGCAATCCAGAACTCCGCGCCTTCCGCCACGGTTATCTTGCCGATGTAAGTGGTAGCGCCCGTCTGGACAAGTTCCGGCTGCAGCTTCATGACACCGCCGTTCACGGTAAGGTTGCAGTAGTAGTCCCACGAACAGTTGCTGCGCGTCATTACGCCGATGCCGTTCAGGTTGAGAACGCCGGAGCCTTCCTTCACGAGTTCGCAGTACCGGTAGGAATGGTTCTCGAACGGATCGCGGAATATGGTGCATCTGATGTTGGCCACGTCGTTTTCGTTGGGCACGTTGACCGTGAGTCTGGCATTGCCGAGGTGGGTGAAGTTGATCTGCTTCACGTTCGCGAATACGTTGAACGACTCGGTGCCGTATGTAAACGAATAGGAACACGTCGTAGGAAGGATGACCGCGTCCGTGCTCACGGGAGTGGTGGCAGCCTCGACGGTCCCGTCCGTCTTGTCTGTCGTGAAGCTCGCCGGAAGCGACCAGTCCGTCGCCGAGGACTTCACGTAAAATGTCTCACCCTGGGCGGCGGCACAGAGGCAGACGCCCGCGATCAAGACAATTCCATATTTCATGTCAATGCTCCAATCTCATGTTTGATCCGATAGGTTTCAATTCGCCCTGTGACAAATCAAAACATGTTTTATTATAGCACATCGCCGCATGTTAAAACAGAAAAACGGCTCTCACGGCAAATTGAATCGTTGTGGCGAGAGATGACGATTCCGCGACAGGCCGTCTCGCGTGCGGAAAATATGATATACTATCATGCATAGCCGGCGTAAAAAGGCAACATTCAAAAAGGGAAAGCATAAATGAAAACCAGCAGGAGAGACTTCATCGGCGCAACCGTCGCCTTTGCGGCGGCGGCAGGATGTACCGGCCCTCGTTGCAGGATCGGCAAAACCGGTCGTCCGTTTTCGCTGGACGGCCGTTGCACCCTTCGCATGCCCGTAGCCGGACTCGAAGGACCCGTCAATTTCTTTGTCGTAGGCGACACACATTTCAATTTCCATGACGGACGGGACGATGCATATGCCGACAACTACAAGCGAATGTCTCGCAACCCTACTCCCGGCGATGTGCTCGCGAAGGCGATGAAGCGCGCAAGGGAGGCCAAGGCCGATATCGTCCTTCTCGTAGGCGACATCATAAGCTTCCCCACGCTTGCCAACATCGACCACCTGCGGACGGAACTCGACCGTTGCGGACTTCCGTGGCTCTATGTGGCCGGCAACCACGACTGGCACTTCGAGGGCGATTCGGGCAGCGACATCGAACAGCGTGCGAGGTGGGCGGAAAGACGCCTCAAGCCCTTGTACCAAGGCGAGAACCCTTTGATGTATTCTCGCATGGTGAAGGGCGTGCGCATGGTGATGATGGACAACTCCGTATACCATGTCTTGCCGGAACAGCTCGCCTTCTGGAAGCAGGAAGCAGCCAAGGGCGACCCTATCGCGCTGTTCATGCACATCCCGCTGTGGCTGGATGGATGGAACATCACCACATGCGGCCATCCCAACTGGGGCGCCGCCACGGATCCATATTGGGAAATCGAGCGGCGCGAACGCTGGGCGGAGAAACTGATGCCCTCCACATACGCTTTCCGCGAAGCGGTGATCGACACTCCGAACCTTGTAGGGGTGTTCACCGGCCACAAGCACAAGCTGATGGTTGGACGGTCAGGCGACGCGCTGTTCTTCTCCGTGCCGTGGAACCGTGACGGCTCCTGCATGGACGTACGCCTTTCGCCGTTGTCGTAGCCGTGGTTGGATCGGGCGTCAGGCTCCGGGAACTTCCCAAGTGCCGAATTTGTTGAAGTCGCAGGGGCCGGAGGAGTACGGGCCCCAGATATACCAGTCTTTCTTTTCACCTTCCTTCAACACCCGGTTGCGGAATACTTCCGCCGGGAACTTCTTCGGAAGCCCGTCACGAAAAACCGAGGAGGGAATGGCTATCTCGCATATCCATCTGTCATCGAGACGCCTGACATCCACCTTCGCGCCGGAATTCCATTTACCATCCTTCTGCCAATTGTTGGATTTGTCTTTCCGGTGCATCATGTCCGCCCAGCTTCCGGCGGAATTGACCATGAAATGCATGAACTCGCGTCTCGCGCCTGTTGGATCTACCATCACCTCGACCGAATCGTCGATCCAGATTCCCTCATCGTCGAAATCGCGTTTCACCGCCGCGATATCGCCCATTTGCGGTTCGTATGCGACGACACGCACCAGAAGTCCGCGATCGCGTTCCGCCGCCACGACCTCCGTGCGCCTGTTCTCCGGAACGGCCTTCTTCCGCGCCTTGACGCCCTTGAGCGTCAACGGCCTGCCTGCGCCAAACCTGAAGTTCACCTTGGCGAGCCTGTCGGCGAGTTCCGCAAACGCCTTGCGCTCGGCGGCAAGCGGCTCCAGCATCTCGCGGCGCATCAATTCCACGCGACGGCGCTCTATCGAACCTTCCGCCGTCTTTTTCACCGCCTCGGCGAAAAGCCTGCCGTATTCCGCCAGCAGTTCCGCGGTATATACCTTGTTCCAGCGATCTTCAAGAGGCGCGACCGTGAAGGACGGCCCCCACATCGTATTCTCCCCCCGGGAGAGAAAACCCGTAGTCCACTTTTCTTCCAACGACCTGAAGAACGTCTTCATCTCGCCGGCCGCCGGACCGTACATCAGCCGGAAGTATTCATCGATCACCGCATCGGTATCCACGTTCGTGTTCCAGGTCACGCGCGAAAACACGTAATAATCGAGATGGTGGTAGACGAACCTGTCGGTCTCCGATTCCGCATAGATGCCGTCAACCCATGGCGCGACCGCCTTGTAGTACCTGCCCCACATCCACGGGGAGAGCGATGGTATGTTGGGTATCTTGCGCTTTCCGTATTTGCACGGATACGTCCAGATCGCGACCTTGTGCCCGAGCTTCTTCGCCCATGCCGCTATTTCGTCGTATTCGCGCTTCAAGTCGTCTGGATAGGGAATCGACCACGGGCCTCGTTCGGCAACCATGACAAGGACGTTTGTCGGCAGGTCCACATCCGGCACGCGGCGGTAGGGCTGGTACGCCATCTGCGTGACGTAGCCGGGCACGCCTTCGGCGATGAGCCGGTTGCCTATCTTCGCCATGTTGGACCATATCATGGTGTCCATGTAGTTGCCTGCGTCGTCCTTGTCGAATGCCGCCTTGCATTTCTCGCATTCGCAGGGCACCATGCCGTCATGCGGCATCAAGTCGACGTATTGCCCCTCGCGGCAGGAAAACCACCAGCCGATCTTGCCATGCGGATTGAGAACGCCCCGCACATCGGCCTTGTCCCCCATCAGATACGATTTCGCATCCTGGTAGATCTCCTCCCAGACGCCGGACGAATAGCAGAGCTTTCCCGACCTGTCGCCAAGCGCCAGGTTCATGTCACGCGTGCCATCCTTGTTGAGACGGAAATACTCCGGGTGCGACTCGCCGAATCTGCGCAGGTAGCCGCGGTGGCTCAAACCATGGCAGAACGGGACATGGCGGGTCTTCATCCTGAGCCGGTAGCTGTTGAGCCAGCGGAGGGGGCCGGTGGATTTCTCGTCCCTTTTCTCGCCCTCGAACCATACGCCCTCGCCGAAATAGGAATAGTGGCGTCCCGGGATGTCGGAGGCGACCGTGAAATCCGCCGCCGGTACATCTATCCTGTCCGCCCTGGGGATGATCTCCCCAAGTTCACCGGGGAAATACATTCTCACGCCGGCATAGCGTTCAAGAAACTCGTACACGCCGAAAAGCGTGGCGCGCTCGTAGAGTTGAAGCCATACGGTCGAGCCCAGCGCCCTGTCCGGATTGGCCTTCGGATCGTCCCGCCCGGCGATGAACACGGCCTTGTCCGTCACGACGATCCTGAACGCGTCGCGTGCCAGGCCGTCCACGGAAATGCCCGCGTCCTTCGTCCATTTGTCGCCGCCGAGGTGGATTGGCGTGCACACGCCGGTAGGGGCATTCACAACCGGCACATCGCACGAAAGAACGCCATCAAGGAAGTGTTTCATCTCCCTGGCGGCGAACTTCACCGTACGCGGCGCATTCTTCGCCACCACAATTTCCGTCTTCCCGGTACGGAGCGTGGCCGCAGGCAAAGCCATGCCGCAAAACGCGACTGCGGCGGCAACGGACATCCTTATGAGGGCAGATATACGCACATCGTGCGCGCCGTAAAGACTCCATGCTTTTGCTTTCATGGTGACGATTATATCAAACGGCATCCCGCGTTTCAATTGCATTCTCGGCTACCTTCCGGCCGTATCTGGCTATACAGGCGGGTCGAACGCAGCCGCCCGTCTCATGTCCTTGTCGTATGACGCCTAGCGCTTCTTTTCGTTGCGGAACTTGATGTAGCGCGTCAAGTCGGATATCTTCCCGTCCTTCAGCTCGGCGTACAGGAAGAGGTTCTGCGACGGCGCGGGGTCGAGCTGAAGCTTGCTTGCCTTGGACCAGCAGTTGAGCGTAAGCGCATATATGAGCCGCACCGTGCCCGGCTTTACCACGCCGGCGGCATCGACGGAGGCGGGGTCGCCGCCACCCACGAGATCGACGCCGTGCCGCCAGCCGAAGACGTGCGACTGGAGAACCTTGAAATCCTTGTCGAACACGAAGAAGCAGGGATAGTCCTCCTCCGGCGTGTAGAAGTTGATGTAGAGACGCTCGCCGTCGGTGGCGATGTTCTGGACGCCGGCCGTGACATCGTAGCCGTGATCCACGAGGAACGGCTCGCCTATGGGCTGGAGCGTCTCGGCGTCGAACTTCCCGAAATAGTTGCCGCGGAAAGGCTTTTCCGGAATGTTCGCCGGTCCAAGCCCCACGTACAGCACGCCGCCCAGACACGTAATGCCGTCGGCGGAGCGCACGAACTCGGTCGTGCCGATCTTCTTCAGGTTCTCGTCCCAGACGTCGATCCTGCCTCGCTTCTCAACTTTCTTCGGGATGCAGACCGCCGTATAGAGCTTGCCCTTCCAGAAGCAGATGTCGCCCTGATGCTTGTCGGCGGAGACGTGCATGAGGAGCCGACCGTACCAGTCGAACTTGTAGAGGCCGTCGTGGAGCGTCGCATAGATCGCGTTGGACGTCACGCAGAAGCCCTGCACGTGTCCGCTACCCTTCGCGAGAGCGCCCGGACGCGTCAAGATCGGCTCCCAATTCGGCGGCACGGGCGGCGCGGGATGTGCCGCCGCCAATCCAAGTGCCGCCGCCAGGGTGACCGCGATTCCGATAATCCCTTTCACGTTCATTCTCCCTTCCGGATGATCTGCTCCTTGGATTCGCCGCTCTCGACCTTCGACGCGGTGGCGAGGATAGCCGTCGGGGCCTTGCGGTAGCCTGTGACGCGAATCTCGCCGGTGGAGTACATCTCGGCAAGGACGTAGGCGTTCTCCTCCACGCCCGAGTTCAGCACGAGCGCGCGCAAAGAATAGTATGTTATGCCGCCGACGATGTCGATCGCGCCAGAATGCTGATGGCCGGTGAACACCGCTTTCACCTTGCCGCTCTTTTCGAGAATCGACCGGACTTGCGCGGCGTTCTTCACGACATGGCGCGGCTCGAACGCGCTTGTGAGGCACTGGTGACAGAAGACGACCACTCTTCCCGGCGCTGCCCGAAGCTCGTTCTCAAGCCATTTGAGCTCTTCCGGCGGCACGTTGGCATCGTCCCAGGGATTGGAGCGGTCATATGGCTTCATGGCAGAGTCAAAGCAGGCATTGAGCACCACGAACTTCACGCCGTTGCGGAAGAACGAATAGTATCCAGTCCGCGAAATCTGGCCGGCGTTGGGGACGCGCGAGAAGAACTCCTCTTGCGAAAGGCAGTCGAAATCATGGTTTCCGGCGACATGGTATCGCGGACCGTCAAAACCGGCGAAAACGCGCTCGATCTCCTCAAGGTATCCGATTGTCGATTCCCTGTCCGGTCCCATATCCTTGAAGTCGCCAAGTTCTATTGCGAAGTCCGGCTTTTCGCGATTCATCACCGCGACGAATTCGGCGAGCTTCACCGCCGATTCGGAATACGCCGCATCGCCCACCGGATACGTTCGCTTCGCATACGGAATCTTCGCATAATGGCAATCGGTGACGATGCCGAACCGCACGACAGGGCGTTCGCGCCCTTGCGCAGTTGCGCATCCGGCGAGCGGACATGCCGCCAGCACCCCGAGACCCTTCAGAAACAATCTTCTGGAATTTTCCATCTTTCAAATCCTCCTCACCTTTTCACATCATGTCTTTTGCCACCACATGCCGTTACACACGGCGCGGCCAATTCGATCGCTCGCACCAAGTCGTCTCGCCAATGCGGTATGGTGTGCCGCCATGGCGCCACACCATACCACGTAACAAAGAAGAACCGCACTGCCGGCTATCATCAATCTACTTAGCATTACCTTACCTCGCCTTTATCATAAGACCATCATTCTCCCATTTCCGAACTGTATTCAAGCCCCGGCACCTCATGCGGATGGTCGGTCGTCCCGGCGACGGGAATGAAGGTGCCGACCCAGCGGTGCCTTGTCTTCTCCTTGGCCACCGGGTTCGGCATCGTAAGCTTCACGTGATTCCAACCCTTGCGCAGCATGATTGGCGTCGGCTCGCGCATGACGTATTCCTGATCCGTGAAAGGCTCCTCGTCCGCCTCGTAGAGCGTCCAGGCAGGAGTCCAGTCTGCAATGGGACTGCCCTTCTTCAGCCCGGGACGTGTCCATTTCGGCGGCTCTACCTTCTCGCCGTTAAGCTCGACCGTCGCGCCAAATCGGTTCCATTCGCCAATACCGGGCAGAGGGGCGGAATACACCATGCCGTGATCGCGGGAGATGTTTGTGAATCCGATCCACGCACCGACCTTCTGGTCTTTGGGAGACTTGATCCACGTCTCGGCCACGACTGTTCCGTTCGATGGCGAAAGGAGCGGTTTCCCATCTACTCCCATTATGCGGCCGGGGCTTATCGTCGCCTGCGCGATATCTTTTGCGATCAACGTGCCATCGGACTGCGTCAGACGCCAGCGCATGTCCGTCTGGCGGAGGAAATGGAACGGATGCTTCAGGTCGCGGAGCGCCTTGTCACGCTGCGCCACCATACGACGCTCAATCTCCACCGCCTCGTCGAGCAGCGGATCGCCGCCGCACGGCAGGCACTTGCGGAACTGCGGGAGGTCTGAATCGCGCCCGCGCCAGTAGGCGTCGCCGAAAAGTACGCATGCGGGGAACACTGGCTGGTTGCGCAACAGGTTCTCGTAGGGGATGCCCGCGAACCCGTCATGCCAAGCGCAGAAGATCGCGCCCTGATTGAGATCGCCCGCGTCATGCCAGCGCGCGGCCTTGTGATAGACGGCCACGGAAAGCAGCTCGAACGGATCG
>JAEEGL014256209.1_pt1 | contig 11016 bp, 4 predicted proteins | sample 9134231 | NCBI WGS metagenome assembly JAEEGL01 (sample SAMN16246548, study PRJNA631951) | gut metagenome | biome: gut microbiome; feature: rumen; material: fiber-attached | host: Bos | place: Iran: Karaj | collected 2018-10
AAACTTAGAACCTTGGCGCTGGTCATCTCCTATCTTTACGCAAAAGGCGGTACAAGCCATGCGTAACGTTCATCATTCCAATGGATTGCATCTCTATCCACAATCTTCTTATTGGGATTGGCCATATACGGCAGATAAATTACCCAACCAACAAAGACTCATGCAAATCGACCGCGATTGGATGTGGTATAAGGCATGGGGACGATATGCTTGGAATTGTCATCGAGAGAATGACCAATCGTATTGGAAACAACAACTTGCTAATTATTATGGTATTGATACGATTGCTGCCAACTTAATACTACGTGCATACGAGGAAACGGGAGAGATTGCTCCTAAACTCATTCGTCGGTTTGGCATTACGGAAGGTAATCGACAGACATTATTGTTGGGTATGAAAATGGCACAATTGGTCAATCCATATAAATTCAACATCTACCCTGGATTCTACGAGAGTTGTGGACCGAAAGGCGAAAAGCTCATCGAGTTCGTCGAGAAAGAATGGAAAGGATTACCACATGAAGGAGAATTGCCCATCGACATCGTTACGGAGTGCGTGAATCACGGGAGAGTGGCAAACGAACAAGTTCAATTGTTCAAGTCATTATTCCAACCAACCAAGCATCAAGATGAATTGAAGCGCGTGTTTGAGGACTTTAATTTCTACCATGATTTTGCCGAGTCTTTTTATTATAAAGTAAAGGCTGCCCAAGAGGTATTGAATTACAAATGGAGCAAAGACATCAAGTATTTGGATATGGCGGTTCCTTTGCTCGAACAAAGTTTTGACACATGGAAGCAATTGGCTAAGGAAACCGAAGACAACTATCTCTATGCCAATTCCATGCAAACGGCTCAACGTCGCATTCCTGTAGGTGGTAACGACGGACATTTCAAGACGTGGACAGACATGTGTCCTGTCTATGAAGAGGAATTAATGGCTCTCAAGGAGCATATCAAGAAACTTCATCTGAAGAAATCGAAAGGCAAGAACTTAACTGAGGAAGAAGAGTATCTGCCACTTACTCCTACGGAAGTGATTCTTCCACCGACAATCAAGACAACTCCATTGAAAAAGAATGCCATTCTCTTTGAGAATAGAAAAGATACGAGAGTAATTGCCGTAGCACCAGAATTGCGAGGATTACAAGCCATCGTATTGAATCGGGATTCCACTCGCATCAATGGTACTACCATCGAATTCTCATGCGATAAACCCACCCAAATGTTGGTTGGTTTCTTCCAAGACGATGATCCCAAATGGGCAAAGGCACCGAAATTGGAAACCGACGCAACGGGAAATGAATACGGACAAGCCGAACCCGTACTCTATTATGCCATCAACATGAAGGAAATGCCTCCTATACACATACATGCCTATCATTTCGAAGCAGGAAACCATAGCATTAACCTTCCTAAAGGTATTATTTGCGTCGTGGGATTCACCGATTCCGAAATCCGCCAACGAGACGTAGGTCTCCAAAGTGCTGGTGATGAAGTGGATTGGCTATTTATGAAATAACAAAAGATGAGAAAACGATTATTATATTTACTGCTTACCGTTAGCATCGTATCTATTGCGCAAACCGTATCGCAAGAACGAATGCAACAGATATATGAAGCATCACGCACACCCTATAAATATGGTATGGTGGTGGCTCCACAATCGAATTATAACAAATATGATTGCCCAACCATCTTCCGTCAAGGCGATACCTGGTACATGACATTCGTCTGCTATGATGGTAAAGACGGTACCGACGGCCGCGGCTATGAAACCTGGCTTGCCAAAAGCAACGACCTCCTACATTGGCAAACATTAGGAAAAATCCTCCAACTCCCTACCAAACCTACTTTCCCTACCAAACCTACAAAACCTACCCCCACCCTCTGGGACCAAAACCAGCGCGGCGGCTTCCCCGCCCTTATCGATTACAATTGGAATGGCACCTACGAGATGCAAGCATACAAGAGGCGCCATTGGCTTACCTACATCGGAGGCCCGGGTACAGGCTATGAAGCCGTCAACGCCCCTCTAAGCATCGGTATCGCTTCCACGAAAAACGACATATCCATTCCTCATCAATGGGAAACGAAAAACAAGCCTTTGATGAGTTATAACGATAAGGACGCTCAATGGTGGGAATATCTCACGCAATACAAAAGCACCATTTATTGGATGAAGGACAAGAAAGACAGAATCAAAGGACAAGAGAAATATCCTTTCATTATGTTCTATAATGCCGGTGGAAAAGACGACACGCATCCCAAAGGCGAAAGAATTGGCATTGCTCTCTCCAAGAATCTCAAGAAATGGAAACGCTATGAGGGTAATCCGGTCTTTGCGCATGATTCTGACGGAACCATTACGGGTGATGCGCAAATCGTACGAATGAATGACGTATGGGTGATGTATTATTTTTCGGCTTACAATCCTACACGTTCATACAATGCATACAATACGTTTGCGGTAAGTTATGATTTGGTAAACTGGACGGATTGGAATGGCGAAGACCTCATCATTCCCTCCAAGCCGTATGATGAGATGTTTGCCCATAAATCTTATGTGGTTAATCACAACGGAATCGTCTATCATTTCTATTGTGCCGTGAACAACGCAGGACAACGTGGGATTGCGTTGGCAACGAGTACACCCATGGGACGTTCTGATGTTTCTTTCCCCAAACCCGAACCAACGGGAAAGCGCTTGATATCTTCTCTCAACGACAAATGGAAATGCCAAATCTTGGGAGATAGTATCGTCAATCGTGTAAACATCCCTCACAACTTGGACGATTATTATGGATACCGTCAACTTCGACATGGTAATCTTCATGGTTCTGCGAAATATGAGAAATCGTTTACTACGGAGAAGAAAGAGGGAAAACGTTATTTCCTCATGCTCGAAGGTGTTGGTACATACGCAACGATTACCCTTAACAATCATACCTATCCCAAAGAACTCATCGGCAGGACATCTTTCACTTTAGACATTACCGATGCCCTACAAAACGGACAAAACACGTTGAATATCCTCGTAGATCATCCCGCCATGCAAACGGAGTCTCCGTGGGTATGTGGTGGTTGTTCTTCAGAATGGGGATTTAGCGAAGGTTCACAACCATTTGGTATCTTCCGTCCCGTCTCCTTGATTGAAACGGATGAAATCCGCATCGAACCATTTGGCGTTCACGTATGGAACAATACAACTTGTGATTCCGTTTTCATTGAAACGGAAATCAAGAATTACACGTCATCAAAACAGGAAATAGAATTGGTCAATAAGTTTACGTTATCGAGTGGCAAACAAGTGTTTAGACATGCCGAAACGTTGACTATACAAGCTGGCGAGACAAAGACAATTCGTCATGCGGAATACATCGACAATCCTATTCGATGGAGCATCGAGAATCCTTATCTATACAATCTCTCCACGATGATTAAACGTAATGGAAAGACCACAGATGATTGTCGCACTCCTTTTGGTATTCGTAGCATTTCGTGGCCTATCCATCATCCTGACGACCATCGTTTCTTCCTCAACGAGAAACCTACGTTTATCAACGGAACGTGTGAATACGAACATCTGCTCGGTAATAGTCATGCTTTCTCTCACGAACAGATTGCTTCTCGCATCAAGCAAATCCGAAATGCGGGATTCAACGCTTTCCGTGAAGCGCATCAACCTCACAATCTTTATTACCAAGAATTACTCGACCAACAGGGCATCTTGTTCTGGAGTCAATTCTCCGCGCATATTTGGTACGACACCCCATCATTCCGCGACAATTTCAAACGGATGTTGGTTCGTTGGATAAAGGAACGGCGCAATTCTCCCAGTATCGTGATGTGGGGATTGCAAAACGAGAGTGTCCTTCCGAAAGCTTTTGCGGAGGAATGTAGCAACATCATACGCCAACTCGACCCTACGGCAACCATCATGCGGCCCATCACTACTTGTAATGGTGGTGAGGGAACGGATTGGAATGTCATCCAAAACTGGAGTGGTACGTATGGAGGTTCTGCCGAAAACTATGACAAGGAATTGAAACAACCCGACCAATTGCTGAATGGTGAATATGGCGCATGGCGCACGATAGACATGCACGGCGCTGATAAATATAGTGAGGAATCGTTTACCCAACTCTTGGAGACGAAAGCACGATTGGCTGAAAGCGCAAAAGATTCCGTTTGCGGTCATTTCCAATGGTTGTTTGCTTCTCACGACAACCCTGGTCGCGTGCAACCCGATGGTGCTTTTCGACGGATTGACAAGATTGGTCCTATCAATTACAAAGGTCTTACCACCATTTGGGAAGAACCCACTCCTGCATATTACATGTATCGACATCGTTACGTGGGACCAGATACTATCATTCCTACGGCTGCCGACCGCAACAAAGACTTAATCAAAGGTGAAGAGGGATGGAATTACATCGCCCGAATCAATTGCGGTGGCGATACCTTTACGGATAGTTACGGACAAACATGGTATCAAGACAACAACAAGATAAGTCATTCTTGGGGTGATGATTTCGGCATCAATAGTTATCAAGCCTCTCAAAGATACATATCTTCACCCATCCACGGCACCAATGATGATGCTCTCTTCCAGCAATTCCGTTTCGGTCGTCATCGTTTATGGTACGACATTCCCGTTCCTAATGGTGACTATCGTGTAGAGATGTATTTCATAGAACCGTGGCACGGCAAAGGTGGTGGAATCAATGACGACTACGAAGGTATGCGTATCTTCGATGTTTCAATTAATAATGAGACCGTCATCAACGACCTTGACCCTTGGGCTGAGGCAGGATATTGCGGAGCTTTGAAACGTGTCATTAATGCAAAGGCGAAAAACGGCAATTTGCATATTTCTTTCCCCGAGGTAAAAGCAGGGCAAGCGATTATATGTGGTATTGCCATAGCTGAGGAAGAAAGTAAGAAGCAAGAAACAAGAAGCGAGAGAATAGTTTCGCAAATGGAAAACAATTCTCTCACCCCTTCCCTCTCACCTCTCACCTCTTCTGTATCCCCATGGTCTCCCACCGACACCATTGCCAAACTCCCAAAAGAGATGTTACCACAGGACACGGAGGCTCGACCAGCTACGGTATATGAACCTATCAAGAAAGGAACATGGGAAATTAAGCCAGGACTTGGACAGGAATACGCCATTCGTTTCAGATACAAGAATACTACAGGTGAAGCGATTACTGCCCGTTTGAGAATCGTGGATTCGAAGAATACGACGCTCGTTGACCGTGAATTGACCTTCCCGCCAACCCCAAATAAGTTTAAGATGCTTTCCACGACAACGGGAACGCAAATCAACGCTGGCACTTATCGCTTAACCGTTGAAGGCAAACAACTTGAATTCCAAAACTTAGAGATACAATAATCTATGAAAAATGAGAAATCGGCTCTTGCCATCGTAAATAAACGAACGATATCAACCATTATCTTCCTCTGCCTAATGCTCCATGCATCTGGTATAGGAATCCAGTCTAACGATTCTTCATTCTTCATTCTTCATCCTTCATTCAATCACCACGATTGGGAAGACCAAAGCATCTTGCAAATTCATCGTGAACCAGCACGGGCGGCTTTCTTTGCTTATAAGGATAAACCTGGCGACAGGCAAATGTCGTTGGATGGTATGTGGAAATTTCATTGGACGAAGACTCCCGATGAACAACCGAATGACTTTTTCCTCAAGGATTTCGATGATGGTTCATGGACATCTTTCCCCGTTCCTGCCAATTGGGAAATGAATGGTTTTGGCACACCTATTTATAGCAGTAGTGGTTATACGTTCAAGATTGACCCTCCACGTGTCATGGGAACGCCCAAGGAATCATATACAGCTTTCATCGAGCGCAATCCCACGGGGGTGTATCGTCGCACTTTTTCCATTCCTGAGGCATGGAAAGGTCAAGAGGTATTCATCCGTTTTGGTGGCGTGAGTAGTGCTTTTTATCTATGGATAAACGGAAAGAAGGTGGGATATTCGCAGGGAAGTATGGAACCAGCGGAATTTCGCATCACGGATTATCTGACATCTGCAACCAACCAAATCACCTTGCAGGTGTACAAGTATTCGGATGGCAGTTACTTAGAAGACCAAGACATGTGGCGAATGGCGGGCATTCATCGTAGTATCACCTTGTTTTGCAAGCCTCGCATTCGCATTCGTGACTTAGGTGTGCGAACCCTACTCGATGCATCGTATCAAGATGCACAACTGGTGATTCATCCTGAGTTGGAGGTTTCCGCCAACCAACGGGGTGAGGGGTTCCATGTAGAAGCTCGGTTGTTTGATGAAAACGGAACAATGGTGCTTGATAGTGTTCTGCGTCAAGATGCTGTTCCTATGCTCAATCTTGACCACAAGGCAGCTATCATGAACGACCGAAATCCACAACGGGGTTATCCTAAATGGGGATGGTTATCTGCTAACGTGAAGAATCCGCAAAAATGGAGTACTGAAAATCCATACCTTTACACCTTACATCTCGCCCTCGTTGATTCTCTCGGACAAACTATCGAACAAATCAAGACGAAAGTTGGATTCCGAAAACTGGAAATCAAAAATGGCGTTTTCCTCGTCAATGGGATTCCAACCAGATTTCGTGGTGTGAATCGTCATGAAATGGACCCTATCACAGGTCACGTGATGAGCGAGGAACGGATGTTGCAAGACATTCTCTTGATGAAGCAAGCGAACATCAATGCCGTTCGCACTTGTCATTATCCTAATACCGAACGATGGTACGAACTTTGTGATAGCATTGGTCTTTACGTGATGGATGAAGCCGATATTGAGGAACATGGATTGCGCGGACTATTGGCAAGCGACCCATCATGGTCAGCGGCATGGATTGACCGCACCCAACGCTTGGTGATTCGCGATAGAAACCATCCCTGCGTGGTATTCTGGAGTTTGGGTAACGAAGCGGGATGGGGTACGAATTTCGCTCTTACCGCCGCATGGATTCATGAATACGACCCTACCCGATTCGTTCATTATGAAGGGGCGCAAGGAGAAAGTATGAAACAAGAAGCAGGAAGCAAGAGATTAGACCCGCTTTACGTGGACGTTATTTCGCGTTTCTATCCTCGCACACAAGACGAGTATCTCAATCCTGGCGTGAAAGACAATAATATGGAACGACCAGAAAATGCACGATGGGAACGGCTACTCTCTATCGCACAAGATACTTCTGATAATCGTCCTGTTCTCACGAGTGAATACGCTCACGCCATGGGTAATGCGCTTGGCAACTTCCAAGAATACTGGAACGAGATTTACAGTCATCCTCGCATGTTGGGTGGTTTCATTTGGGAATGGGCAGACGAGGGAATCTTTACGACGCGCAATGGCAAGCAGATGGTGGCGTATGGTGGAGACTTCAATGATGTTCCTAACCTCAAAGCATTCTGCGTGAAAGGTATCGTAAGTAGCGACCGCCAAAAGACACCTAAATACGAAGAGGTAAAGGCGGTTTATTCTCCCATCCAATTCACTTACGAGAATGGTGAAATTAAACCTCATTTAATGGATCAACATGTCAACCTTGATGATTATAACATCCGACAGACAGAAGCCAATGGCTTGTTAGATGTCTATGTCACGTTAAAAAACAAAACGAAATGGGCTGACGCTGGCCATCTCATCTGCCATCAACAATTTGAAGTTGGAATGAGGAATTATGAAGGTGGACGTGATTTAAGTAAAAAAGGTAGAAGTAAGAACGGGAAAAAACTTCATACTTCAAAACTGCGCTTCGCGCACAACTTCCTCCTTCATCCTTCTACATTCATACATCCGCACTTCTTCCGCGCCCCCATCGACAACGACAAAGGCTTCGGCAACTGGATTGCAAAAGACTGGAAGAACCAACAACTCGACAATTTGCGCGACTCCATCATCTCGCCTTGTACTACCGAAACGCTACCCAATGGCAATACCAAGGCTCATGCTATCATCGCTTATTGTACCACGGAAGGCAATATCACTACGGAATACGAATATACCATCCACACGGATGGGAGCATCGATTTCCATGCCACCTATCAACTACAAGGAAATCTCCCTCCTCTTCCCTGCATAGGTACAACATTTGTCTTACCTAAAGAGCTCCGTCAACTCACCTATTTCGGAAGAGGACCATGGGACAACTATCCCGATCGCCATGCATCTACAACCATCAACCTTTGGAAAAGTACGGTGGATGAACAATATGTTCATTATCCACGTCCACAGGATAGTGGCAACCACGATGATGTCGTTTTCGTAGAACTCACCAACAATAAGCACCAAGGATGGAGAATCGAATGTATAGACAAACCTTTCTCATTCTCTGCCCTCCCCTATAGCACTCAACACATATACGAAACCACACACGATTGTGATTTAATTACAGACCCCGAACACGTCTATCTCAACATCAACACAGCCGTCATGGGTCTCGGCAATAGTTCCTGTGGTCCAGGCGTCTTGACAAAATACGCCATCTCCACCAATAAGCCCCATTCCTTGCATATTAGATTAATTCCGATTAGATAATGCAAAACACGTTTATTGCTAAATCAAAATTATGAGTATAAGCAGAAAAGCAGGTCTTAACTTTATTTATCCCCAAAGATTCGCTTGATTTGTGTCTTATTTCTACTTTTGCAAACATAAATAGACAGATAAATTGGAATTTACATGAAGACTATTGAATATACTTTTAGCAGATTGTGCTTCAAGGCAGATGTGATTGAATCCTTGGATGATAACGATGCTTTTATTATACATACTCCGGATGGTAGTTTTCGCATGACAAAAGCTGACTTCTATAGAGTATTTCCAAACGTACCTAAAACAAAAAGTTATCAAGAGGGAAGAATTTATCATTGCAAATATCCGCCACAGCGAGCAATGCAGTTTTTAACTGAATCGATTTCTACTCATCAAAGAGAGGATAAAAGACTATATATGGATTTGATTGGTGACGAAATTCGAGAAAAGATAAAAGAGATTGGTTTACTATGGCATAAATCAGAACATAACCCTCATATTGATGAAGAAATAATGAATCATTGGGAAGGAATAATTGAAACATGGATTAAAGATGAAAGAATGCCTTTGATAGTTCGAAAGGATACGAGTAAGAAAGGCCAGGCTTTTCGCCATCCCAGTGGTCGAGAAATAATAATTTCAGATAACACATTCGCTATTTGGATTTTTGGTAGAGTTTTAAGAAGAGAAATTTATTCTCTGTCCCAATTGAGGGATATGCTCATTCAGAATAAAATACCAATGGTTTTTATGCAAACAGCGCAAGTAAGAGAAAAAGGAAAATATACAAAACCATTGGGGAATTTCTCTTTACCAGAATGGAAGTTATGCCATATTGAGCCGATTGGATTCAATACTAATAAGAGGTTGGAAGAAATAGGTATTAATGATATCAAAGAACATTTCAGGAAGTACGCAAGTCCTAGAAATATGTTTGTTCTTCCGAAAGAGATTGGTGATTTAGGAGAAATACCTATCTTCATTGAAGAACAGAAATACCAATAAATTCCAATTTATCTTTATCAATAAGCCCTCCTTCGGGAAAACATTTCATCACTGTTTACCATCTTTTTGCGAGAAAATGGTGGTCAAAAACAAACTTCAGTCGCATCAGAAATCCCAAGCGCTATGAATAAGAAAGCACATACCCCATTCGTTGCCACACATCCAGGCGAAATGATTAAGGATGAACTGAAAGAACGCGGAAAGACACAGAAGCAACTTGCCATAGAGACAGGCATCAAGCCATCCGTGCCCAGCGAAACCATCAACGGGAAACGTTCCGTATCGCTCAGTGTGGTTATTATCTTGGAAAGGGCTCAGCCCAAGCGAAATTACATTGGAGTTTGTGATTTTCAAATCTTCAAAAATTACCTTTTTCTTATTTTTCGCCAAGACCTCCCGTCGTTTCCCATAAGTTCCTAAGTATTAAGGAATTGTGAAATGGAAAAGCTTGAAAGACCTCATGTAAGACCTCCCGTAAGACCTCCCATGGACCTCACCTAACACCTCCCGTCTTGCTGACCTGATTCTCGATTGATTATCTTTCCGCTCGCTCATTTCAAGTGCATCTGAGTATTGCTTCATCGAACATTTTTTTGCGAACTTACACAAGCACCAACATGAGGTCTTACGGGAGGTCTATGGGAGGTCTTATGGGAGGTCTTAGGTGAGGTCTTGAAATATACAACATATTGACAATGAGATGTTTAACTAAAAATACGGGAGGTCTTCGAGAAAACAACAAAATTCATGTTTTACAGAAAATATACAAATGCTATTTTGATTATCATTTAGATGGTTGGATAGTAATTGCTCCTCTAATAGTAAATGGAAGATTGAGGTAAGAAACATGTCATTTTGAATACGTAAACCATAGCTTTAGATGCTGTAAAACATAGGTTTGTTTGCCGTAAAACATTCGTCTATAGTGCACAAATCAACGATTTGTAGCATATAAATGAGGAGTGAGTGAAAACGCAAAGAGACGCAGAGCATTGACTCCACGTCTCTTTGTATTTGTTTCTACGGAGCAGGAAATTAACAATTAAAACTCTTTCCCTCTTATCCTCCGTAGATTTTAGAGAAGACTATATAACGATTACTTAATCATCACATCTGATTACTTACACCCAAAATCTTGTTGACAATAGCAACCACATCGGAGATGTCAACTGTACCATCGGAATTCATGTCACCATAGGTGAGCACGCCATATTCAGCAGAGGCATCTGCATTGCCCAACACGTAATTGACAACAAGCACCACGTCGGAAATGTCGATTGTGCCATCCATATTGACGTCTCCCATTTCATAAGCTTCATTGGCGGTGAGTTCCTTGAACTTGGTGTCGAGATACACGAAGCGCTGGTTGAGGTAGTCCTTGATGGCTTGCACGGCTGAAGAATAATCACCATCGAGCGTCCATCCTGCTCCGCCATCTGCCGTTG
>JAEEGL014271705.1_pt1 | contig 11016 bp, 11 predicted proteins | sample 9134231 | NCBI WGS metagenome assembly JAEEGL01 (sample SAMN16246548, study PRJNA631951) | gut metagenome | biome: gut microbiome; feature: rumen; material: fiber-attached | host: Bos | place: Iran: Karaj | collected 2018-10
ATTTCTGCAGTTATCTTCACACTCATCATGCCAGTTGCGATGAAGCTTCCAAATGGCACAATTATTCCTCCAATTTATCCAGCAATTGTTGGATCACTAGTTGGAATTTGGCTTGGTAAGTTAGTTTTTGGTGGAACCGGAAGTAACATTTTTAACCCAGCCGCTGTTGGTATGGTGTTTGCAAAGCTTTGCTTTGGAAGTACCTATTTAACTTACGTTGATAACTGGTATTATAAGATTCCAGAAGCTGTTTCAGGTGCTACTCCTTTAGGACTATTAAATGGTGGAACTTATTCAAATATCGGTAGTTACCCATTAACAAGCCTTCTATTTGGACAAATCCCAGGAACAGTTGGTGAAGTCTTTAAGATTACGATCATCATCGGTTTAATATATTTATTAATTAGACAAAGTATTGACTGGAGAATTGTTGTTTCTTACTTTGGAACATTTATTCTTTTAATCCTTATTGCTGGTTTAGCAGTCTTTAGCATTGATAAATCTTTAAACCCAGGCTTATTCACCATTTATAGCTTACTTAGCGGTGGTGTTTTATTTGGCGGAGTATTTATGCTTACTGACCCAGTAACATCCCCGATAAACGCTCCATCAAGAATGATGTATGGAATAATTGCCGGTGTTTTAACTGTTTTTATCCGTTTATTTGCCGCTTTACCAGAAGGTGTGGCATTCTCTATCTTAATCGCAAATATGCTCGCTGCATTCCTTGATCACTACGAATGGAGCAGTGCTAGATATACTTGGAAGAAGATTCTCGCAATTTGCTTATTAGTAGCTATTCCAGCAATCTTTACATTTGTAATTATTCGCTTTGGAGGTGTATATCATGGCTAGTGACGTCAAAAAATACATCTTAACAGCGATTATTTTAGGCTCAATCTCTGCTGTAGCAGCAGGTGCTATAGCCTTAACTAATTTAGTTACTAAAGACAAAATTGCAGAGAATGAGATTATTAGTTTTAACAAAGGCTTATCTGAAATCTTTGGTAATGGTGCTAATGCAACAGAAGAAAATGTTGATTTATCTAGTTATCCACTCACTAAAAAGTGCTATACAGTAAGAATTAACGATGAAATCGTTGGTTATGCATTTAAGTCTGAAGGATCAAACGATTATGGAAAAATCGGAATTGTTTCAGGATTTGATGTTAATTCGTTAAGTTTTATTTCGTTATATTTAATTAAAAACGAACAATCTTTTGGCCCAACACTTGTTAAAAAGTACGTTAATCCACTTAAAGAAGACCCAACAAAGCTTGAAGATGTAAGCTGTGGTGCAACTCGTGGAGCAGAAGTCGTTAGGAATATGATTAAAGAAGCAGGAAATGCTGCGATAGATAATTTTGGAAAGAAGTAAAATGGCGAAAGAAAAAGGTTACACAAGAAAAAATTTCTTAAAAGGTCTCTTTGCTGAGAACCCACTTTTAGTGTCCATTTTAGGCACCTGTCCAGCATTAGCGACCACTAAGACAATTGAAGCAGCTTTAGGCATGGGCTTACTTTTCACCGTTGTTTTAATTTGTTCTAGCTGCTTAGTTTCTTTATTAAGAAAACTTATTCCAGAAGAAATTAGAACTCCAGCCTATATTGTTATCATCGCTACATTCGTTACTATAGTAAAAATGCTCACAAACGCCTTTTTACCAGAGCTTTATTCAACGTTAGGCGTATTTATCTCACTTATTGTTGTTAACTGTATTGTTTTAGGTCGAGCAGAAGCCTATGCTTCTAAAAATACAGTCTTTGATTCACTTATTGATGCTTTAGGTATGGGTGTTGGTTATACTTTAGCCATTTTACTTATGGCATTCTTTAGAGAACTTATCGGAACTGGTGCATTCGCATTTGGTGATATCTTCACATTTATCCCACGTTTCGAACTTAGAATCATTCCTGAAGACTACGCGATTATGCTTTTCCAAACCCCAGTTGGAGCATTTGTTGTTTTTGGTTTAATTCTTGCCTTTATTGCATTTATTAAGAATAGAAAGGCTGAGCTTAAGGCAAATCTTGCTAAGCAAGAAAAAGCGAGAAAAGCAGCGGAACTTGCCGCTCAAAAAGCACAAGCAGGAGGTAGCAAATAATGAATTGGTTAGTTACGTTCATTTTGGCAATTATCTCTAGCATGCTTATTGATAATGTTGTGCTTTCAAGATTCTATGGCATTTGTCCATTCCTTGGAGTATCCAAGAAGGTCAAATCCGCTTTAGGAATGGGTCTTGCCGTTGTTTTTGTTATTATCCTTGCAACACTTATTTGCTATCCACTTTATAAGCTTCTTGAAATTGCTGGTGTTACTTATTTAGATACAGTTGCTTATATTTTAGTAATTGCATCTTTAGTCCAACTTGTTGGACTCTTCATTAAAAAGTATTCACCATCTTTATATAAGAGTTTAGGTATTTATCTACCACTTATCACCACAAACTGTGCGGTTTTAGGTGTTGTTCAATCAAATACAGATCAAGGTTTATCTTTCTTAAATTCACTTGCTAATGGTATTGGAACTTCCATTGGTTTCTTGCTTATTATTGTCGTATTCTCTGCAATTAGAGTTAGACTTGAGACAGCTAATACTCCAAAAGCATTTAAAGGTTTACCAATTGCCTTAATCGTTGCGGCCATTATGGCTTTAGCATTCATGGGACTTCAAGGATTATTTTCAGGTATTAATTTATGAGTAAAGAAGTAGCGTTAATCCTTTCAATCTCAATATTAGTAGCCTTACTAATTATCTTTGTCGTGACATTTCTTCTTTATAAGAAGACTCCAGTTCCAAAAGGATGCGAAAATCTTCAAATTAGCGAAGAAAACTGTGCGGCGTGCAACAATAAAGAATGTTCTTTAAGAAAGAAGGGAGGAGAATAGTTTTATGAATATTTTATGGGCAGTTCTTATCCTTCTTGGTATTGGTCTACTTTTAGGCCTTGGTTTAGCAATTGCTGCTAAAGTTTTACATGTCAAAGAAGACGAAAGAATTGATGAAGTTGCCAAAAGACTCCCTAACTATAACTGTGGTAGCTGTGGTTATCCAGGATGTAAAGGCTTAGCAGAAGCAATCGTTACTGGCAAAGAAAGTAATCTTAAGAAATGTAAACCAGGTAAAGAAGACGCTAACTTTAAGCCAATTATTGAATACTTAGATGAGCATCCAAATGAGGATGGAAGTAAGGTAAACGTACACCTTTAATAATGAAAGCAAAATTATTAATTTTACCTTTAATAATTGTTCCACTTAGTTCTTGTCAAAAAGAAATTAAGCGGAATTCTTTTTATTTTGATACATATACTGAAACTAGACTCTACGAAGGCTCTGAAGAAGACCTTAGTGAGATTAATAAAATCTTCTCAAAAATTGATAAACTAACCGATAATTATCATGAAAGAGATTTAAATAATGTTTATAAAATAAACAACTCAACAGAAAATGTTCAAGTTGAACCAGAACTTTACGAAGTTTTAAAAGCTTCATTTTGTAACTGTCTAGATTCATTAAATTACTACAATCCATTAATTGGTTCTTTAAGCAAAAAATGGAAAAATTCTTTAGAAAACATGGTGATTTTGGATCAAGAAACCATTAATTTAGAGCTTACAAAGATGGCTTCAACATCAGTTTCATTCTTAGAAGAAAACACGGTTAAAAAGACTGGCGAAGCTGAGATTGATTTAGGCGCTGTTGCAAAGGGCTATGCTTTAGACAAAGTTAAGCAATATTTAGACTCAAAAAACTACACAAAATATTTAGTAGATGCTGGCTCATCTTCAATACTTTTAGGCGAGAAAAATGGTGGTAAAGATTTTAAGATTAGAATCAGTAATTTAGATAACACATTTTTACTTGCAAAAAACTGCTTTATTTCAACATCAAGTTATGACAAACAAGCAGTCGAAATTGATGGTGTAAATTACTCTCATATTATTAATCCAGTTAATGGCTCAGCGATTAACGAAAACGACGCTGTTATTGTTATTTCAGATAAAGGTTATTTAGGTGATATTTTATCAACAGCATTCATTAATGAATCTATAGATTCAATTAAAGAATTAGAACAACATTTTGAAGTAAAAACTATTGTTATAAAAAACAAAACAATGGTGTATAAAAATGAAGGAATTGAGGTCACAAATAAATGAAAAAAACATTAAGAAATGACCTCATTTTAATCATATCACTTGTTGTTGTTTTGGTGGGTTCACTTTTAGCAGTTTTACTCACCAGAAAAAAGAACAATTTGGTCGCTAAAATCTATGTCAAAGATGAGCTAGTTCAGACCATCGATTTAGCTAAAACAGACAACACTGAATTTGTCATTCACGGCGCCAAAGGAGACTTAACAGTTTCTATCAAAGATCACTCAATTGCAGTTATTGATGCTGATTGTCCACATCAAGACTGTGTTCATATGGGCTACGTAAAAGAATCAAATCGCCCAATAATCTGTGCTTATAACCAGGTTTATATCATTATTGAGGGAAACTCTAACTACGACATAAGTATTTAATTATGAAAGTTCAGAAAATTGCATTACTTGGTGTCCTTCTTGCAGCAACAATTGTTATTGCTATTTTAGAGTCTTTTATTCCTTCATTTACAATTCCAGGAATTAAACTTGGCTTTGCCAACATCGTCATTCTAGTGACTTTATATGAAGTTGGAATTTTAGAAGCAGGATTCATTAATTTAGTAAGAGTTTTAGTTGTTTCACTTGTCAGAGGAACATTCTTTTCAATGGGATTTTTTATGTCATTAACTGGAGCATTTTTATCTCTTGGAGTGATGATTTTGTTCCATCTAGTCATCAAAAAGTTCTCAATTATCGGTGTTTCAGTTATTGGCTCATTATTCCATGTAATTGGTCAAATCTTAATCGCGATGATTTACATGGGCTCAGTTTATGTCGTTTATTACCTTCCAATTATTGGAATTTCCGCGGTTATTACAGGTATTTTAGTTGGATTTATTGCTCGAGCGATTATTAAAACTGGAGTCATTAAACGACAGCGAGAAAAATACAATTTCTAAAGAAAAGGATGCCTATAGGCATCCAATTTTATTTCTTTTCTAATTCTGTACCTTTGTAGAGGTAGTCAATATTTGGAAGATGTTTCCAAGTATTAACGTGAAGTCTATGCATTTCTTCTGTTAAGAGTAATGCTTTACCAACGCTTCTAACATCGTAAGGTTTAACTTCGATATATTCTCCGTTTACATATAAGCTGAAGCAATCGGTAGCTTCCTCAATTACAAGTGTGTAATAGATTTCGTATGGAAGATCGAATTTAAATTCTTCTCCGTGACGAGTTCCTACAAAGTGTAAACCTTGGTGGTCGACCGTAAATGTTCCTTCTCCGCATTCAACTGAACCGAGTTTCTTATCTTTGATAAGCTCATACTTTGGAAGGTCTCCAATTCTTGTCTTAAATGAGAATGAATATTCGTGATCTTGTCTAATTTCTTTAATTATTTCACCACGTTCATATTCAACCCATTTTGTTAGTGATTCTGGAATGACACAATTTTCATCAAACGGAATAAAGTCATAGTAATCGTTAATGGTGCAACCGTTTCCACAGTTCTCACATCTTAAGATGTTATTATTATCAATCATCATTTCTTTGCCACATTTTGGACATTTATATGCGATTGATGACATATTTACTGCAGCTTTACCTTTTGTCTTATATTTAATGCGTTGTTCCTTATTCCAGACATAGTCATCATGAGTAAAGAGCGTGTTGATTTGATTTTCAATCTCTTCTGGAGTAAGTCTTTCAAGGTCTTCTTTAGTGTATAGTCTAGATAGAGTAGCGAATACTTTACCTGGATGGTCATCAGTGCAAGTCTTGTGACTTGAAAGATATGCACCTTCAAGTTTCATGAAGTAAACAGGAATTTTGAAGTGCTTTAAAAATTTACCAGTACCAGGCACAATTGGTTGGTTACAACCATAGATTGAGCTCATACCTTCTGGAGAAAAAGTGATTGTCCCACCTTCTCTAATTCTTTTTGAAATGAACTTAATAAATGTTAAGTCTTGAGTAAAATTTTTCTTTGGAATAACTGCAACTTTATTAAAAAGTGGTCTTAAGTGAGCTTTGTGAAACTCAGTGTAACCTGCAATCATATTGAATTTACGAGGCTCAACAATGTTTTTAATGAAGAGATAATCTCTACGAGATTGGTGGTTCCAAATTAAGAAAGCTGGGCCTTTTTCTTCATTAATGTCATCGATAATTTTATATGTTGGATGATATTTAGGAGCGAAGAACCATAAATGAGATAAGAAGGTATAACCAAACCACCAAAAACCGGACGGCTCGCCAATCTTAAGTTCGTTTATTCCCTCTTCGATTGTTTTCTTTTCTTTTGTTTTCATAATGCTTAGATTTTACTCAAAAATTAATTTTTATCAAACTTTTAGTCTAAATAGATGCGACTTTAATAATATAATGTTTATTATAAAGGAGAAAAATATGAAAAAAGCTACTTTATTATTTTCGTTATTTGCCGTTTTAGGAATTACTTTAACTGGTTGCAACAAAGATGATGACGAAGAATTCAAACGTGAACCAATGGAACCATATGCTTTTGCTAAATTCGAAACAAACGATAAAATCTCAGTTTCTTTAGAAGAAGGTGTTGGTGTAACTGTAAATAATGAAGAAAAGAAAGCAATAACTAAAAACATATTTACTGATGGTTCTTTTGATCATAAAACCGCTAAATTTTATACACCAGATCCTCTTGGAAAATCATTAAGAAATGATGAAAAAGGAGAATTTTCATTATCGGATTCTTCAGTAGAAAGTCTCTTAGACAGAGACTATTATTGGGATGGTGAAAGCAAAGTTTATACTGCTATGTTTTTCTCTTTGTCATTCAAACATACATTTGTGGAAAATGAAGGAAATCTCGGTCTATATCTAAATACATCTATATTAGATGGAATTGCAAAATCTAGATTTGAATTAGTTAAATCAAAAGAAATTGCGCCAAAAGCAGAAAAATCTTTTAGAGTCTGCTTGTTATCTAACGGAGACGAAGATTTAAATACAAGAGTATTAGCTTTATTTAGAGATAAAAATGCCTGTACACATCTTGATGGATCAATAAGAAGTGGTTGGAGCGAAGAAAATCATTTTGGTGGAGTTTCTTATGAAAATGATTTAATTGATAAAAATTATCATGAAGATTTACCAACTGTTGGAACTTTAGACAGTTACACAAATCGTTTAGATTATTTAGGTAAGTTTGATTCTTCGAAACAAGATGAAAATGGTGAAGTTGAACTCAAATACACTGTAGTTTGTTGGTATGAAGGAACAGACACTTCTTGTGTTAATGACAATTTTACTGGCGATTCAGCGATGGCTCATCTTTCCTTTGAAGGCATTACTTTACCTGCCTTATAATCGCTAAATAGCTAAGTTTGACAAATTAATTTAATGGGTTATACTATACTCGCCTAGTGGGCAATTAAAATAACCTCTTAATTTATTAAGAGAATTAAAAAAAGGAAACACACTATGTTAAAATTATTTATAGACTCAGATAGCGATTTCACCCTTGAACAAGCTAAAGAGTGGGGCGCTACTATGATTTCGATGCCTTATGAAATTAAAGGCCAAGAAGTAAAACCTTATATTGATTTTGAAAAGTTTAATGGAAAAGCTTATTACGACACCTTAAGAAAAGGCGTAATTCCTACAACATCAGCTTTAAATCCAGAAGATTATATTCAATACTTTGAACCAGAATTTAAAGCCGGAAATGATATTTTCTATGTTCACTTCTCAGCCGCAATGACCGCTACATTTAATTCAATGCGTCTTGCTCTTGAAGAACTCAAACAAAAATATCCAGAAAGAAAATTCTATGAAGTAGATACCAAAGGTATCACTCTTCAATCTTACATTATTGGAAAAGAAGTTGTTCGTCTTATTAGAGAAGAACATAAAACTCCAGAAGAAGTCTTAGAGTGGGCTAAAACAGAAGTTGATCATTATGCATGTTACTTCTTCGCAGATGACCTTAAATTCTTTGGAAAATCAGGTCGTGTCAGTGGAATTGCAGCATTTATGGGTGGAATTATCGGTATTAGACCGATTCTTACCATGAATTCAGAAGGAAAGATGGTTCCAGTTGGCAAAGTTAAAGGTAGAAGAAATGCTATTAACAAGTTAGTGGACTATGTCCAAGAACTTGGTATTGATGTTCAAAATCAAACAATCGTTATCGGACACGCAGATGCAATGCACCTAGTTGAAGAAATCGAAGCTGAAGTTAAAGCAAGATTTGGTGAAAACATGAAATTTGAAGTAGTGGAAGTTAACCCAACAGCAGGCGCACACTGTGGTCCAGATACACTTGGTATTGGATTCTACGCAAAACATAGATAAGACCTTTATAGGTCTTTTCTTTTTATTCAGTTGAAAAGTAAAAATTATAAAATTATAATTTAGGTAATATGGAACAAAAAATACTAGATAAGATCAATGAATGGTCTAAGTTTGCAGTTGAGGATTTAGATTTAGTTAACGAATATCAACAAATTAAAAATGATGAAAAGAAGCTTTTAGATGCTTTCTTTAAAGAACTTTCATTTGGAACTGGTGGTCTAAGAGGAGAATTAGGGTTCGGCACGAACAGAATGAACATCTATAACATCCGAAAAGCCACTCAAGGTGTAACCAATTATTTACTTGAAGAATTTAAAGGCAAAAAGATAAATGTAGCAGTCAGTTATGACTCAAGAATAAAGTCTAATGTTTTTGCTAAAGAAGCAGCCCGTGTTTTAGGTTCCGCAGGCATTCATGTTTATATTTATAAACAACTTATGCCAGTTCCATTACTTTCATTTGCAACAAGAGAATTAAAATGTGACGCTGGAATTATGGTTACAGCATCTCATAATCCATCCAAATATAACGGTTATAAAGTTTATGGAAGTGATGGCTGTCAAATTACCGAAATTGCAGCAGGAAAAATTCTTACTGAAATCAATAAAATCAACCCATTTGAAGTTAAGGCAAAAGACTTTGATGAACTTTTGGATTCAAAAGTTATTGAATATATCCCAGATGAAATTTTGGATAAATTCATCAACATTGTAAAAGCTAACTCTGTATTAGGAAAAGAAAAGGTCAATAAAGACGTTAAGATTGTTTATACACCTCTTAACGGCGCAGGACTGGTTCCGGTCACTAAGATTTTAAGAGAATCTGGCTACACAAACGTTACAGTTGTTGAAGAACAAAGAAAACCAGATGGTCATTTCCCAACTTGTCCATTCCCAAACCCAGAAGTTAGAGAAGCTATGGAACTTGGTATTAGCTATGCTAAAAAGAATGACGCTGACCTTTTAATTGCAACCGATCCAGATTGTGACCGTGTTGGAATTGCTGTAAAAAACGGCAATGATTTTACCCTTTTATCAGGAAACCAAACAGGCGTTTTGCTTTTTGATTTTATTTGCAATCTTCTTAGCATAAATAAAGCAATGCCAGAAAAACCATTCGCTTGTACAACAATTGTTTCGACTGAAATGGTCGATCCAATTGCAAAACATTATGGTGTCAAAATGTTTAGAGTTTTAACTGGTTTTAAATACATCGGCGAAATCATCGCTAAGCACGAACCAATGCACGAAGAAAATAATTATATTTTCGGTTTTGAAGAATCTTATGGTTATTTAACCCATACTTTTGCAAGAGATAAAGACGCAGTTAATGGAGCATTCATGATTGCTGAAATGTTTGCTTACTATAAAACTAGAGGCATTTCTCTTCTTGAAAAACTTGACGAACTTTATAAAAAATTTGGTTATTATTTGAACAAACTTGATAACTTTGTTTTTGAAGGCGCAGCCGGTTTTACAAAGATGCAAGAAATCATGGCTTCATTCAGAAGTAATATCAAAGATATTGGTGGCTACAAAATTAAAGAAGTTTTGGATTATTCTAAAGGCATTAACGGCTTACCAAAATCTGATGTTCTTAAGTACATTCTAGAGAACGATTCGACAGTCGTTGTTAGACCTTCTGGAACTGAACCAAAACTTAAAATGTATAGCTCAATCAAAGCTCCTAACGAAGCTGAAGCAAATGCAATTTATGATAAAATTGCAGCAGACATGAAAGCTAAATTTAAATAATTGTAAAAAATAACAAAAATAAATGAGGACTTTGTCCTCATTTTTTTATTGCATCAAAAATTAACAATTTTAATCAAAATTGTGTAGTGATAAAATGTAAAGCGATCTTTTTTGGAGCAGAAATTATGAATAAAATTGCTGTTTTAACTTCAGGCGGCGACGCCCCTGGCATGAATGCCTGTGTTCGTGCTGTAATTCGTACCGGCATTAAACTTGGTTGTGAAATGTATGTTGTTTATGAAGGCTACAAAGGCCTTGTTGAAGGACGTATTGAACAAGTAGACAGAAACTTCGTTTCTGACATTATTAATAGAGGCGGAACAATCATTCGTTCAGCCCGTCTTCCAGAATTTAAGGAAGAAGCATATCAAAAAATTGCCATTAAGCAACTTGAATCTTATGGTATTGATTCATTAATTGTTATTGGAGGAGATGGAACTTATAGAGGCGCCCAAGCTTTAGCGGCTCGTGGAATCTCTGTTATTGGTATTCCAGGTTCAATTGATAACGATGTTTGTTCAACTGAAGCATGTATTGGTTTTGATACTGCTCAAAATACAATTTGTGAATGTGTTGATAAACTTAGAGATACAACATCTTCTCACTCTAGATGTACATTTATCGAAGTTATGGGTAATAAATGTGGCGATTTAGCTCTTTATTCTGGTATCGCCGAAGGCGTTGAAATTGTTATTTCTCAAGATCACCCATATGACGAAGATAAAGTTGTTGAAAAACTTAAATCACTCAAAGGCGGAAAAAAGAAACATGCTTTAATTATTGTTTCAGAAAAGATGTTCCCAAATATTTATGATCTTGCTAAGAATGTTTCAGAAAG
>JAEEGL014290880.1_pt1 | contig 11016 bp, 3 predicted proteins | sample 9134231 | NCBI WGS metagenome assembly JAEEGL01 (sample SAMN16246548, study PRJNA631951) | gut metagenome | biome: gut microbiome; feature: rumen; material: fiber-attached | host: Bos | place: Iran: Karaj | collected 2018-10
AATGCGTATGGAACATAGAGTGTGGTATAATACTTCCCGCCGAACTCTACCTCAGGACTAACATTGAAATGTGCCACTGGTTCTATGTACCACTTGGCATTTGTGGCAGAGTTGGATGCATTGATTGCCAACTTTCCGCCATCATCCACCAGATAGCGAATGCCTAAGGATGGCTGACCATAGAGAATAACACTTGTCGATGACTTTAATTCAATCTTTGCCGTATAAAGCGTTTCTGCTCCCGAACCACTACTTTTTTCAATTGTTACATAGCGATTGTCGAACTGGAGTTGCACAGAACCTGGGTATGTTCCTGTTGTTAAAGTTAGCAGACTCGTGCCCTGACCTATTAGGTTATAGTCATAATTCGATGCATTTGTATTTTTCTTCTGGGCATATACCACTGAACCAGGATTGATGCAATCGGCATCCTCCACCATGTGGATATCTGTTTCAAGATATCTCCCTGCACAAGCTAAAGCGCGAGCTTGTCCTGCAGAAGATAGAGCCTGGCTCAAGCCACCGCATGCCGTACCAATGGCTGTAGTATAATTAAACTTATCATTCGCTAGGCTGATATAGTCGCTTGTTCGATCGGCATTGCGGAAACGATAGAAACCCGTTCCATTCAACTGAGCCTGAGCTGTAAGACTGACAAAAATCAAAAACGCTACTGCGTAAAGTTTTTTCATATCCTTATCTTTTTTACATAGCAACTCCCCCTTGCACGGGTCGCCCCGAAGGCAAGGGGGAGTGCCTTGATTTAGTTTGATAGAATTATTCCTTACCCAAAATAATGTTCACCAACTTAGTTACGTCAGCAATGGAGATTTTCTTATCACCATCCACTTCGGCGGCCTCGAAGTCGTACTTGTCATTATCCTTGGGATAAGTAGCCTTACCTAGGATGATGTTCACGAGGGCGGTAACGTCACCAATTGAGATCTTGCCGTCGCGGTCCACGTCACCAACAAGGCTCAGCTTCACGGGGTTGAAGTCCGAAGTTACGAGGAAGGCTTTATTAGCACCAGCAGTCCAGTTGTTGTAGAATCCAATCTTCTCATCACCAGTGCTTAGGCTGCGGATGACGCAATCCTGCTCGTTGTTGTCATTCAGCTCTGTGCACAGATTGATGTCATCCTCCGTCAGACCGAAGAAGTACTTGTTATTAACTGTTCCTGCGTTAGTCAGCATCAGATGTTCGTACTTGCTGAGGTATTCGTTGTAGGCACTTTCACCAATGACATCCTTAGCCAGATTGAACAGACTCTCTACCTGCGAAGTCTTCAACTGATACTGATTGATAAGTTCATCTGCACCTACCAGCAAGTTGCCAGTTACAGCAGTGCCATCCTCAGTGCTCAGCGTCAAAGCCTGAGCGCCTTCGTTCGACGATACCAGCATAACAGGAGTCTGGGCAGGAATAGTGCCTTCGATTTCCTCACGAACAGCAACACCAAACTTCTCAGTAATCTCAGTTACCTTGTAAGCCTTAACGCCCTCAGGCAAGGTGTAAGCAAAGTCGGTATAGAGTGTTGTGTAATACTCTTTGTACTCAGCCTGTACACCGCCATTCGTAGAATAAACAGTGTGGTTAAGTTCAACGTCGAAGTTAGCCTTAAACTCGCTGACGGGTTCCATGGTCCAGGCAGTGGAGGCATCGGTGATTGCAACATTGCCTTCGCTGATGAAGTCAACGCCAGACTCGCTGGGCACGATGTAGTACCTGAAGTCGGGCTGGATGTTCTCCACCTTGTCAATGTACTTAGCGTAGTCGCCCAGTTTGTCGAGGTTATTCTTGAACGTGTCATTGTTCTTCAGGTTGCCCCAGTAGATCATGGCAGTCTGGTAAGCGAAGTTCCATACATTGGCCTCGCTGGTGAGCACCTCTTCGTAGAACTTAGCTGTCGAAGCCTCGTCGGTGGGTTTAGTCAGCGTGCCACCCATCTTCTGCCAAACAGTCTCAAGGTCGAAATCAACCAAGATGCCGGCACCACGGCCACCAGTCTTCTCAAGAACCTTATCGATGGCGCTGTTGATGAATGCTTCGAGTTTTGGCAACTTGGCATCTACGTTATCCTTATTCTCGGCATAGAAGTCAACTACAGGCTTCATGCTCGGCGTGCGACCATAGATACGGTAGGTGTTGTTCTCACCCTCCAGATAGAGGTTGTAGTCGAACGATTCGTCGAACTTCGTCATGATAGCCTTCAGACCATGTTCGCCCAGCAGTTCGCCAGCGCCCTCAGCATGCAGCTTGTCAACAGCCAGACGTACGATTTCAGGAACGTAGTTCATAGCCTTCTGAGCATAGCTGGGAACATCTACGCCCTGTGAGCGCAGGGTCTCAACCTTACCGTTGGTAGCCTTCACGCGGATAACGGTACCAGGCATGCCATCGGCATTTTCAACCAAAGTCACAGTCTTGCGACCAGCCACATTCACGAACTTGCCTTCGTTCGTCTTGATGGTGTAGTAACCATCCGTAACACTGGGACCAGCAGGTTTAGTAACGATGGTGAAGGTCTTCGTAACCTCAGAACTCTTCGCACCAAGCAACATAGCATAAGCCGTAACTGTAGTAGTAGCACTAATCTCGATGGGTTGAGTGTACTTGGTAAAGGTCGTGCCATCTGTCGAGTAATAAATCTCAGCACCTGCCTGAGCAATCATGGGCACTGTCAATGCTTCTTCGTATGTACCACCATCATGGAATACGATAGGAGCAGCAACCTCCACCTTAACAGCAGTGTAAGTGAAGCCACCTTCAACCCCAGCTTCTTCAATCATATAGCCAGCCTCGGCAGCACTGAAGATATCGGTCTGTTTGTCGGTCAGAACGCTTACGTTAGGTTTCAGCGATACACTGTAGTCACCCTTCGCGATGTTATAGTCACCGAAGGTCAGGGTAAACGATGCAGCATCAGCGTCTTCTTCTGGTTCTAACAAGCAAGCAATGTCCTCTGTCAAAGTAACATTCTTCAGCAAGGTGATGAACTCGCCATCGCAGAGATAGTTCTTTTTGAATGGAACTGGGAACAAGAGATAATCTTTATATTCGGTTCCATTCTGAATCCAAGAGTATTTAATCTCAGCTTCTCCAATTGCATAAGGATATTCTTCCTTCGTTGCTTCATCTGTGTTTGCTACACAGGTCAAACCTTCAGCACAGCATGATGAAACATCCTCCGAGAACAAACCGCCAGTAATGAAACCATCAATGGCACCATAATATTGGGCGTAGCTGAAGATATCGCCTGCCAGTTTACCTCCAGAGATGCTATAGTTTACAGATGTTGATTCTTTACTGCCAGTGTCATACCATGCGTATGTGCCACCCTTCACTTCACCGCCAGTAATGTTCAATGTGGCCTTGTTGTCCTTCGAAACAACTTGCGTCCAGATAGCTGTATAGCCCGAAGATTCAATCTTGCCACCTGAAACATTAATGATATTATTTTTTGTCTTACTGTTGCAGTACTGGCGGACAAGAGTGCCAATACCAGTAACCGTACCACCATTCATGTTAAAGGCGACATCATATGACGTGCTGTTGTTATCAACGGCATAGATGATGCTGCCTGTCATGTTACCAGCTCTGAGTGTACCACTTTCCAAGTTCAACGTTCCGCAGTTATTTATAACATTAGTTGCCCAATTGCGTCGGGGGGTAGCATTCCAATCACCAGCCTGTACGCCCTCTGCCAATTCATGAGTCAACTCACCTGTTTGCTCTTCACTGCTGTCAGCTATAGTTAGGATACCATTATTTTGAATCAGTTGGGAAGTTTTGTTTTCTGCTACAACAAGTTTAACAAGCTTACCGTTCAGGTCAAGTTTCACGTTCTTTGTGGTGGGAATCGTAACTCCAGCATTGCCAACAATCGTCTCATCAGCAATCATCGTGATAGTCGTCTCTGTATTGTCGGGAACAGCGGCAACAGCTTCAGCAAGACTTGCATAAATGACATCGCCAATCTTTGCGACAGGAGCAGCACTAGAATAAGTGGTAACACCTTCGGCTACTGTGGTCTTCAGCAGATAGCCTTCGGGAGCATTAACGGTGAGTGCCTTATCATTCAGAATTACATTCAGCGTCTGGCCTACGGTGAGAGTATAAGCATCCTCAACATCAGCCAGAAGGGTAATGGTGTTGTCCCCCTCAGTCAGAGCAGCAACAGCATCGACAAAGAACTCATAGTTCTGCTCGCCAACCTGAGCCCTATAATGACCTTCCTTAACGATGTATGGATAGTTAACGTTTGTTTCAGTGTCAGGATTAGCTGCACAAATATAGCCTTCAGCACAATAAGCCTCAGCGACGGGTTCGTTGAAGATGCCACCAGAGATAGCAAGAACACCTTCCTTACTATTCAAGACCTTAACATGACCAGAATATGTACCGCTGACAACATTAATATGGCCAGTACCTACGAGACCGCCTCTATTAACAATTGCACCTTCGTCACTTTCCTCAGATGTGCTGATAAAGGTATTGCCTTCAAGAGTAATAGTGCCCACATAAGCATCTTTATAATCACGGAGGGCATATTTGGCCGTCGTAACTTGACAGTTTTTGATGAGAACCGTGCCTTCAGTCTTGATGTTGAATCCAACTTTGACATCGTTGGTGGCAATGATGTTCTCAAAAACTACATTTTGACCTAAGTTTCCTTGTATCAAACGAGTATGTTCAACCGTCACATTTTTGACAGTAGCCTCGTATAAAGGTGCATCGGAAACATCAAGGAACCACTTATCGCGACTTGCATCCGTGTCCTTACCAGTATATGTGCAATCTTGAATTGTAAGGTGATGAGGATAATGACAAGGCTGGATAACAGCACCACTCTGAGCGGTAATATAATCTCCATTTACGAATGCAATGTTCTGGAGGGTGACAGAAGCACCATTGGTGGTGCTGCCACCATTACCACGCAGGCCGTCAACAACAATGACTGCATCAACAGTATAGTTCGAACTTTCGTCCTTCGTTCCGTCGATTGTAAGCTTGAAGTCTGCAACTTCTTGAATGGTGACGGTCTCACCACTGATGTTGTCTAACAGATTAATGGTCTGTGCACCGCCAAGTTGCTGGGCTGCATCAACGGCAGCCTGCAGAGATGCGAATTGGGTTTCGCCTATCTTCGCTACAGGGGCAACATAAGAGTAGGTCGTAACGCCATCTGCCTCAGTGGTCTTCAATATGAAACCTTCAGGAGCATTTACGGTAAGTGTATATTCACCCAGAATTACATTCAGGCTCTGAGCCTCAGCGAGTGTGTATGTGTCTGCGATGTTTGCCAGCAGGGTAATGGTGTTGTTCTCCGCAGCGGTTACAGCATCGGTGAAGGTCTCGTACTTCACGTCACCAACCTGGGCAACAAACTGGCCTACCTTAACGGAATACTTGCCTTCGCCAAGGTCAGTGGGAATCATACCTTGAGCACAGAACTCTTCGGGAACAGGTACATTGAAGGTACCGCCAGATACTGTAAACTCTGTATTCTCGCCAGGATTACTTACAAAAGCAAAATTGCCAGGCTCAACAAATGTAACCTCATTGCCTTCGCCCAAAGTAACCTTGTTACCCGAGAAGTTTGTATCACTATAGGAAGCAATAGACTGTATCTGATCGCCTGTATTTTGAATGGTCACCTTAGAATTAATGACATTAATAGTCACATTATTGTCCTCCATCATGAAAGCACCGAAGGAGTTACTAACGCCTGAGTAAGCATTACTTGAGACAAGTGTACATCCATCCAGCGTAAACACAGAGCCAGCAGAACCTGCACAAGAACCATCAGCTTTCTTTGCATAAATGTTAGCCCAACCCTTAATAGTACTGTTAGTAACAGTCATGTTTACGGGGTTGAAGGTGATGATGGCATAATAAGCCGTACCCTCGTCGTTGGTCTGGATAGTGCTGTTCGTAATCGTTACGTTTGCAACATCGCTTTGGTTACCACCAATCGTCAGGGGTTGAGTATAACCAGAAGGTGCTCCCTGAGTATTCAGAGTTACGCCTTCCAAGGTTAGCGAACCGATCTTACCACGAGTGTCAATGCAGCGGGCACCATCACTGGTATTAAGGACAGTAACATTCTTAATAGTAACATCAATGTTCTCAGTAACGTCACCATTTACATTACCAATACCGATACCGCGCTGCTTAGTTGTAAGCGTGAAGCCGCCACCGTCGAAAGTGATGCTCTTATTGATGACGAACTGACGGGTGCCACCTGCCATAGCCTCATTCTTCGCATCATAGTCCTTCAGCAGTGTAACTGTCTCACCAGCCTTGGCGGCTTTGAAGGCTGCCTGCAGTTTTCCGTAGTACTTTTCACCAATCTTGGCAACAGCACCTTCAACAGTGAGAACATTATTCAGTCCTTCGTAAACGTTGTTCTCGAGAGTAGCACCGCCGTTGCGACCAACAATATAATCGTAGGTGTCAACTGCATCCTTATAACCATTGTTTTCATAGCTCTGGATGATGGTGGTGTTCTTAACAGTGTTGTTGGTAACAGTACCGGCAGAGAAGCCTGCAATACCACCCAGGTCACGATGGGCCTTTATGGTCAAACCGTCAACAGTACAATTGTTGATGGTGGAGCCAGCAGTTGCATAGCCCATGATACCACCAACCTTGTCACCATTGTCATATGCGTTGTCAACCAACTCAGGAACGCTGGTGATGGTGCCGCCAATGACGTGGCAGTTCTCAATAGTGGGACCATTAGAAGTGTAGGCTACGATACCACCAGCATAGTGGGAACTCGTCAGGTTGACATTCTCTACGGTCAGGTTCTTGATGGTGCCGTTAACGACGGAACCGAATAGGCCGGCAACAGCATGGTTGGGAGTATTGTCCACAACCGTCACGTTGCTGATCTTGTGACCATCGCCATCGAATACGCCATTGAACGACTGAGTGGGATAAGCCACCAGGTTACCTATAGGCGTCCAGTTCTCCTCACCACTCAGGTCGAGGTCTGCAGCCAACTTCACTGTCTTACCAGCAAACTGATTACCACCGTTCACTGCATCGCGGAAGGCCTTCAGTTCCTCTACATTTGAGATACGGATGGGAACATCAACTGTCGTGCAGTAGCCACTATAGGTGGCAGGAGTACCACCTTCCCATGTGATGGAAACAGATGAGAGATACAAGGCGCCATTGTTAGAGCGAATACCAACATAAGCATAGTCGCCATCGAATGTTACAGTACCGGTTTCGGTAAGTGAACCAATCTTTGTACCCTGATTGCTATTACCATCGGTAGCATACAAATCTGATGCTGCAGTGTAAGCGGTGTTAGAGCCATAAATGTCTATCGTATTTGAACCACTTTCAACAGCAATGGCTACACTCTTGACCTTACCACCTGAAGTCGTGCTTACAATACCGCTATTGCTATTCTTCGAACGCAACTGAATAGCACCAGTTGAATTTTTAGCTGAGTTTCCTGCATAAACAGCACTTGATGTCTTTTTGACATTTGAGAAATCAGCATAATTCGCTCCTGTTGCTGCAAGGTCTAATGCGGTAATCTCATCCGTTACTTCGGACACACCGCCCTCGGTCTTATCAGCAAAGACGGCATAGAGGGTTACATCATTATTCGGCATTGTGGTGACGAAAGTGGGAGCATCGTCCTGTTCGCCATCAATCTCGTCAGCTACCCAACCTACAAAGGTCTTGCCTTCGATGTCAGCAGGAGTTTCATAAGTAAGTGTTGCGCCACTCTCTAATTCACTGGTGCCCTTTTCCTCACCATTGACTATCCAAGTCACGATGTGCTTAGGATGAGTTAAGGAAACAAGTTGATTATTTGCATCAAACTCATAGGTTCCTTCGTAGTTCTTCAGGTTGCCATAGATAACGACCTCATCACCTACCAAAATATCATTCTCAGAGGTAAAGTTATCGCCATCAAAACTCTTGCCACGATAGGCCTGCAGCTGGTCAGCCGTGGTTGAACCATCAACAGAAATATTGTAAGAAATGTTGCCGTATTGCGAATTATATGCAGTTACAATCTCAGATACAATACCTTTTGCATATACGCCAGTGACATCAGTACCATTGTCAATAGCAGCACGTGCCTGGGCAACAGTGTAGGGATTAGTCTTTGTGCCAGGTCTGTTGGGGTCAGTTACGGTCAAAGTGTAACTGGCTATTGCATCCTTGTAGGTTTCACTTACACTAATGCTTGCAGTAATTGTGGTGGTTCCTGCACCAACAATGGTTACAGTTCCATCAACACCGACAGTGGCCACAGATTCATTACTACTTGAATAATTAACTTCATTTGAGGCATCAGATGGATTAACTGTCAGTGTAGGAGCCGTGAATGCCGCACCTAGTGTGGCTTCGCATTCTTGCGATTGGAATGAAAGAGTTACATCAGTCCTATTATCTTCAGTGCTGCCTTCTTTGACAAATAGATAAGCTGGATTTTGGCTGGAGGCATAACACTTAAATGCAGCACCACTTCCATTGTAATATTGGATATGATAGTCAGAAAAAGAATTGCTGTATACTTGGAAGTCATCCGTTATCGTCCATTTCGCATATGTATCAACGGTTTCTTTTGTTTGTAGACCATTTTTTTCACTTGTTAAAGCCAAATATAAGTTGTTATCAGATGCCAAGAATGTCCATTTATCCTTTGCACCACCTAGAGTTAGCACAGCAACTGGTTGTTGCTTTATTACGATTTTGTTTTCCGAAATAGTAACATCAACGTATGCTCTAAGATTTGACCCTTGGGCACCCATCGCAACATTGTAATTAGGCGCAACAAGAATATATTCATTTCCTGCAACCAGTTGATTGGGATTGGTTACTTTAACGTAGGTAGTAGATGGAGTTGCGGCTGTAACATTAACAGTGTAGCTCTTTGAGCCTGCATTAAATGTATTTGCCACAGCAGCCCAAGAAGCCGTAATAGTTGTGTTACCTTCTGCAACACCTGTTACAGCACCGTTGGCATTAACAGTTGCCACATTTGCGTCACCGCTTGAGTAGGTAACATTCAAGTCATTCGGCTTGCTAATTTCGTTTGTTGCGGTTTCACCAACCTCAAGAGAAAGCGAGTTGGATGCAAAAGAAACATCGGGGTCAACAGGACCCGATGAGGCCTTTGTATAAGTAACTATAATAGTCTTTATTCGTAACTGAGTATTCGAAGTGTTAACATTCTGAATAGTTAACGATTCGGTTGCAGAAATACCAGAAATAGTATATGTATTGCTTGATCCTGAAACAGATGTAGCACTTCCACCGTCCACAGAATATTTAACAGAAGGACTGGTACTCGTTGTCATCACTACATTTGTAAAAGTTACTCCCGTGGCAGGTGTAAGTGTAATTGAGCCACCATTTCCTCCGCTATGATAATAAAGCCTTAATTCACTACTTGAAGAATTGTATGCTGGAGTTGTAGAACTACTATTTTTAACAGCAGAAAAAGATAATACTCCGTTAACAGTTCCACTTGTCGCAGTAAAGTTGGTGAAATTATATCCCGAGGCAGTTCCCCAGCCAATAGTATACTCATCCGCCCAAACATTTCCTCCGACTCCGATGAGCATGAGCATCATAAGGAGCCACGATTTTAGTTGTAAGTAATTTTTTGTTTTCATTGTGTTTATATTTTAGTTGTTAATTTATTTTAAAAAAGGAGTTAAGCCACTTTGTGGCAGGAGTTAAAGGGGAGTTAAAGTGGAGTTAAAAGGGAACTAGCTCCGTTTCACTCGCGTATTATTCTTTTTATTTGTCGTTATAATGGCCGTATGCGGCGAGGACTAAGACTATAACTTCTGTATCCTTAATGCGGTAGACCAAACGATGTTTCTTCGTTATCTGACGGCTCCACCGCCCTTCGGGTTCTCCCTTCAATGGTTCAGGGTGTCCTGTGCCCGTTTTGGGATGCATCTTCAGCTCTTCTATGAAGCAAAGTGCCTTCTGAAACGCCTTAGGCTCTGACTTAGCCAAACGAAAGAGGTCTCCTTCAGCCTGCTCCGTGATTTCAACGCTATATATCATAACCACGTCGCTTTAGGTAATCAGCCACATTCTCCTCATGCAACATCGCATGAGAAGGGCTCTGCTCAGCCTCATCGAGACGGGCAAAATACTCTTCCTTTGTCATCAGGGTGGGATCAGCCTCTTTCTCCTCATCAAAAGAAATGAGGCGTTCCGCCAGCCACTTGCGGTTACGACGCGAGAGGGATAGACTCTTCAGGAACTCCCACAAACTGTTCATTGCTACTGTTGTCATAGTATGATTTTGGTTATCAATATTTTACATAATTATACTGCGCGCACAGCATGCGCACAACCCTGCAAAGGTAAATATTATTCCTGATATGAACAAAATTTTAAGTGTTAAATTTAATACAATAGGCAATAATGGTAAAGACTGCGGAAAAGTGGTATAATCCATAGGTCAAAATCGGTATTTCCGAGCGACTTTTCAGTCAGGAGCAGGCACTTGCTTACGTTTTTGCAAGAAAAGGATAAACGAAACGTTGTAAAGGGTTAACGGGTTAACAGGTTAAAAGGTTAAAGGTGCCTTATGAGCTCGTGCCTAGGTTCGAATGACTTTGTACCTAGGTTCGAATAAACTCGTACCTAGGTTCGCCTAACCTCGTGCGTAAGTCTTAGCGGCTCCCTCATATGCATGAAATGTATACAATGTATACAGATTACAGTTTTCCACGTGAGGGGGTAGGTCAACAAGATGTGTACAATGTGTACAGTTTACAGTTTTCCACGTGAGGGGGTAGGTCAACAGAATGTGTACAGTTTGTGTACAGTTTACAGTTTTTTTTCTGCTCGGTATCTTGCAAATCCGAAGGCAAAGCGAGCGGAGGAGAGTAAATATTATTTACATATTTATTATATATATTATTATATAGTATTATATATCAACACATTATATATAATTATATATATTATTATAAAGAATATTATTATACATAATAATTCTTTCTCTCACTCTC
>JAEEGL015046075.1_pt1 | contig 11016 bp, 10 predicted proteins | sample 9134231 | NCBI WGS metagenome assembly JAEEGL01 (sample SAMN16246548, study PRJNA631951) | gut metagenome | biome: gut microbiome; feature: rumen; material: fiber-attached | host: Bos | place: Iran: Karaj | collected 2018-10
GAGTTCTGGGAGGACCATATCGACTACATTACCAACGTGCGCCTGGCCAAGGGCGGCGTAGCACTCTATGAGCAGAAAGCACAGGACATGACAGCCGTCGAGAAGGCCATTGCCGAGACGGGAAAGTTCGTTACGAACAACATCCTCTTTGAAACAGGCAAGGCTACGCTGAAGCCGGAGTCGATGGAGGAGATTCAGAAGGTGGCGGACTACATGAAGAAGAACCCGACGGCACGCTTCGAGGTGCAGGGACATACTGACAACCAGGGTTCCGACGCTGTGAACGACCCCCTGTCACAGCAGCGTGCCGAAGCCGTGGTGAAAGCCCTCGAGAGTCTGGGCTGCGACCCGTTCAACATGCGCGCCGTGGGTAAGGGTTCCCATGAGCCCGTGGCCAGCAACGCCACTGACGAGGGCCGTGCCAAGAACCGCCGTGTAGAGTTTATCAAGAAATAAACACGTATTTTACGGATTAACGCCCTGATGCCGTTTCGGACATCAGGGCGTTTTGCTGCTCACCTTTCACTGAAAAAGCAAAAACGTTGCCTTAGTTTTAACAATCATTGCCTTTGATTTATCAATCAATGCCATTGATTTAACAATCATAGGCATTGATTTAACTTCAGGAGCCACCTGACAACCTTTCCCCCCGTACCTGAAAACCTTTCAGCATGGGCCTAACAACTATTTGTAAGGAACTATACCTTATATTATTGGGCGTATTGTTTGGTAGTTACGTAGCGTAACTTTGACTTCGTCGAAGGTACTTTCGCTCGAAAAAACTCAAATAAATTTGGATTTTTGCTCGCTTATTCGTAACTTTGTCCCCGTATTCTAACCAACAAACGTATGAAGAAGCTAAGAACTATTATAGTCGGGTTGTTGTTGTCCATGCTTTGTCTGTCCGTAGGTGCGCAGGATAAGGAGATGCGCTGGGAGAATGTGACGGCGCTGAATTTCGCAGCTACGAACGGTACAGACCGGGCGAAAGCCCTGCAGCAGTATCTGCTGTTCGACGAGCGCGTGATGGATAGGAATCGGGAATTGTTTGAGCAGTATCAGACGTTTGCTCAGGAGTTTATGCAGATGAGCATCAACACCGAGGCTCCGAAGATGAACAAGGAGATTGACGAGATGATTGCCAATGCGAAGCAGGTGATGAAGGAGCACCCTGAACTGGCCGACGAGTTGAAGGAGCAGCTCAAGGAGGTGGAGCGGATGCGAGGCGAGTATAACAATCATGCTGACAACGAGGTGACGGAATACACCTACGACCCCAAGGAGATTCTGCGCAAGATGACCGCCATTGCTGTCGGCAAGCGTACCTTTACGGATCGCAGGGATATCGGTGGCGGTTTGTTCGCCGTGAAGACGGGTGCCTGCTACGGTCCTTTGGAGCCCGATGCCTTCAATCGAGTGAAGACGCCCGAGAAGAACGAATACACTTGGGGCGCCATCGACTACGAGGGTAACTTCATCATTGAGCCGAAGTACGGGCCGTTCCGTGACTGCTGGGCCGATGCGGACTTCATCTATCTGAAGAAAAAGGATAAGAACGGTACGGCCCATTATGGCGCCCTCGGCTATGACGGTCGCGTGCGCATTCCGTTTATCTACGACTACGACGAGGACATTGACGTTGAGAACGGCAAGTGTGTCATGTGTAAGAACGACATGTTTGGCATTGTCACACTGGACAACAAACTGCTGCTTCCCTTCGAATACAAGAAGATTAAAGGTTGGAAGAAGAATGAGTGGCTGGTCGCTAAAGACGGCAAAAACTGGGGTTTCATGGACGGCAATATGAAAATAGTCATTCCGATGAAGTACGATTCCCTTTGGGACGGTCATGACAACGTGATTGAAATGTTGCGTTTCGACAAAATGCTTGACGTTTATGATGCAACAACTTTCAGGTTCCTCCGCACAATACCGAAACCACACGATTGAACAAACAATAATGAAAACTATAAAAACCAATGACAATGAAAAAAGTACTGCTATTACTTCTTTTGCTAACGGCTGTCGGTATGACTGGACTAAAAGCCCAGAACTCGCTGACGGTGACGCTGGCAGATGGCACTCAGCACGTTTACCAGCTGAGCGAACGCCCGGAAATGCTGTGGGAGGGCGACAATGTTATTATCAGCACAGCAACGACGGAGCTAACAGTGCCTCGTGCAAACTTCAAGGGTTTTAGCGTCAGTAATGAATCAGCTATTAAGGCTTTCAAGAACGGAGGTAGCCGCATCACCATCAGTGGTGACGGGCAACTCCTGGCAGAAGGGCTGAAAGCAGGCACCATGCTTAGCGTCTACGATGCTGCAGGCCGTCTACTTAGTCAGCAAACGATTGCTGTAAGTGGTCGTGCGACCGTTAATCTCTCTCATCAGCCCAAGGGCAGCTATTTAGTGAAGATAGACCATCAGCCAACCCTTAAAATCGTGAAGCCATGAGAAAGAATATCGTATTTATGCTGACGGCCCTCGTGGCTGTGCTGTTCTTCGTGCCTACGATGCTGAAGGCTCAGAATCAGCTGGTCGTTGTCACTTACAAAGGCGACGTGCAGGTATATCCTGCCTTGACGGTCAGCAGCTTTGTCTATGATGCAGAGCAGGATGCCTATACCCTGAAGGTAAATGGCGAGTCCGTTGCATTTGGAGGTCGTGACGTCAAGCAAATCTATTTTGCCGACAAGAGCGAGACCGACAATGACCCGTATATCGAACCTAAAGAGACTGATAAGTATAACCCCAATTTCGAGCATCCTGAGGTGGGCACCTACGAAATCCTGTCGATGGATAGCGAGCTGTGCCGAACAAAGGTGAAGTTCAGTGGCGACGTTCCCAAGCTGTATGTCGGCAAGATTCTGTCGCTGGAAGACGACGAACGATCCTATAACCTCTATGTGCTGGCCTATAAGGTAGACGGCAAGACGGCCGACATCTGCTTCCGCTTTGCCCAAATCGGGGAAGTGTTGTATAATACGGAATTTGTGCTGGCAACGAATCCGGCTGACAGTTACTACGCTGCGGCCAATGGTCAGGGCAACCGTGTTCCTGTCTATGGTCCCCGAAGGGAGAAGGAGTTGGGCAGCATCGAGTATGAAGGCATGAAGGTGACGGCCTACGCTGACTTCGGCATCGATGTGGACACACAGGATAAGTCGCACTTAGGCATTGACGCCAAGATGAGGCTGAGCAAACCCAAGCGCGACGGTTCCATTCGTTCCTATATTGCCGAGGTAGAGTATATGGGTCTGATGGCTCGCGGCTCCTATGAGAAGCTTATCACCGTGACCATGAAACCCAAGGTTGGGCTGAAGTTGGAAGCAGATGAGCGCTGGGATAAACCCGTAGTCAAGGTGCCGCCCATCAAGTTCCTCGTTCCTGTGGGCCCTGTTACCATCCCTGTGACAATCGATCTCTCGGCAACGTTAGGATACGCCATGAATGCTGACATTAACTGTGAGATTGAATTACAGCAGCAGACCACCATGGGCTTTACGGTGAAAGCAGGCATGGAGTATGACGGACAGCAGACGAAGCCCATCTTCGATGTGACGCCAATCTTTAAACCCGAAAAGCCGAAGATGGTTGCCTTCAATGGAAATATGATGTGTCGCATGTCGCCCTATCTGCGCATTGATGCGTTGATAGACGTGGTGTTTGGCGGTCACATTGACTTGATGCCTTACTTGAAATGCACATACAAGGGTGATATACGCTCCAATGTCGACGACTTCGGTGAGTTTGAGGCAGAAGTCGGCGGCAACCTGCGTGGCGGTCTCTATCTTAACGTGCCGTTTACAGACGATGACGACTATGTTTCGGGCATGACCGACGACCCCATCAAGAAGGTCATCTACAAGTCGCCTGCCGACATCGAGCGCAAGGACAAGAAGGTGACCCTGACCTCGATGAATGTTGAGGACACCCGTGAATACCAGGTGTTGGTAGAGTTCGAAGGAGAGAAAACGACCCCAGAGTGGGGCCAAGAGGGTAGCGTGCAGCAAGTCTGGGTTACGGACATGCCTGACGGTCAGATTATCGATATCTATGGTGGCAACATGCCATCGCTTACCCGTCGTACCGTTATCAGTCCTCCGCTGGCTACTCCCGTTGAACTGCACGAGACAGGTGAGGCCTGGGGTACGAAGTGTGACGGTGACGGCATTGCCCATACCACCTTCAAGAGTCCTGTTTCTCTTGGCTATCGAACCATCCTGAAGACCCGTATCCTCGATGGCGACGGCAACATCATCAAGGAACTGTCGGAGGAGATGCCGAACGAAATCAAGAACTTCAACGCTGTTGTTTCAATGAGTGGTACGACAGGTACTATTCAGTATCGTGACGGTGGAAAGAACATCCAGGAGACTATTGAAACCCCAGACGGTAATGCATATTTCAGATATCTTGGAAGTGCGCCCGAAGTGTTGACTCCTCTCGGTTGGAAGACTTATGAAGGCCATGCGACGCCTATTGCAGGAGCCATGCAGCTTTATGAACCCCAAGTGCTGCAAATCTACGACTACTGCCTGTGGATGAAGGATGTACTCAACCACCCAACAGAGGGCATGATATTCGGCGAGGCATACCACTTGGGCTACAAGTGCAAGACGGTGACTATTCCCGATGGTACGCTGACCTACTGGCAGAACATTCTGATGGAAACTACAGCAGATAGTGAGTACTTCCGTGTCACCAGTTTCGAAATCCTCGACGACTTCTCAGCAACAGAAGAATAATATATTAATAATAATGTACTCGCGATTATGAAGAAAATTGTAATGATGTTGGCGGCAGTGCTCGTGCTCAGCACGACGGACGCCAGTGCACAAGGATTCCTGAAGAAGCTGAAGCAGAAGGCTCAGGCCGCTATGGGCAGCAGCAGTCAGGACGAAGAAAGTGAAGAACAACAGGCAGACAGCGACGAGCCCGCAGACCCATCGAAGATTGCTGTGGCGCAGGGTAGCGACATCGTGCCCAAGCGCAAGACGTCGACCATCACGTGGGACGGTACCATCACACCCAGCTCAGCTTCGACAGCGTCGGCACTGATGAAGGAACTGCCTGCACTGCCATCTGCCGAGAAGATGGCCCGCTGCTCGATGGAGGAGCGCGACGCCTATACTCAGAAGATTGCCGCTGTGACGCTGCGTGCCGAGCAGTTGCAGAAAGGCACCGACGAGTGCTCTGACGAAGAAATGGAAGCCTACCGCCTGAAGTGGGAGAACAAGATTCAGGACCTGTTCGGTCTGACGAAGGAGGAGTTTGCCATCCTTCAGGACGAGAACGCCCCTGAGTCGAAGAAGCAGCCCATTCAGGACAAGATGATGAGAAAGATCATGGGCACCGAGGGCTACGATCAGGCAGAGATGGAACGCTTCGAGAAGATGAGCGAGAAGGAGCAGGAGGCTTATATCAAGGCTCATCCGGAGTTTGTGCAAAAGATGCAGAAGATTGCCATGAATGCCGGCAACTTCAGCAAGAAGGCCAACCAGATGACGGCAGCGCTCAACGGCTACGAGGCCAAGCTGGGCAAGCTGGTGCAGGATTATGCGAAATTCGTAGTGCGTGAGGAGAACCACAGCTATGAAAGCATAGCCAAGAAATATAACGGCAAGCTGAAGAAACTGTATGACCAGATTTGTGCTTCTGACGACGCCTCACAGGTGGATGCTCTCTATGCCGAGGCTGACGAGATGCTCTATAAGTATCGTCTGGAGGCTGCCAAGGAGTATCGTGCTTCGTTGCAGCGCCAGATTGCCGAGGCCAAGAAGTTTGCCGCTGAGTATGCCCGCCTGTCGAAGGAGGTAGTGGCCAGTGGCGACCTGCCTGAATGTGCCGTCGGACGTATGGATCTGAATGCCGTCATCACGACGGGTAACCTGTTGGACGAGGCCTATAAGGACCTGCCTGAGCTGGAGTCTCTGCCCGTCTGCAGGGAAGTGCTTTACACGCTGCCCAAAGGCTGGAGTTTCGGTATATGGGAGTGTCGCGGCTTCATGGGAGCTGTCGATGGCTTCAAAGCCGGCAGCAGCTGGCCCCTGCTGGCCGACAACCGTACGGGTGATCAGACGGAGTGGGGCGTTGTCGAGAATGGCAAGTTCCGCAAAATTGACGAGAGCGAGCTGAAGCGTATTAACAAACAGGCAGATCAGCGTCTGAAGAGTGCCAGCAAGAATAAGCCGCCCTACGGAACCTACAAGAGCCGTAGCGGTCAGCGCGTCGTGGAATACAGCAAGACTGGTGAGTTGATAGTCAACGGCATGACTACGTTCTATCCCATCGCATTCACCGCTAAGGACAACGCGCTGGAGTGGATTATCCTGGACGGTAGTGAAATCGTCAAATGCACATACAAGCTTTAGAGATTTGAGATTTGAGTTAACAAAACATATTGCATTACTGTGGCTGCTGCTCTTGACGGGCAGCGCCACAGCTCTCTCTGATACCTACCGCAAGGTCTTCGGTGCTGACTGGACGGCTGCCGAGCGCTACGTCGGCGAGCACCATGAGGAGTGGTGCCAGGAGTTCGACCTCTTCGGCGTGGACAGCCGGCTGGCCGAGGCCATCGTCTTTCCTGAGCTGATACGCTACTCCATGTGGCAGGACGAGATAGAGAAGGTGGCCGTCAACGGCCTGTACGTCAGCAAGGGAAAGGCTGGCGCTGACTTCTCGATAGGCCGGTTCCAGATGAAGCCATCGTTTGCCGAAGACGTTGAGCGGGCATGGAATGCCTCGACACTGGCTCAGGAGTACGGATTCGCGTTCAATACGGCCAGCAATAACGAAGCCAGACGCTCGCGCGTCAGACGGTTGAGCACCATGCAGGGGCAGTGCCGCTACCTGGCTTTCTTCATCAGACTGCAGCTGTTGCGTCTGCCGCAGCTGCAGCAGGCGGCGCCCGAGGAACAGGTACGCCTGCTGGCGACAGCATACAACCGTTCGTTCTCTGCCCCTTGGCAGGCACTCTGCCGCATGCAGGACGAGCGCCACTTCCATACCGAGGTCATTAAGACGAGCTCTACCCAACTGTATTGCTATGCGGACATTGCCGCCGAGTACTGGAACCAAAGGAAGAACTGATTCCTTTTTTATTATAATAACAATGTACAAACCACTATTCAATCAGCGCAAGGCCATACGCTTCCGACAGTTTAAGCGGAAGGGATATGCCCTGTTTGCCTGTCTAGGACGCGTCGTCACCATTGGCGTGCTGAGCGTGGCCACCCTGCAGTCGGCGACTGCAGCACACCGTCACGTGAGCACCGATGCTGAGACGACAGACACGACCCGCGTGGCAGAGAAGGAGGCTGCACTCGAGGAGATCGAGGTGACAGGCTCGCGCGCACCGCTTGCCCTGGGGCAAGCCGCGAGAATGGTAACTGTACTGAGCCGCGAGGACATTCAGGCGGCGCCAGTACAAAGTATTAACGACTTACTGAAGATGGCCGTGGGCGTCGACGTGCGCCAGCGTGGTCCCATAGGGGCCCAGACTGACGTGGGCATCCGTGGAGGCACCAGCGAGCAGATGACCATCCTGCTGAACGGCATAAACATCTGCGACCCGCAGACAAGCCACAACGCCTTCGACTTGCCGTGCGACGTGAGCGACATCGTGCGCATTGAGGTGCTGGAGGGTCCGGCAGGCCGTGTCTATGGCACGTCGTCGCTGGCTGGGGCCATTAATATCGTGACACGGCAAGACGGGCATGCCGCACGGCAGCAGGTGGAAAGCAGCAGCACAGGCCTTCAGGCCCGCTTGGAGGGTGGCTCCTTCGGCTACCTCTCTGGTGCGGCCAGCATTTCCCATACCTCGTCCCTCACTCCTCATACCTCGTCCCTCACTCCTCATGCCTCGCCCCTACCCCCTTATTCATCGTTCCTAATTTCCCATCTGAGCGCCAGCGTCACGCGTAGCGACGGCTACAGCCGTGCCAAGTCGGGTGCACTGAACAGCGACTATGCCGGTGGGAAGGTGTTCTACCAAGGCTGCTTTGCGAAGAATGACGACAAGGTGAACTGGCATGTCGGGCTGAGCACGAAGGGCTTTGGCTCGAACACGTTCTACAGCGCGAAGTACGACGAGCAGTACGAGATGACCGTCAAGATGTACTCTGCCGTGCAGGGCGAGATAGTCACTGGGGCGCTCCACCTGAGACCAGCCGTCTACTGGAACCGTTCGTACGACCGTTTCGAACTGATCAGGGGTAATGCTGACGAGGTGCCCTTCAACTACCACCGCACGGATGTCTTCGGCGTGAACTTGAACAGTTGGTTCGACTGGCTGATGGGGCGTACGGCCCTGGGGGCTGAGTTCCGTAACGAGGACATTGTCAGCACCAACCTCGGCGAGGCGCTGAACGAGCCTTTCAGCCACTACAAGGTGGGACTGAACCGTTCGAACCTGTCGTTCCACCTGGAGCATAACATCCTGCTGCAGCACGTTACCCTCTCAGCAGGGTTCATTGCCGTCAAGAACACGTGGGCACAGATGCCTTTTACGCTATACCCTGGCATTGACGCAAGCCTGCGCCTGGGCGAACACTGGAAGGTATATGCCTCGTACAACACGTCGCTGCGCATGCCGTCGTTCACAGAGCTCTACTACAGCGTAGGGGGGCATAAGGCCGACAAGTACCTGAAACCCGAGGAACTGCGTGCCGCAGAGGGGGGCGTCAAGTATAGCTCGCGCTGGCTGTCGGTCAAGGCGAGCATCTTCCACCACCATCAGCGGAACACCATTGACTGGGTGATGAACAGCCGTGAGGCAGAGCCCATATGGCAGAGCGTCAACCTGACCAAGGTGAACACGCTGGGCCAGGAGGTCAGCGTGAGTGTGCAGCCGTCGTGGCTGACCTCACACGGTTCGCCCTTCGTCGTTGAACTGTCGTACTGCCATCTGCACCAGAAGAAGGACATACCCGACTATCTGCAGTCGCAGTACGCATTGGAGTACCTGCGTCATAAGCTGACTGGGCGCTTGTTGATGCCGATTACGGAACATCTGGGCTTGACGATGTGCTACCGTTGGCAGGACCGCATGGGCTCCTATATCGACATCAACGGGGAGGTGCAGAACTATCGTCCCTACTCTGTCGTTGACTGCCGCGTGGCCTGGACGGCGGACAGATACTCGCTGTACGTTGAGGGCAACAACGTGCTGGGCCAGCGCTACGTTGACTATGGTAACGTGCCACAGCCTGGGACGTGGTTCATCGTTGGTGCCAAGTACAACATCTCTCTATAGGAGGGGAAAAAAGGACTGGCCGGGATTTGGTCAGTCCGTTTTTTCTTCGTACTTTTGCAGCAGAATAAACAATGCAAAGGAAATACTGACGATTATGATTAGCATTATTGCCGCTGTGGCTCGCAATAGAGCCATCGGATTCGAGAACAAGCTCATCTATTGGCTACCCAACGATCTGAAGCGCTTCAAGCAGCTGACAACGGGGCATACAATCATTATGGGGCGCAACACGTACCTGTCGCTGCCCAAGGGCGCCCTGCCCAACCGCCGTAACGTGGTGCTTAGTCGCTCGGCCTTCAACCAAGAGTCATCGGCTAACAGCCTTCAGGCGGTCTTCCCTGGCTGCGACGTCTACCCTTCGCTCAACGAGGCGCTGAAGAGCTGTCGCCCTGATGAGGATGTCTACATCATTGGTGGTGCCAGTGTCTACGAGCAGGCCCTCGGTCTGGCTGACCGGCTTTGTCTGACTGAGGTTGACGACGTGCCGGCTCAGGCTGACACGTTCTTCCCAGACTATAGTGACTGGAAGGAGGAAAGCCGCGAGGCGCACACCAAGGATGAGCGCCACGCTTTCAACTATGCTTTTGTGGACTACGTGAGGGGGAAGAGTGGGCGGCTGAGTAATTAATGCTCAGGGCACCGGCTTTGCGCAGCTCCTGCTTGACGTCGTTGATGATACCCATCTCGGTATTGCGGTCGGCACGGATTGACACCACCATGTGCTGACGGTCGTCTTCAGACATCTTCTGGCGCTCCTCGTTGATGGCACGGCCTAACTCACTAATGCTGACGTAGCGGTCGTTCAGTTGCAGCTTGGTATCGTCGCATGTCACTTCGCCCTGTTCGTTAATGGGCTTGCCTATATAGAGATACACCATGCCTGCCTTGCGCGCCTTCTCGAGCTCAGTACCCTGAGGCACTTGTGTCTGTACCATGGGCTTGACGACCCGCATGTGCGTGACAATCATAAAGAAGAACAGCACGGTGAAGATAAGGTCGGGCATGGCGGCCATGTTCAGCCCAGGCACCTCGTGTCGTGTTTCGCGAAACCTACTCATTTCCTATTCCCTCCCTGATACGTATGGGGTGACGGCCTAGCTTGCGATAGGCACGCACCACGGCATTCTGCATTTCAAAATAGGCATCGTAGCTCGTCTTGCGGTCTGTCTGCACGTTGAGCACGTAATTCTCAGTCGGCCGTGAGGCGACGAACGACTCCACCTGCTGCTGCAGTTCGGCTGTGGTCACTGCCCTGCCCTCGCAGAACAGGGCATCGTGTTCGTCGATGCGTATCTCCAGCACGTCGCTGCGGTGTATGTCCTGCAGTTCCTGTTGCTGCTCGTCAAGGGGCGAGAGCTTGCGTCCTAGTCCCTTGTCGCTGTCCATCGACGAGGTGACGAGGAAGAACACCAACAGCATGAACGAGATGTCAGCTGTCGACGTGGTATTCAGTTCGGGCACTTCCCTATGTCTGCGACGGATAAACACTTTCTCTGACTTTGAACTTGAACTTTATGATGAGTCTAAAACGCTGACTATCGTCGGTTATTCAGCCAGAACGAGCGTGCGGCTGAGACTATGGATACAACGATGGCCACGCCCACGACGATATACATGAGCCATAGCATGACTTCTGCCAAGAGCAAACTACCTGCCTCTTCCATATTCACTTGTCATTATTCACTTTTTACTTTGCTCCTTTCCCTTGTACTCTGCCACGGAGTCGAGGAGCACAATGGCACCCTCCTCCATCTGAGC
>JAEEGL015793510.1_pt1 | contig 11016 bp, 4 predicted proteins | sample 9134231 | NCBI WGS metagenome assembly JAEEGL01 (sample SAMN16246548, study PRJNA631951) | gut metagenome | biome: gut microbiome; feature: rumen; material: fiber-attached | host: Bos | place: Iran: Karaj | collected 2018-10
TCCGACAAAGGAGCAGATGCCTTTCTTGACCTGCTCTCCATCGTAGAGACCACTAAGAAACACAATAACTCACCATACGCTGCTATCCGGGCCTTGTTCTAAGCACGGACAACTGCTATATGGCTATCGCTGAATAGTTACTAACGGAAAAGTTTTGTAGAAACGATAAAAAAAATACGTACATTTGCATCGTCTAAACAAAGATGGTGCGAGGCGCGTCGGCCAACGAAAATCATGTTTCAGGCCTGAAAGATTTTACGGCCTGCCCAGCGCGCAAAAAGTCCATCTGAAAATCTACAGAGAGCGTTAATCAACCACAAAACATAAATTTACGATTTTTTATTACATTTTTTGAGCAATCACTCACAACATCCCTCTCCAATTGGCAAGGGGAGTGATGGGACAACGGGGACTGGTTCCTGTTTTCGTGAGTAAACAATAACGATAGAATCAGAAAAGAAACGTTATACGGACAAAAGAATATTGTTTGATTTGAAAGATTTCTGCCTCGACAGGGTCACTCCAATAATTATTTGGAACTTATCACCACATGGATTATTTTTTTATATATAGAATTTGCATATATGGTTTTATTTGCTTATCTTTGCACCCAAGAACCACAATTATAAGTAATATGAATCAATTATCAACCAACAGACATAACCGAGTCAGCGTGGCACTACCCACCCTACTGGCAGTGATTATGACGGCCGCATTAACGGCTTGCACCAGTGAGGAACATTCGGTTTCAACGGCCGACTCTGTCGAGGCCGTCACTAACGAACAGCCAGTACAAAGTGCTTCACCCGCCTATCGCATCAGCATCCCCGCCAGTTTCGGCGAGGACAACGAGACGCGAGCCGTGACCTTAAGTGAGACGGGCGCGCTCAATGCTGAGTTCACTACCAGCGACATTATCCTCGCCACCATCATCAGCGAAGGCGACAATCAGACAGCCACGACTATACTGAAGCCCGACAAGAAGGGAGGTAGTGCCAACCTCGTGCCGTATAGCGGTTCCAACGTGTCATTCACCAAATACTCTGGCACAATGACTACCGCCCCGCCGACTCCTGCCACTCTCACTGGCAACGAGACCCTGTTCTTGGAGTATCATGCCTCGGCCATCAATGAGATCTTCGACTACACAGGCCTGTACACTGATCCCGTCGGAACACCACAAGACGGCACACTAACAAATCTGAGCCTTTACGACTATGCCACCGCCACCGTCCAGGTTACAGGCATCACGGGTAACGAGACCGACGGATACACCCTCACGACTACTGAGGCCTCGTTCGTGAACCAGCAGTCGATGTATAAGTTCACGTTCACCGGCCTGCCTTCGGGTGTCGGTGTCAAGACAGTCGTCATCCATTCCGACAAGAATAAACTGGTGTCAGGGTATTCCCCCACATTGGTGGCTTTAGGCACAACTGTCAACATTCTTACTGATCCTGTTGCCTATGGCGACATCACCATCGACCTCGGCACTGCGGCCTCTGCCAGCAACAGCTCCGTGTATGCCGCCCTGCGCTTCGACCCGTTAGATGGCGAAACGGCGACCGACGACATCACCTTCACCGTCACGGGCACCGACAACAAGACCTACACCGTAACGAAGACCACGCGCGCCGGAGGTTTCCAGAACGGCAAATACTACTCGTCGACCATCGCCTTGGACACCTACCGCGCCTACACAGCCAAGGACACCTATACCTACGTGCCAATCCCTGAGAATGCAACGACAGTGACAAGCACCACCTACCCTTGGAGCACTGGGACCTACGTCGTCAAGGGCGATGTCACCATTTCTCACAACGTAAGCCTCACTGGTGATGTCAAGCTCATCCTGACGGATGGCGCATCGCTGACCATCAATGGTTATATCTGTGGAAGTAATAATACCAGTTACTCATTAGAGATCTATGGTCAGGACGCAGGTACAGGCAAGCTCTCGGTAGAAAACAGCAGTGGTCTGAATTATGCCGGCATGACGGTGAAGAATCTGACTGTTCATGGCGGCGAGACAGAAGTGAAGACTAACAGAAGCTCCACCACCGCCTTGGATGGTATCAGCTCTTCCGGACTGGTCACGGTCTATAACGGCAAAGTCACGGCAAATTCCACCAATGGTTGTGGCATCACAATTATGAAAAGCAATCTGATTGTCTATGGTGGCGAAGTGAACGCCACATCGAAGGGTGATGCCATCCAACTTTATAACAGTGATAGTTCTACTCACACCGATATGGAGATTACAGGCGGCTCAGTAACAGCCAGGAGCACTAATGGTTCCGGCGTCCATGTCAAAAGCGGAAAGGGTGATAAGATTACCATTGATGGCGGCTCATTGACAGTCGTTGGCGGTAATGCGAATTCATCGACAAACATGTGTGGCATGCTGATAGATCCCTATAATGGAGAAACATACATCCTGATTAAAAGCGGCACTTTAGATATCACTGGCGGCGACGCGGTATCCGAGAAATACGGAAGGGTTGGTCTTTCCATCTGGGGAGACATCACCGTTGACGGCGGTACCTTTACCGTTCGTGGTGGCGAAGGCTCTGACACCAAGAATGGCGGTCACGGCATCTACTTCGCAACCGCCGGATACCTGACCGTCAATGGCGGCACCGTGAATATCACCGGCGGCAAAAGCGCTAACGGCGTCAACGGCGTCTCCAGCTCCAGTATCCAGACATTCAATGGCGGCCAGTCATCGATTGCTGGCGGCGAAGGCTCAAAAGCCTTCAATAAGGACGTCATAATTAAAACCGATATGAAAGCCTATTGCAGCGACTCTCCCAATTCCTCGGCCACCACTGTCCAAGGGACAGGCTCGAATGTCACATTGAATTATCGCTATGTCGATATCCATTGAAGAATTGTAGGCAGTGCCCCCGCAAAAGGAAAACGTCATCAGAAGGGATAGCCGATGGCGAAGTGAAGGGTGTGGTTGCCCTTGAAGCCGCTGACGTTGTAGAAGCCTGACTTGCCCGTGTCGTATGGTACGTGGAGTGCAAGACCCCAGTCGAGACGGATGATCAGGAAATCGAAATCGTAGCGGATGCCGATGCCCGCACCGACGGCCTGCTCGCGGAAGAAGTTACGGAACTTGAAATTGCACGGTGCCAACAGTTCGTTCGTATCAGGGTCGCCGTAATCAATGCCTGGCGGTGTCCACACATTGCCGGCATCGATGAAAAGGGCACCATAGAGGTTGTCGAACAGCTGTCGTCGATATTCGAGGTTGCAGACGAGCTTGATGGAGCCGTTGCGCAGGATATAGTCGACGGAGTTATTGCCCAAGAAACCGAAGGAGCCGGGCCCGATGCCTCGGGGCGTGAAGGCTCGGATGCTGTTGGCACCGCCGACGTAGAACAACTCAGTATTGGGCAGCCATTCGCTGTTGCCATAGATATAGATGTAGCCGGCATTGACGTGTCCCACGAGTTTCGACTGTGCGTCGAGCGTCCATGTCTTGGTGAAGTCGGTCTCAATCTTCAGGAACTGTGAATAGGGGTTCTTGAACATTTTCTTATCCTTTTCGTTCCACTTCTTTCCCATAGCCAGGTCGTAGAGGGCTACGCCATTACCCGCTTCAGCCAGCGTGGTTTCCCAACGGATGGGGTTCCTATAGGTCGAAGGGCTGGTGTAGGTATAGGTGTAGCGCATTTCGGGAATGAAGTAGTCCTGCATAGCTGCCAATAGGAAGAGATTCTCCTGTGCCAAGGAGTCGAACTCGGCGGTATGGCTGTTCATGAACTGGTATTTCAGCGTCAATGGCGAGAACTCGTGACGGCTCTGGGCTGAGGTCTGCCAGCGATAAGTCCACTCGCCCGACACGACATGCATCTTGTAGAAGCCCGGACGATAGATGATGTTGGTAGAGGCCTTGGCGATGGTGGTCGGTGTTGAGAAGAATCGCTGGCGGCGGATAACACGCCCGACGCTGTCGCGACGGACACGGTTGCCTCCGAAGAAGGGTGCGATGATGCGGGGGAACTCCACGGAGGCATCAGCACCGTACTCGTAGTTGTTCATGTCGGACCCATTGTTGTGCGTAGCCCACTCGTACGACCCGTGAACATTGACATCAATCTTCTCGGCACCACGGAAGGCATTGCGGCGGGTGACACCCATACGCAGCTCCGGTCCCATACGTCCGATGGTACGTGCATTGAAGTTGGTCTCGACATAGAAGTCCCAAGGCTTGTCGAACACGCAGTTCAGAGCCAGGTCGAGGGTGTCGCATCTTTGAGAGGTCAGAGGTGAGAGGTCAGAAGTGAGAGAGGGATTGCGTGGCGTGAGGGTCATATTAATGGACGAGAACAGGCCCGTGGCATTGAGCTTGCTGACCGATTGGAGGTAGTCGTCGTGATTGTACAACTGACGCGGACGCAGCTTGATGTCGGACAGCAGTACACGTGTACGCACGGGCGTTGTCTTGCCTGCATAGCGAACGGTGAGAGTACGTCGGCTGACGGAATCGGTCAACACCTCGCGTGCCGTTTTCCTCATGTCGATCTTGATGCGGCCTATGTACCACTTATGGGTAGCAGCCTGCGGGATGTCGTTGGCCAACCGCAGCTGTAGTTGCGCCTTACCGTCGACGACAAACGTGTCGGCCAGATACGAGGCATAGCCGGGCTGATAATAATAGAAGCCGTTGTTGCGCAAAAGGGTGCTGATGCGCTGGCGCTCGGCATCGAGATTGCTGACAACAAAGGCATCGCCCTTCTTCAGGTACGACTCGTCAGCCGTTGCCTGAATAAGGCTGTCGGCCTCGGCAGGGAAGCCCACGATGCTGATGGAGTCGAGGGTGTACATGCGTCCGGGGGTGACGCGATAGGCAATCTTGGCCGTCTTGGGATTCTTCTGAGTGACGATGTCATAGTTCACCTGTCCGCCGAAATAGCCGTGATTGCGCAGCACCGACTGTGCCACATTGGCGCGCAGGGCAGGATTGACCCACGACATGAGGACGGGCTGCTTGCCGAAGGTCTTGGTCATCCAGCGGGCAAAAGCCGAATTCTTGTCGGAGTAGTTATTCCAGATAGAGACACCTATCGAGAACGGCACTCGATAATAGCTGCTGCCGAAGAGCGAACCGTTAGGCGCCGTGGCCAAGGCACCCTCAATCTCCTCCTTAGTCTGGGTGAAGTTATCGTTCTGCTCATAGTCCTCGTAGGTGATGGCCTTCAATCCGGTGAACAGCTGGTCATCCTCGGGGATGTTCTTCGTCATCGAACAGGAAGCGAGAAAAAGTATAAGGGTAAAAAGGTATAAAGGTAAAAAGGCGAGCGCCCTTCTACGCTTGTAAATATTTGTTATAGTGAATATCTTCATCGCTTTACTATTTTACCTTTTTACTCTTTTTTACCTTTTAACCTTTGCACTGTCTGTCCTTACGCTGTCGCGAGGCGCAGGAATCGATGTATTACGTCCGGGCATGGGCATGTTCGAGGAAGAATCGTTGAACTTGAAGATGTCGAAGAAGCTATCCATCGAGCGTCGCCAAGTGAAGCCACCACCATACTTCTGCGAATAGCCGTCGAGCCAGTCGTAGGCATTGTTCTCGAAGAACAGGGTGACATACTTGTTGGCGTTATTGTCCAGTCGGTATTCCAGCGCGACATTGTCGAAGAACGAGTTGTTGCGCTGTTGCAGTTCGGCACCGGTCGACACCTTGCCGCCTACCGTAATCTTCAGGCGGTTGTTCATGAAGCGCTTGGCAAACTTGAACGAATAGTCGGTATGTGTCTGACCACTGGCGTCGGTCGAGTTATCCATACCGAACTGGAGGTCGAGCGTGCGCAGGGCATTGCCCGATATCTGGCTGATTTGCGAGTTGAGGAACGACGAGAGCGCCGAGTTCATCGAGAACGAGCCCGTATTGCCATCAGCCAGATACATACCAGTGGTCAGCATGGTGACAGCCAGCTTGGCACGCTGGTCGGCACCCATCGCCGACAGTTCGCTATGCAGCTGCATATCCTCAGGCGCATCGAGCGTAAACTCCAGACCCATGTTGCTGAGCGTCTTGGTGATGATGACACCACAGTCGAAGTCGACGGTGCGCCCTACCCCACCCGTGGTGTTGACTGACGCCTTGGTGTGCTCGGTGGCCGTGATGTTCAGCGTGGGATCCATGGGGTCGCCGGTAAACTCCACATAAGAGCCATCCTGAATGGTGAAGGTCTTCAGCGGAATGACGGGCAACGAATACTTCATCTCACCGTTCGACAGCGTGTAGCGGCCCGTCAGCCGCAGATTGTCAGTCGGCGAGTACGACATGCGCAACGCACCGCCACCCATCAGGTCGATATAGTTCGAGTGGTCGGTATTGAGGTAGGCCATGACATGGGCACCGCTCGACACGTTAAGCGTCATATCCATCTTGAAGCCTGTCAGCTGCGGACGCTCGACGACGGTCTGGGTACTGTCGCTGAAATCGGTGAACTTCACCAGTTCGTCCAATTGGTTATCGGTGGTCAGCGGGCTGTCGCGGAGAATGTAGCTCATATCCGTCGAGCCCAGCACATTGATACGGCCACGCATATTCATATTGTCCAATGTACCGCTGATACGGGCAAAGAAATCGACGAAGGCCTTGCCGTAGGCCACGCTCTGCTTGTTTTCCTTGGCATCGATAATCTGATAGTTCTCGGCTCGCAGGCGGACGTTGGTCATGATATGGTCGAAATCGGCAAAGTCAACGCTGCCGTTCACGTTCAGCTCGTCGTTCTTCGGTGAATAGAGGTTGAAGTCACTGATGGTCAGCTTGGAATCCTCGATGACCAACGGATCCTTGGCAAAGCGCATCTTGACACCATAGGGGACGCTGACCAGATAAGCGGAATCGAGCATCACCTGCCCATTCACCTTGAAACGCGACACCGGGCCACGGATGCCTAACTCGCCCTCGCCATAGCCCTGCAAGCCAAACAGCTGGTCGGGGATGAAACCGTTGACCAAATCCAAGGGCAGGCGCTCCATCATGAACTTCAAGTCCATGTATCCCTCGCCAACGTCATAATAGGTACCTGTCACCAAACCTATCTCGATGTCGTCCTTCATCAGGCGTGCCTCCACGACGTGGGCCGAATCGCCCTTCTGCAGATACACCATCTCAGTATTGACATTGCCAAGGGGACTCTGCGCGGAGGTCAGATTACGGACGGACATGTCGCACACCATAGAAAAGCGGCCCATGGCATCCTGGATGACATGGTAGTCACCGTCGAGCAGACCGGTCATACGTGGCGTATAGGGGAAGATTGAGGTAATCTCGTCAAGGTTGATGCGGTTCAGGCTGACGGTGATGTCCTGCAAGGCCGTAGAGTCAGTAGACTCGGAATAGACCTTCATACCCGTACCATCGTCGGCAACGAGGTTGATGTTGGCCTCCACCTTCTTGTTGTTCCTGAAGAACACGTAGTTATCCTTGTTCAGCGTAAACAGCTTATAGCCCAGCGTAGGCTGGTCGGGCATCAGATGCAGAAGCAAGCCACTGTCAACCACTTCTGCGCGGGCACCCATGCGAGCACCCAGCTTGTTGACAGCATCATAGTAACGCACGCCAAACGTGGCACCGCGTTCCTGCAAGATGCCGTCGAAGAGGGCATTGAACACAAACTGCGGATTCTTCTTGTTGTTACGTATCTGACCACCGAAGGAAAGGTGCTCCTTGCGCTGCGTCAGCTGGAAATTGATGGTATCCAAGCGCACGCCGCTGACCACCAACGAATGCAGATAGCCTTTGCCGTTGACCCCCGTCTCGGGCGACATATTCATGTCGAACAGCATATCCTTGAAGTCCATGCCATTACCGCTGAGCAGCAGGTTGGCAATGGGGTTGTCGCGCTTGCTCTCGACGTGCATCTTCATGCGAGGCAACAGACGGCGCAGGGCTGGCTGGTCGATGTTTTTCTGGTCAATCTGAGCCATCGCCGAGTCGCCAAGGACGGTGAACTGCGACAACAGCTTCTCGTAGTTGCCGCTGAAATCCATCTTCACGATGAGGTCGCCACTCTGCGCACGCACAATGGTGGTATCGGTATTGGTTCTGAGATGCAGCCCTACCCACTCAGTCCGATAGGTCTTGGCGGTATCGGTGACCACAATGTCGCTGATCAGACCGCTGACATAGTGATTCATCTTCATATCGGAAGTGATGTCGGCAGAACCGCACATCTTCACCGTCAGCGGACTCTCCAACAGTCCCAACGCATAGAGGTCGGCATGATTGACATCGGCAGACACCGTACCGACGAACTTCTCCGTATTCATCAGGGCATCGATATTGAACTCGCCGTTGAACAGCTTGTTGCGGCTCTCGACATCGAACTGAATACGCCCGTTACGGACAACGGCAAGGGCAGTCATGTCGCTCATGTTCCACAGGCTGGTCTTCAGCTGATTGATGTAGATGGTAGAGATGGCATCGGTCTTAGGCGAGAACAAGTCAACGCCATGACCGTTGAGCATCATACCGATATTGACATTATAGAGGGGACCATGAGGCATGAAGTGGTGGATGTTCACATCCTCGATATTGATGCTGGCACTATAGCTCATGTCGTTGGCATTGAAATTGCCGTCGAGCGACAACACGCCACTGCCCTCGCGAGCTTTGATGTCGGCGGCGTACCGTGCACCATCAACCTTCACACGGCCCTCCATAAACATGGGCGGCAGGCGGTAGTCGCGCTGTATGTCGCGAGGCAGCATAGCCATCAGGAAACCCAAGTTCTGGCTGTTCGCCTTGAACTGCACATCGGCACGCAAGCGCTTGGGGTCAGCGACGTTGGCCACAAAACCGTCGGCATTGACATAGAAAGCGGTAGGCAGCTGAATGTCGAGGTCCTTGAACTCTATAAAGTCCATATTTCCCTTGACAGCGCCCTTCACCGGCAACGGATAGTAAGGCCAGCGGTCGCGTACGACTTGGGGCAGGTCGCCCATAAAGTGCATTAAGTCCTGACGGCCTATCTGGGCATCCACACGTAGGCGAATCTTGCCCGGATCGATGGAATCCAACAGCGACAGGGGCATATCCATATTAACGAAGATATCACTTTCGGGAGTCTTCAGGCGGAATTTAGGCAGACGAATGCTGCCGTTCTCCATCGCAATGGGGCCGCTAAGGTCTGTCACCTGCAAGCCACTCTTCTCCTTCAATGCCACATGACGCATGTTCAGTCGAAGCGTAGGGTCGTGATAGTAGATGGAGTCGATGCCGATGTTCAGATGAGTCAGGTCGATATGGTTGAAGTCGAGCCCCTCAATACGTGGCTCGTAATTCTGGTCGTAAGCCAGCGTGCCATTCACCCAGTCAGCACTGCCTACAGTATAGGTCTCACGTGCCAGGTCGACAAGCGCGTCACGTGCGGTCAGCGTACCGAAATGCGCTCTGACGCTCATCGTATCGCCAGGCATGTGGAAGGCAAGGTCTGAGCGGCTCACCACCACGCTGTCGATATTGATAACCCACAAGGTCTCGGTGGTCGTCGTGTCTTCAGGCACCGAGTCGTTCAGCTGGATGTCAAGGTCGGCATCCTCCAAGTGTGCGCCATTGACTGCTACCGTCTGAGCATCCAAATCAATGCCCCTGCTTGAGACAAAGAGGCGTTTGAAGCTGCCCTTCACCTTAGCAGCCTCCACAAAACCGTTGGTATTCAGACGGGTGTTGCTGACCTCCAGCTGATTGATGACCACCTTCTTTTCGAATAATGGCAACAGCTGTACATCGACTGTCAGCTGTTCAACATCGGCAATGGTGTCAGGCTGGTGGATGACTTTGAAGTTGTCAATAACCAAGTCAAGGGGAAAAGAAAGTTGCACATGTCCTACGCTGATCTGCATCCCCAGTTTCTCTGAGGCAACATCAGCAACTTTATCTACTGCCCAGTTTTGTACAGGCGGCAGATAAAGCAGGACTGCCAAAATTGTAAACAGCAGAATAGGGCTAAGCAATATACCCAGAATCCACCAGAAGGCTTTCTTCATAATTCCCAGTTACAAAGTATGCTGCAAAAATACAGTAAAAAATCGGAAAAACGAAACTATTTCACCGATTTTTTAATGTTTGCCATAGATTATCAGCCGGTAATGGCGATTCTATGCAGATTTCCTCCTTGGAAACGGGATGTACGAGCTCTATTTTTCGTGACAACAACGATATACTACCATCAGGATTCGAGCGTTTCGAGCCATATTTCAAATCGCCCTTGATGGGGCAACCCATAGCGGCCAGCTGACAGCGTATCTGATGATGGCGACCAGTCATCAGCTGAACCTCCAACAAGTCATAGCGTTCTCCACGACCTATGACCCTATAGCGAAGCAACGCCCGTTTCGAGTTGGGCACTTCGTGGTCATAGGCATACGACTTGTTCTGCTTCTCGTTCCTCGTCAGCCAGTTCTCTAATGAGTGCCACTCATCATTTCCCTCACCTCTCACCTCTAACCTCTCACCTCTTTCAACAATGGCCCAATATGTCTTGTGAACCTTGCCTTCAGCAAACATCTTGTTCAATCGGGTCAGCGCTTTCGACGTGCGGGCAAACACCACCAAGCCACTGACGGGACGGTCCAGACGATGTACCACACCTAGGAATACGGCACCAGGTTTCTGGTACTTCTCCTTGATATAGTCCTTTACAATATCAGAAAGGGGGCAATCGCCAGTCTTATCACCCTGAACGATCTCCCCACTCTGTTTATTGACGATGATAATATGGTTATCCTCGTAAACGACCTCCATGATTATCAATTATCAATTGTCAATTATCACTTGATTACATATTCATACCACCATCGACCTGGATGACCTGACCACTTACATAGCTCGACAGGTCAGAAGCCAGGAAGGTAGCCACGTTGGCGATATCCTCGACCTGACCACCACGACGGAGCGGAATCTTCTGCTTCCACTAGTTGCGAACCTCCTCAGGCAGGGCTGCTGTCATAGCCGTCTCGATGAAGCCAGGAGCGATGGCGTTGGCA
>JAEEGL016841080.1_pt1 | contig 11016 bp, 10 predicted proteins | sample 9134231 | NCBI WGS metagenome assembly JAEEGL01 (sample SAMN16246548, study PRJNA631951) | gut metagenome | biome: gut microbiome; feature: rumen; material: fiber-attached | host: Bos | place: Iran: Karaj | collected 2018-10
CAGTTCCCGAAATTCGCCGACGAGGTCTATAAGATAGCCAATCCGACCGACGACAGAGTGCACTATATGCTGCCGACCGCCGAGGCGGCGCTCGTCTCGCTCCACAGAAACGAGATCCTCGACGAGGCGGAACTGCCTAAAAAATATATCTCTTACACCCCGTGCTTCAGGCGCGAGGCCGGCTCCTACCGCGCCGACGAGCGCGGAATGGTCAGAGGCCATCAGTTCAACAAGGTCGAAATGGTGCAGTATACTCTTCCTGAAAAGTCGGGAGAAGCGTTTGAGGAGCTGGTGGAAAACGCCGAAAACCTCGTAAAAGGGCTCGGTTTCCACTTCCGCACCGTCAAGCTGGCGGCGGAGGACTGCTCGGCTTCGATGGCGCGCACCTACGATATAGAGATACAGATCCCGTCTATGAACGGATACAAGGAGGTCTCCTCGGTCTCCAACGCAAACGACTATCAGGCGCGCAGAGGCCAGATGAGAGTGCGCAGAGCCGACGGCACAATCGAGTATATGCACACTCTTAACGGCTCCGGTCTTGCGACCTCGAGGATATTCCCGGCGCTTGTCGAGCAGAACCAGAACGCCGACGGCTCCGTGAACGTGCCCGACGTACTTAAAAAGTACCTCGGCGGACTTGACGTTATAAGATAAAAATGGAAGAGCATGAAAACAAAGCCGAGTCGTCTCCGAAGCCGGTTTTATCATGTAAATATGAGGTTACGGAAAGCCTTGTCAGCAAAATAAACCGTCCGCTCCAGAAAAAAAGCAGGGTCAGGGCCCTGATACACATTGTTGCGGGCCTAATCCTGGTGGCTTTTTCGGCGGTTGTTATTATAAAGATCAGATTTTCAGGATACAGAGAACCGCTTGCCGTGCTCATATGCGGCTGTCTCGGCGGAGCGTCAGTCGCAAACGGTGCATTTCTTATTTATCTTATCAGACTGACGCCTGGCGCGTCATACGCGCAGTTCAGAACATTAAACAGAGATCCCGTCAGAACGGTTGATTTTTTCAGGGAATACCTGACGATAAAAACAAAGCAATCTTCCGAGACATACTATTACGTTGATGCCGTATTCTGGGGAGAAAGTGAACTGTGCTACTATCTTTTCTTTGGAAGCGGGATTTCCCGAATGAAAATTTATGTGCCGAAGTACGCTTTTAACGGCAACGACAGGGCGGTTTTTGTCAGTCTCATGAACGAAGTTCTTTATGGGAAAGAGTGCAGGGACATAAAATGATATGCCGTGCGGAAAGAGAACATTTATAAATATGAATTTAAGCGAAGCAATCCAGACAAATCCCAGTTACGCCATAATACTCCCGATGATGCTCGGGCTTTTCATTGCGGCCGTTATAGTAATAGTCAACAAGCGCGTGTTCGGCAGACTGACGAGCGCGCTGATGGAGGCGGGCGCCGAAAACGAGAGTACAGCCCTGAAACCCGAGGAGTGCGGCGTTAAAATCGGGAAAATTACCGAAAAATCGCTGAAAAGAGACAATTCGGGACTGAGGAAGGTGATTTCGGTCACGGAGGACGGGAGACTTTATATTGCTCCGGAGAATCAGTCGAGAGCGGCGACCGTATATAATCCCAAGGACGCGAGCATCGCGGGTATAATACTGATTTTCGTGGCGATAATCGCGCTGACGTTTCTGCTTCTCAAGCTTGTGCCGTGGCTTTCGGAGATCGTCGAGAATGCCTTCGGCGGCCAGGAAAACGTCTGATTAAGTAATAAATAATTCTTAGATTCACGAATATAGGAAAAAAGAATGGCAAAAGTTAAGAAAAAGTACCGCTCCGCGGGGTTTATAATATTTTCGACGCTTATCGCTGCGGTTGCGCTCGTGATAGTGACGCTTATTGTTATCTACTCTCTGGGATACCGCTACCTGAAGAAGGACTTTTCGGACGGGAGATACATAAAGTTTGTCGGAAAGGTCGACGGGAACGGTTCTCCCGTCGCAGGTCGTCTCTATTACAGCGACGGAACTCAGGCGAAGTTCGACCGCGAAAACGGAACAATAAACTATACCGGCGGCAACGTCTATAAAGGCGGTCTTCGCGAGCTGCAGTGCTTCGGACAGGGCACCATGACCTACGCAAACGGCGATAAATACGAGGGCACGTTTGCCGACGATCTGCCGAACGGCACGGGAAAATACACGTTCAGCAACGGCGACGTCTACGAGGGGACCTTCAGGAACGGGAAAAAGAGCGGGAGCGGCGTCTATACGCGCGCGGCCGACGGCTCCGTCTACGAGGGCGAGTTCGAAAACGATATGAAAAACGGGCACGGAGTCTACAGGTGGGCGGACGGCTCGTCCTACGACGGGCAGTACGTGAACGACGTAAAACAGGGCACAGGCACGTACGTGTTTTTCGACGAGGAAAGAAACTATCTCGGCACTTATACGGGAGAATTTCAGAACGACGCGCGCTCCGGCAAAGGAACCTATAAGTGGGCGAGCGGAGACACCTACGTCGGCGAGTTCAAAAACAACCTGATGAACGGCTGGGGCACGTACACGTGGGTCTCCGGCCGCGTATACGAGGGATATTTCAAGAACGGAACAATTGTCAGGACGGAAGAGTAGGCGTTCGGCGCTGAAGAAAGAAAGAAATGTTTAACCCGAACAGTTCCGTCGCGGTTGCGGGATGCGACGAGTACGCGGCTGAAAAGGTCAGGGCCGCAGTAAACGCTGTAATGCCGAAAATCGGCGCGACGAAAGAGACGATAGAAGGGAAAAAGGTGCTGATAAAGCCCAACCTGCTTCTGGCCTATGCTCCCGGAAAGGCGGCCACCACCCATCCGGAGGTCGTGAAGGCGGTCTGCGAATACCTGAAGGAGCTTTCCCCAGCCTCAATGATAATAGCCGAATCGCCCGGAGGACCATACAATCAGGCGACCTTTACGCATATATGCCACATAACGGGCATGAGAAAGGCGAGCGAGGATACGGGCGTGCCGCTCTGCGAGGATTTCGACGCCGAGGACATCCCGCTTCCCGACGGCGTGAACGCAAAATCGCTTAAGATAATAAAACCGGCGCTTGAGGCGGACGTAATAGTCAACGTCTGCAAGGCAAAGACCCATTCGCTCGCGACCATGACGGCGGCGGGCAAGAATCTTTTCGGCCTTGTTCCGGGAATAACAAAGTTCGAGATGCACGCGAGGTTCAAGGATCAGCGGGCGTTTTTCGGCATGGTATGCGATCTTGACTGCGCGATAGCGGCGCGGGCAAAGATCTTTTCCGTCTGCGACGCGGTAGTGGGAATGGAGGGCAACGGCCCGTCCGGGGGAACGCCGAAGGCCTTCGGCGCGATTTTAGGCTCCGAAAACCCGTTCTGCCTTGATATCGCTCTTGCAAAAGCCCTTCACCTCGATCCGGTCCCTCTGAACGAAACGGCTCTTGGCAGAGGTCTCGCGGCCGAAAATCCGGAAATCGACGGCGAGATGCCCGACGTGCCGTTCGCGCCCGCGGACGCGACGCTGTCGAAGAAATTCAGCAGAATACCGAAATTCCTCGAACCTAAGCCGTATATCGATCCCAAAATGTGCCGCGGCTGCTTCGTGTGCGTAAATTCATGCCCGCAGCATACCATAGAAAAAAAATCAGGCGTTGCGAAAATAAACGGCAAAAACTGTATAAAGTGCTACTGCTGTCAGGAACTCTGCACCTTCAGGGCGATCAGAATAAAGAAAAACTTTATATATAAGATGATAAAATGAGCGGAATCACGTTAAAAACGCCCGCTAAGATCAATCTGTTTCTTGAAATAACCGGCAGACGGGCCGACGGGTACCATTCGCTGTCGACGGTCATGCAGACGGTCGGGATATTCGATACCGTAACTGTGAAAAAATCGGACGTGACTGAGCTGAGATGCTCCGATCCCGAGCTTGAAACGGCCGACAACCTGTGCGTGAAGGCCGCAAGGCTGTTTTCGGAGACGTTCGGCACGGGAGGAGCGGAGATTATTCTCGAAAAGTCCATCCCGTCCGGCGCAGGTCTCGGCGGAGGCTCGTCCGACGCCGCCGCCGTGCTGAAGGCCATGCGCGCTCTCTACGGTGTCGACGCCGACGATAAGACACTTGAAAAAGAGGCGGTCAGGCTCGGAGCCGACGTGCCTTTCTTCATACGGGGGGGCACGCAGTACTGCGCGGGTATCGGCGAGGTGCTGACGCCGCTCCCGTGGTATAAAGACAGATTTGTAGTGGTGACGGGCCGGCAGAAGGTCTCAACACCGCTTGCGTACAGGCTCGCGGACGGAATAGATTATGAGAAAAGGCACGCAGGGGAGCTGATAGCCTCGCTGTACGAAAAGGGAGACAAGCCCTTTTTCAACAGGTTTGCGGACCTGATGAGCGGCGACGGAAGAATAAGCGTTCTGAAGAAGCACGGGGCGGGCAACATATGTCTGACCGGTTCGGGCTCCGCGCTCTTTTCGCGCATGAAGGAGAGCGTAAGAGGCGCTTTCGATACCCTTTCCGCGCTCGGATACAAAGTTTTTTTGTGCAGTTCGGTAAAAAGTGTTGATTTTTGAGCGCGAAAGTGGTATAATAGTTCAGATATAAAAGAAAGGGTACGGAAAATCCGTACACGGTGAAAAAAATGAACGCCTTTAAAAAGTATCTGGCGGAGTTCATCGGCACCTTTGTGCTCGTGTTCTTCGCCTGCGGAACCGCTGTCGTAACGAAATGCTCCACCGACAATCCCGGCGGGTATCTTCTCACGGCGCTTGCCTTCGGTCTGGTGATAGTTGCTATGGCATATTCGGTCGGCAACGTTTCCGGCTGCCACATCAACCCCGCCGTTTCGATAGCTATGCTTGTAAGCGGCAAGATGACCTTTCTCGACTTCATAGGCTACATAGTCGCACAGTTCGCCGGAGCCATTGCCGGAGCCGCCGCTCTTATGGCCTTTGTCGGAAAGGAATCCGGGCTCGGGACGAACGGTCTTTATGACGGAAGCATTCTCAAGTCCTTTATTATCGAGATCATTCTGACCTTCGTGTTCGTGTTCGCTATCCTCGGCGTTACGTCGAAGGTTCAGAACGGCGCGATAGCGGGAGTTGTGATCGGCCTGTCTCTCGTGCTTGTACACATTCTCGGCATCGCCTTCACGGGCACTTCAGTAAACCCCGCCCGCTCCTTCGGACCTGCGCTTTTCGCAGGCGGCGAAGCCCTGAAGAACGTGTGGGTGTTCATAGTCGCCCCGCTGGTAGGCGGCGTGCTTGCCGCGCTCTGCTATATGTTCCTTGACGGCAAAAAGGAAGAAAAGTAATCGGAAAATCACAATTGAAAAAGTCCCCGCCGGAGCCAATCGCGTCCGGCGGGTTTTTGCGTATTTCTGCCTGCCTGGCACTTGAAAAAACAGAAAAATCCATTACTGATTCTCTCTCCGGCACTCGGCGCAAACAAACAAAAAAGGGCGGGACGCAAGTCCCGCCGGTCGCGCGGATTATCCGTTCACATTGAAGTCGCCGTTCATCAGGTTCATGGCCTTGTAGTATTTGTGGCCGAAAACGAACGGACCTACGATGATGAGCGAACCCAGAATGCCCCAGCCCCAGTACGTCTTGGCGCTGAACTCGTAATTCACATTGCGTCTTTTGAGCTCAGCTCCGAGGCGGTTGCAGAACTTGTGCTGCCATACTATGCCGTATATGCCGAGAGTGATCGGCGCCAGGATAAGTATCATGAGCAGATAGTTCATGGTCTTTTTTCCGTCGTAGCGGGTGGCGACCGTGTTCAGATCCTCGGTGCAGTTGTAGTTGACGACCAGACCGTAAATTCCGAACGTGATGACGGAAAGAAGAATGGTTTTGATGAGGCTCCTGTTGGTGCGAAGAAGCTTCGCGGGTGCTTGCTGTTGCATGTAATTCCTCCGAATTAAAAATAATACATAAACATTATACCATATTTTCTGAAAAAACGCAAACAATTTTTGGAAAAAACTTTGAATAATCCGTTTTTTTAATGTTTTTTCCGTTTCACGAGCTCTTTTAAGTCTTCGGCCGTTTTCTGAACGCAACGATAACCGCCGAACAGACAGCAATGAGCGCGGCAGAAATGCAGATTACGGCCGGAACGGTACTCTTACCGTTTCCGGCGCCGGAAGGAATATCTCCGGTGACGGAATTGTCTTTAGGAGCGACCTCCGCTTTTACCGGATATGACCACATTTCAAGATCTGGGGAGGAAAAAACGGGACTTATCGACTGTTCGCAGAAAGCGTTCCCGAGCCCGTAGGCGGAGCACATGTATTCGGTTCCGTCCGCGGGGACGGAAATTGAACCGGTTCCGGAGGCGAAAAAACGGTATCCGTCATCCTCTACGACCTCCCACACGAGTTTTCTTTCCTCCGTACCTTTCCAGTCTGCGTTCAGGGTGACGGTCCCGTCGCCGTTATCAGTTTTGCTTACGGTTACATAAAGGAGGTATCTGTCCGGATTCCAGATGTTCTCCGTCCAGGTGTTTTTCCTGACAGAGATCGCGTTAAGGTATTCGGCGGCGGTGGCGGGGTAATCGATTTCTCCCCACAGCGTCTCATCCATGGCCCACGATCCGCCGGCTTCTTCGGCAAGACGTGAAAGCCGGGCTGAAATTCCGTCGAGTATGGCCAGCATGGACGCGTTTTCGTCGTACATTATTTTCATGAAGTCGCCCCAGTGCCACAGCCGCTGAAGCCACGGATACTGCTGCTCGACGACGTATACGGTCAGGTTGAAGAAAATTTCGCAGTTTTCAACGCCGTGAGCGGCGGTCTCGAAATCCCAGACCGGACCGAAGACGAGCTTGCCGTCCCGGTCCTTGTAAACGTAGGTGCTGGTGCGGAAGTATTCGCCGTTCGAGTAAAATCCGTAAACGAGCGCCTGGTCGGCGAAGGATTTCATATCCGCGTAATCGGAAAAATGCCTGTCCCCGAACATCCCGGTCCTGGAATAGAGGGCGTTTTCGAAACTCTGTACGTACGATGCGATGTATGAAACCATTTCCCTGGTGCAGGCATCGGGGTATTTTATGCCGAAAATCATACCCCTGCCGGTCTCGAACCCGCATCCGGTGTAGTTGGAGAACATAATTTCAAGTACATATCCGCCGCTTATGTCTGTATCGCTGTTTTCAAGCACCGCGTCTGTAGTATAGCTGAAGCGTTTTACGCCGAGATCAATGGCCGGGTCACCGGACACGACCATCGTTGTCCTGCTTTCGTTTTCGCTTGAAACATTTTCTTCGATGTCGTAAACGTCGATGGCTCCGCCTCTGTTCATCCGCTCGCACAGAATGTAAACGCCGCGGTACATTCCGTTAACGTACACGTCGGTGTAGATTCCGTTTATGTCGGCAACTCCATCGCTTATGAGCCCGTTATAGGTTTCGTAGGCGGCAAGCTGGCTTATTCCTGTCGTGTCCCGCCCGGGATCGCCTCTGCGCGGGGCGATCAGGACGTATTTTTTTATATTTCCGGCGCCGTCGGTCAGCTCGGTCTTGTTTTTCAGCTTTATGTTGAAGGAATTCTTTACCGATACGTTTTTGTCGCGGGCGCTGACAAAAGACGTCAGCCCGTGCCCCCAGAATTTTTCCAGTTCTCCCGAGTAAACGGTGCGCCCCGCCTCGTCAATGAGGCGGATCTTTCCCGACGCCGCATATGACTGCAGGACGTTGATTCGGGCAAAATCGTCGGAGCCGTTTTCGAGTGTGACGAAAACCGCAGGAAGACTTCCCCGCTCTACAGTGACGAGCGAGCCGAAGACGACTGCTCTCCCTCCGGAGCAGTCCCGGTCGCGTGTCTGCCCGTCGGATGCGTTCACAAAGGCAAGAGCAGATAGATCCGCGCAGGCGGGAAGAAACAGTTTTTTCTTTTCGTCGACGTCAAGAACGCTTATTTTTTCTTTTCCGACGGTGACGTAAATATCGGATGCGGTCCCGAAACAGGACGCCGGAAGCGCGAAAAAAGCGCACAGAAAAAGAAAAAGGATCAGAACAAACGGCAGTTTGCGTGCTAATTTCATTTATAGTGCGCTCCTTTAAGTATTTTAAACGGCTGATCCGAGCAGTTTTTCTGCGTTTTTGTGGGTGATCAGTTCAAGCTCGTCGTCCGTCAGTCCGAGCGACAGAAGGAATTTAAGCGTATCGGCGGGATCCTCCCACGGGGAGTCCGATCCGAAAAGAATTTTACTTGCGCCGTGCGACCTTATGATGCGTGTCATCTGCTCCGGTGAAATGAAAAGCCGGACGAAAGCCGTGTCGAGCATGACGGGCGTGCCGACAAGGTGCTTTTCGACCCCGTCCCACATCCGCCAGCCGCCGAGATGGGCGCATATGACGTTTTCGCCGCCGGTACGGTCGGCAAGCCTCCTGATCCGTTCGGGCGTGGCGTAGAAAGGGGGCGGGAGACCTATGTCGGCGCCGGCGTGAAGGACGACGAGCAGACCGAGCTCCGAGCACCTCCTGACGATCGATATCATCTCGGGACTGTCGGCGTACGTCTGCTGGAACTGCGGATGCAGCTTTATGCCCTTGAACCCGCGCGCGGCAAGATCCTCGATGATTCTGTCACGGTCCGGATCGGTCGGAAACAGCGTGCCGAATGACAGAGTTTTTTCGTTTCTTATGCCTTCGGCGAAGCGGTTTATGCTTTCGGTCTGCGCGATCCTGGTTGCGATGGGCAGACATACGCTCATGTCAACGCGGGATTTTTTCATGGACGAGAGAAGTCCGTCAAGAGTCGCGGGACGGAAGGCGAGCGGCGACCCGTCCCGGTTTTCGTAATCCTCGCCCTGAACGGTTTTGATTCCCTTTATGAGTGCTTCTATCGTTCTGCCGGCTATTTTTTCGGGAAATATGTGTGTGTGAAAGTCGATAAGCATTTTTTCGGTGCTGTTCGCGTTTAGTTTATTCCGCCGGCTGCGTTGAGAGCCAGACGGCGTATTCGGTCCTCTCGTCCCATGTCGAACCTGCCGATGCGAAATCGCAGGCGGCGACGGCTCCCTTGCGCGTATGGATCTTTGTTGTAAATCTGTAGCCGTCGGCAGGCTTTCCGGCCAGGCGGGAGCAGGTTCTCGGCTCGGCAGGCAGATCGGTGCGGCCGCTCAGCCTTTTCTCAAGAGCGAGGGTAAGGGGTCCGCGCGCAAGGCAGACAAGATTTTTCTCCTCCTCGGTCTGAAAACGGTCCTCGAAGTGCGTCTTTAAAGTCGACCAGTCTATGATACAGATTTCGGTCTTGCCGTAAACAGGGGCTTTGATTACGCGGAGTGAAACATCGAAAACAACGGAAACGGCATCGCCGTTTTTCCATTCGCGGGTTATCCTGAATCCGCCTTTTTCCGGGCGAAGCACCTGTCCGTCAATAATGATTTTTGTCTTCCTGCTCGCCTGCGGAGAGCGAAAATAAAGGGTAAAGGTTTCGGGTTTTTCAAGGGTTAGAAGTATTTCGGAACTGCCGTTTCCGTACGGATAGCCGCCCTTTATCTCGATGACGGCTCTCTGCCCGGACGGGGTCTGAACAAATGCAAGCCCGTCCTCGTAGCCGTTTATGACCGCGCCGCAGTCGCAGGACAGTATCTGCATTGCGCAGTATATCCCGGCTCCCGCCGAGGCAATGCAGGCGCAGCAGCCGTAAAAGGATTTGTCGGCAAGGATCTGGTATCCGCCAGCCTGCTTTCCGCGGGTTCCTCCGGTAAGAAAAGAATAGCTGTCGAAAGGAAGAAAGGTATCGACCGCTTTGCCTTCCGCAATATCCGCGGCGGAACGTCTGTCGGTTTTGCGTCCGAGGTTAAGGCTTCCGAGATAGGAGTTGTAAAAGGATTTTTCCACGGCGTCGGCGTAGGAGAAATCCCCGGTCAGTTTAAAGAGCTTGGAGCAGAGCTTCATCCACGTGACTGTGACGCAGGTCTCCTGCATGACGGTGCCGCTGTCGGTCGTCGTCTGACGGTTGACGGAATTGTCGAAGAGCTCGTGGGTGCATCCGGCGGAACCGATCACGGTCACGTCGGTTTTCATGACCTTTTTCGCGAATCTCTCCACCGTCAGACGGGCTTTTCTGTTCCCGGTCGCGAAATGGTATTCAAGCAGTCCCTCGAAGCACGACATCATTTCGTAGGCCTTTGATACTCCGTACTGGTAGGGGGCGAGTCTGTCCTCGTAGGCGAGCCTGAAAATGTCGGCGGCCGCGCAGGCGCCGGATCTGACTATATGACGCGAAAGGGCAAGATATTTCCTTTTTCCCGTCAGACGGTACAGACGGATCGCCGGTTCAAGCACCGACGCGGAGTTCATTCCTCCCCATATCCTGGAGGTTGAGATCACGGGGGTCTTTCCCTCCCCGTCGCCGAGTTTTGAGCAGAGATAATCGGCCTGTCTGCAAAGCGACCGTATTATGAGCTTTTCAAGCCGCGGATCGGCGCATATCTCAAGGAAAAACTCCATGCCGAGCATCACGTACTTCCGGCACCATACGTCCCAGTCGCGCAGCTCGTCGTCCGGCGGGTAGGTGGAGATCCTGCCGTCGCCATCCTGGGTTTTCAGCATATCGCGGACGGTTTTTTCCAGAATCTTATAAAGCGCCGGGCTGTTTGTGTACTGATACACGGTAACTGCGCCGCGCATCATCTTCCCCCAGAATTCGCCGCGCCAGCCTCCGTTTTCGGAGTCCTGCCTTATGCGGTATTCGTTTACGAATTTCGCCCATTGTTCCGGATCTGAAAGCTGATTTGATTCGATCCAGCGCGCGGTTCTGTCCGTTTCCCCGCAAAGTGAAATTTCCCCGCGCAGGTCGTAGAATTTCTGATGTTCGTGGTTTCTGTCGTAGTCTGTTGCGATCATTTTTACCTCTGTGATTCTGTTTTATGACGCCGTTCCGTCCGTGTTTTTCATTTCTTTCTTAAGCTCCTCTATCGTGTCGCGCAGGTAGGCGGCCCGCTCGAATTCAAGCGCTTTGGCGGCGGCACGCATCTGCTTTGTGAGGCGCTCGATGATCTCCGGTATTCCGTCGCGCTCCGAA
>JAEEGL010869998.1_pt1 | contig 11015 bp, 10 predicted proteins | sample 9134231 | NCBI WGS metagenome assembly JAEEGL01 (sample SAMN16246548, study PRJNA631951) | gut metagenome | biome: gut microbiome; feature: rumen; material: fiber-attached | host: Bos | place: Iran: Karaj | collected 2018-10
CTTGTTACGTTGAAAAGAACTGCTGTCTCAGAATTAAGTCCGAGCTCTTTATAGTTCTCAACCTTAGCCTTAGAAGCGTTGTAAACAACGACATTAGGGTTGAAGTCGGCCTGCTCTTCTTCTGTAGGACGGATGACCATATTCTTTACAAAGTGTGCCTGCCACGCTCTTTCCATGATGAAACGTACTGCAAGACGTGTATCAGCATTAGCTCCGCAGAAACCATCGATTACATAAAGCTTCTTGTTTGAAAGCTCTTCTACAGCAAGCTTCTTACAAGCGTCCCAAGCAGCCTGTGATGCTCTGTGGTTATCGTTAGGATATTCCTCAGATGTCCACCATACTGTGTCCTTAGACTTCTCATCCTCAACAATGAACTTGTCTTTAGGTGAACGGCCTGTGTAAATACCAGTCATAACGTTGACTGCTCCAAGCTCTGTCTCTACACCCTTGTCATAACCTGTAAGACTTGGATCCATCTCATCTTTGAAAAGCTGCTCGTATGAAGGATTGTAAACAACTTCTTTTACACCTGTGATGCCATACTGGCTTAAATCGATATTTGCCATTTTGTGACCTCTCTTCTTTTAATATTTTTGTTACGAAAAACCTGAAAGCACCGTCCTAGCCGGTCTGACCGAATTGATGTCAATTTGTATGCAATATTCAGATAATTCGCAGATACACTATGAAATTCATGGGCAACTTGCGCCCACTACTACATTTATACTACAAAGTCTATCTTTTAACAATGTTTTTGGGGCATTTTTCTATAAAATTACTGTAAATATTATTATAAAAAATATTAGCTTTTTCTAACAGTTTCCCCTGTCTCAATCTCGAAACATCTTACGCTATGAGGCCTTAACACAACTTCCTTTTTATCCTTTAATGTATATCTGCTGCCTTCCCATATGTCTACTGCAGGAAACTCTTTCTCTGTATCGATTCCGATTTCCTTAAATTTGATCTTGGCCTTGTTCTCTTTTTCTCCAATATTAAACACTGCTACATAGACCTTTCCATCCTTGGTCTGGCTCTTCCAGATGACCATATCATCTTTCCTTAAGACTTCCCTGGCCTTTCTGCCATGCTTGTGCATATTAAGGAGTTTTTTATTGGTCAAAAGAGATAATGTAAACTCATCATTGTCTCTCATCTCTGCACCAATCATCAGAGAAGATCTGAAGATGCACCACAAAGTCATCATTATCTTCTGCTCATCCTCAGTAAAATTGGTGTAATGGCCTTTGTTTGCCCTTTCTGGATCATCAGATAACTTTTTATCTGTATTATCCCCGTTTTCCTCGCATACGCACAGATGTCCGATTGGAAGCATGTCGCAATCTGGCCAGTGGTCCTTGCATCCAATGCCTTCCCAGGCCTTACATCTTTCAAACATGCCATAGAGAAGCTTCCACTTATCCCAGAAATCATCTGTCATTCGCCATAAATTTGCATTTTCCAGCAGGAAATCCTTTTGCTCAACTCTGGCTGGTCCTGGAGAAAGTGAAAGAACTATATCTCGACCGCTGTTTTCAATAGCTTTCTTGATCATAGCAATCTCAGAAAAAGCTGCTCCGGGCGCTTCCGGTCCGCAGTCTTCCCTTGCTATATCGTCTACCTTGACATAATCAACGCCCCAATCAGCGTACATCTTAAATATGGAATTATAATATTCCTGCGCACCCTCACAGTTTGCATCAACGCCGTACATATCTGTATTCCACAAACATATTGAAGCCGGATGTGCAATGTCTCTTGCAGTCCTGTCAGTTCCAAGAAGTGGTGTATTTCTGTGGACTGCCTGTCTTGGGACACCTCTCATTATATGAATTCCAAACTTAAGTCCCATATCGTGGATTTTCTGGGCAATTGGTGCAAAACCTTTTCCGCCTTCAGATGATGGAAATCTGTCAATTGCAGGGATCAGTCTTGAATACTCATCCATTTCAAGTTCTGTGAACTTGTGATATTCATGGGAATCTGCCCCCTTTTCATACCACTGTATGTCACAAACCACATACTCCCATCCGTATTCCTTGAGGTTTTCTGCCATATATTCAGCATTCCCCAAAAGCTGCTCCTCGTTTACTGCTGCCCCATAACAGTCCCAGCTATTCCAGCCCATAGGCGGACGCTTGGCAACATACTTTTTTTCTTCCATGCTTTACCTCCAGTTTGCCTTACTTCTAGCGTATATAATAATTTTCTATATCATTTTTCTGATTCTAACAAAGCCTGGTAGATTTCTCTTTTTCCTACACCCCTGTCTGCTGCAACCTTTTTCATAGCTTCCTTGTGAGAGACACCTTGTTCTTCATAATATTTCATGTGATCCTCTATAGTCATCTCATTCCAGGACTGCCTTTTTTCTTCATCCTGCTCCTGCAAACTTTTCCCTTCGATTACCATTACATATTCGCCACGGGGCTCATTCTTCTGATAAAAAGAAATAGCTTCTTCGATAGTTGTAGGAACTACCTCCTCAAACTTTTTAGTAAGCTCCCTGCATATTGAAATACGGCGATTTCCAAGGGTTTCATAAAGGTCATCCAACGCGGTCTTAAGATGATGAGGCGCTTCATAAACTATTATTGTTCTGCTCTCATCCTTGAGATCTTCCAGAATTCTCTTTCTTGCCTTCTTATCATCTAATGATGGCAAAAAACCTTCAAAGCAAAAACGTCTTGTTGGAAGCCCTGAAAGTGTAAGGGCTGTAATGCATGCAGCAGGTCCTGGAAGTGAAGTTACAGTTATTCCGGCCTTATGGCATTCTGCAACCAGTACTTCTCCAGGATCAGAAATGGCCGGGGTTCCAGCGTCTGTTATAAGTGCTATATTAAGTCCCTCCTGCATTTTGCCAATCAGGTACTGCGCCTTGTCGTATTTATTATATTCGTGATAGCTAGTCATTTCTGTGTGTATATCGAAATGATTCAAGAGTTTTATACTGTTTCTTGTATCTTCAGCAGCTATCAGATCAACAGACTTTAAAGTCTCAAGAACTCTAAAGGTCATATCATCCAGATTGCCAATGGGAGTGGCGCATAAATATAATTTTCCTGCCATATATAATCTTCTTTCTTTTCCTCAATGATCACAACAATGATCAAATACACTTCAATATCTTTTATTCATCGGCATATCTGCATTTGCCTGCGCGATCATGTCTTTTAGTACCCATAAATATCATATATTTCTCTGGTGTACTTGCCCTGTTCCTCATAGATTATAAGCGGACTCTCTACAGTAATCCTGGATTTTCCTCCACGAGCTCCCTCTATAAGGACCATGCTTGGCTCTTTATCCACAAAAGGATATACTAGCCGCATCCTCTTAGGCTCCACTTTGTACTGGTGCATGAGCACCATTATCTCCGTAAGTCTAAAGGGTCTGTGAACCATATAAAATTTGCCACCTGACTTAAGCAGTCTTGCTGCTGTCCTTATAACATCCTCCAGGTCGCACATTATTTCATGCCTTGCAATTGCCTTAGGCGCATCTGGATTCTGAAGTCCATGGCTTCCCTTCATGTATGGTGGATTACTTGTAACAACATCAAAAGAGGCAGCCTCAAAGATTTGATCTGCCTCCTTAATGTCACCTTGTACAATTTTTACTCTGGTCTCAAGGTCATTAAGGATCACACTCCTATTTGCCATTTCCGCGGATGTCTCCTGGATTTCAAGACCAATTAGCTCTCTGGCACTGGTCTTGGCAGCCATGAGTATTGGAATTATTCCAGTCCCTGTTCCCAGGTCTAAAACTCTCCCTCCCTCTGGAGCATCAGCAAAACCAGACAAAAGAACTGCATCCATTCCAAAACAGAATTTCTCCGGATCCTGTATGATCCTATAGCCATTTCTCTGTAGATCATCCAACCTCTCGCCAGGCTTTAGATCAATTGTCCCCAAGTTTTGACTTTCCTTCCTGTTTCTCAATCTTCTCAAGAGCCTCAAGTTCTTTCATCTCTTCGTCTTCCTGAGAGTTCTTTTTGCCATTGTTATTCTTTTTCTTTTGTTTCTTCTTTATAAATTCAAGTTCCTCGAGTTTATACTCATGAACTTCCTTCTCATCGTCAACATCAACAAGAATCTTTACCATCTGCCTCAAAATATTAACGCTTGAAACCTCACCCTCAAGTCCGTCCTTGGCTCTGCAGAAATCACCAACTCCAGGCATCTTTCTGTTGAGTTCTTCATATACGTCCTCTTCATTCTTGAGACAACACATCAGTCTTCCACAAACACCTGAAATCTTGGTTGGATTCAGTGAAAGACTCTGTTCTTTTGCCATTTTGATAGAAACTGGCACAAAATCTGAAAGATATGAATGACAGCAAAGTGGTCTTCCGCAAATACCATAACCACCGATAATCTTGGTCTCATCACGGACACCAATCTGTCTAAGCTCAATCCTGGTCTTGAAAACGGCTGCTAAATCTTTTACCAGTTCTCTGAAGTCAATTCTGCCGTCAGCAGTAAAATAAAATAAAATCTTATTATTATCAAAGGTATACTCAGCATCTATAAGTTTCATCTCAAGATTATGTTTTCTAATCTTCTCAAGACAAATCTTAAATGCCTCTTTTTCTTTTTCCCTGTTGGTTCTCTCCTGCTCATCATCCTTGATGCTCGCAGTTCTAAGTACTGTCTTAAGAGGCTTGATGACCTCGTCGTCTTCCACTTCTCTAGGAGCTGCAACTACTGTTCCGTACTCCACTCCTCTTGCGGTTTCTACGATAACGTGATCACCCTTTTTAATCTCATATTTACCTGGTGAAAAGAAATATATCTTTCCGGCTGTTCTAAATCTTACGCCGATAACTTTTGTCATAAATTCTCCTTAATGCCAAGGAGCATCAGCTCCAGAGCTAAATCTATATTAACATTGGAGTTTATACGGTTTCTGGCAATCTCCATGTCATTAATAATACGATTAATTCCATCGTATGTACACTTCTGTGTAACATCTCTAATATACGATAATTTATCCGAGAAAATCAAGTGTTCCACTTCATCAGTCGCCTTGAAAACCAGCATGTCCCTAAATAGAAACAGAAGAACATCCATAAAAACTTCAAGGGCATGCATATCTATTCCTTTTTTGGCACTTTTCTCATTCTCCTCTGATGGTGCCAAAAGCTCATGTACCCTATCCATCATGTCGTGGATTTCAAGGTTTTGAAGCTTGGATACAAGCTCAATCGTGCCATTTTTCAATTCATCAAAGCTGCTATTAGAAGCAAGCGCAAGTGCTTTGCCCACATTTCCTCTTGCAAAAGAAGCGCACAACATTGCTTTATAATCCACTACATGGCACTCCTCCATCAGATATTTCTTAATGGAATCGTCCTGCACTGGTTTCATCGGAAGCACTATGCACCTACTAGTGATAGTAGGTAGAAATGCATTGATATTATTCGTAAGGATAATAATTACTATGTAAGCCGGTGGCTCCTCAAGGGTTTTTAAAAGCGCATTTTGCGCAGCCGGTGTCATCTTTTCCCCTTCTGGGATGATATAAATCTTATAATTGCTCTCATAAGGTCTTATGACAACATCGTCCCTAAGCTTTTCCCTAATGTCGTCTACACCAATGCTCCCCGGCTTCTCATGCGTAATTGTTATGATATCAGGGTGATTATCACTTAAAGCCTGAACGCATGAATGACATTCGTTACAGGCTTCTTCGTATCCATACTTATTCTCTTTGTGTTCGCACTGCAATGCCTTGGCAAAAATCTTGGCAATATACTCTTTCCCTGATCCGTTCTCTCCGGAAATAATATATGCGTGGGAAACCTTGCCAGTTCTAAGCGCATTCTGCATGTGCTCTTTCATCTGATTCTGATCTATGATGTCGGCAAAATCTGCCATTTCCTATCCCCTTATCTATCCCCACTCAAAACATTTACGTAAATATATCAAGTAATAAGCCTTGTATCTGTCCAATCTTGGCTAATATTGCTATGTTGTCCTTTTCATCCTTGACCAGCTCTCTGGCAAGTTCATCAAGTTCGTCGTCAACCTGCCTGATTATGCCATATACTCTATGCCTTCCCTTCCTATCAAGGAAATTCTCTCTGGAAAAAACGTGGGATCTGGTCACTACTTCATTCATAAAGTCCTTGATCAGGATTCTGTATCTCTGCATGTCCCTGATATCATTCTTTTTGGAAATACGCTCTCCCTGTTGAACAATATCCTGCATCATCAGATTCAGGCGCTCTGCAAGAGAAGCATCTTCAAGTTTACTGGTAAGAACAAACTTAAAATCGCCAGTTGCCTCCTGAACCTGCTCCGGTGCTGGTGCCTGTGGTGTCTGAGAGATATTACTAATCTTAATATCCATACTACACCCTCCTGAACTATCCACTCATGAAATCTGCAAAACAGTACTAATAATATAATTATCGTTCCAAAACGCTAATTTACTTTACACCTATATCATTATATCGTGAAATAAGGCTTATAATCAAAGGTTCTCTTTTATAAATTCCTTTATCTCTGCAATACAAATATCTATTGTATTGTTATTATCAAATCTTCTAACTATGCCTGCGCAGGCAATCTTTTCCTCACTGAAATCCTCTTCATCTGCAAGAAATCGTCTGCACATTTCGTCATACTTGGGATTTTCCTGCTTGTCCTCTCTATCAAGAGCTCTATGCAGTCTTATCTTCGTGCTGACTTCAATAAGAATTGGCTCAACATTTTGAGAACCAAAATAATCTCTAAATGAGCAATAAGATTCCAGCGTTCCAATCACCAGATAATTACCTTTACTAAGATCTATCTGTCCATCGTCAGCTGTAAAATATCTCCATTCCCCGTATTTTGTGTGATATGTTCTTTCTTCTATTATCTTTTTTAAAGCTCCAAGCTGGATATACTCTTCTTCGCTTTTAAAGAAATACTGAACTCCATCAGTTTCTCCGTCTCTCATAGGACGCGTGGTGTATGGCACTACCTTTTTTAATCCCAGTTCCTCATCCTGAATAAGGTTCTTGTATATACTATCCTTACCAGATGTACTCTTTCCCATCAAAAGAAATATTTTCCCCATTTTACTACCATTCTCTCTTTTTAATAATATAGTCTGCTATTACTTACCCCTAGTAATAGCAGACTAGCAGTTACTGTTTACATGCCTGTAGCTTGTTTCAGTAGCTAATATATTCGTATCTTTAAATTTCTTCTACTCGGATCATATTGGTTCTTCCTGGAATACCAAGAGGAACGCCTGCTGTAAGAACAACTTTATCTCCAGCCTTGAGATAACCTGCATTCTTGGCTGCATTTATTGCCTCTTTGAAGAGTTCATCCGCAGTATCTTCCTGTCTTATATGAAGTGGTGCTACACCCCACATAAGATTAGCCTGTCTGCACACTGTAGGATTTATAGTACATGCAATAATCTGGCAATTTGGCTTATATCTTGAAACCATGCTTGCTGTGAATCCTGACATTGTAACTGTAAGAATTGCATCAGCATTAACTTCTGCTGCGATATTACAAGTAGCATGTGAAATTGCAGTTGTAGAATCGCTTGGCGCGTAATCTCTTTTACGAAGTCTTCCTACATAATCAATATCGGCCTCTGTTCTCTCTGCGATTCTAGCCATAGTCTTAACAGCTTCAATAGGATAATCTCCATTAGCTGTCTCTCCGGAAAGCATTATAGCTGTTGTACCATCATAAATAGCATTAGCTACGTCAGTAACCTCGGCCCTAGTTGGACGTGGATGATGAATCATTGAATCAAGCATCTGAGTAGCTGTGATAACATACTTGCCCTCTGCTTCTGCCATCTTGATCATTTCTTTCTGAATGACTGGAACATCCTCAAAAGGAACCTCTACTCCCATATCGCCTCTGGCTACCATGATACCATCAGCCACCTTAAGAATTGACTTAAGGTTGTTGATACCCTGAGTACTCTCAATCTTAGCAATAATCTTCATCTGGCTATTCTTGGCCTTTAAGATCTCTCTTATTGCCTCAACATCATCCTTGGTTCTTACAAAAGATGCTGCTACAAAATCAAATCCCTGGTCACAGCCAAATTCGATATCACTTCTATCCTGCTCACTAAGGTATGGCATAGTAAGCTCAGCGCCTGGAACATTTACGCCTTTCTTATCTGAAATAGGACCACCATTAACTACTGTACAAACAATATCTGTATCACTGACTTCTTCTACTCTAAGCTCAATAAGACCATCGTCAAGAAGAATTGTCATTCCCTCTTTGCAGTCGTTTGTGAGTTCCTTATAAGTAATTGCTACTTCATCTTTAGTTCCCATGATATCGCGGGAAGTAAGAGTGAATCTCTGGCCTGTAACAAGCTCTTCCTTGCCATTCTCAAAATCTTTTAATCTGATCTCTGGTCCCTTTGTATCAAGCATAACAGCAATAGGAAGCTCTAATTCGTCTCTGAGCTTCTTGATCCTATCATACTTCCTCTTGTGCTCTTCATGTGAACCATGAGAAAAATTGAAACGCGCTACGTTCATACCAGCAAGCATGATCTCTCTTAGTTTCTCTTCACTCTCACTAGCTGGTCCTATAGTGCAAATTATTTTTGTTTTACGCATAAAACTCCCTTTCTAATTATATCCTGTGATTCCATATCATTATCCCCAATACAGACTATCCCCTGCACATTCATACAATTATCCAAATAATGACATACCTCGTCTATTATTGCCCTGTTAAATATCTCCCCTGGCGCAATAAGTGGTATACCCGGCGGATATAAATTAATAAATTCCGCAGAAACTCTGCCTTCAGCCTCTTGCAACTCTACTACTTCGCTGTCAGCATCCCATGCACTCCTTATACTTGAAAAGGTACAAGGAAGTTCGTATATCTTCTCACTAGAAGACACGCCGTTTTGTTCGTCGCTTGAATTATTATGTGAATCTTCAAGAGTACCTATAGACTGTTGTAGCTTATTATCTATGTCCAAAATAGCTCTAATAAGCCTGTCAACCCCATTATCTGCATCCCAACCAGAAATGATAGCCAAAGCATATCTATCTCCTGCCATCTCTAATTGTAGATGATATTCTTTTCGAAGTATATCATATAAATCCTGACCTGTCATTGTACCAATATTGACATAAATCAGTACTTTTGCGGCATCTTCTATTGCATTTTTTCCCGGAACAATTATATACCTGCAATTACGTGTAGCAGTTTGTATTTTATTTCGGAGTTGTAAAAGCCTATTAACAAAGCTCTTACCATTATCCGTAATTTCCTTCACGCATAAATCTATAGATGACATCAGCACATATGATGGACTACTACTCTGATAAATCCTAAGAAATCTCTTTAGCCTATTTCTATCTACCAGATTACCCTGCACATGTAAAAGAGCAGTCTGAGTCATTGAAGGTAATGTCTTATGAACACTATGAATTACCAGATCTGCTCCCTGTGCAACTGCACTTTCTGGAATGTCATCATATAAATTATTAGTATAATCAATAGCGCTAGCAGTATCCTGAGTAACTGTACTGTCATCTAAGACTTTCTTGTCTGTTCTATTATTTAGAACAAAATGTGCCCCATGAGCTGCATCGACAATAAGTGGTATACCTCTTCTATGACACACCTTGGCAATTTCTCTTATTTCTGAACATTTTCCTTCATATGTAGGAGATGTAATAAATACGCACTTGATGCCAGCTTCAAGATTATCTTCAATCTCTTTTGCCGTATATCCTGTAGGTATCCCATAATTCTGATCAAGCTTATAGGGAAGATACTTTATTTTTAAATTTCTCATGTAAACAGCATGATAAAAAGACTTATGACTCCCTCTTGCAGCTAACACTGTATCTCCTTCGCCTGCCACAGCAGAAATGGCTGAAAGAACTCCACATGTACTGCCATTAACAAGAAAGAATGTCTCTTCGCTTCCATATAATCTGTTGGCTCTCTTCTCTGCCTCTAAAATGATTCCACTGGCATCATGAAGATTGTCATAATCATCAATTTCTGTTATATCACAACGAAAAGCACCCTTCATCGGGGTGCTCTCTAAATTGCGCTTATGACCTGGCATATGAAATGGATACATATCTGAATCTGCCAGTTTACATAGTTCCTGGTATAAATCAGGCATAATTTACTAAAATCTTTCCCTTTCTCAATTTGAGAGTCTCTAATGTAGATGAATACTTGTCCGCAATACAAACAATCCAAGCCTCTCTACATCTAGGCGGATTAATAGTTAGTGGCCACATGTGCTTTCTGATTATATCTTTCTCTCTCTCAGATAAGACAAAATCTCTCGTAGCATTTCTTAATGCTATTCCTGGATGGTAGAATCCATGTAGTTTAGGATGAATATTTCCAGGCGCCTCGGAATTGTGCCAATCATACAGAAAATAATCATGCAATAGAGCACCTCTTACAAGTTCTCGCTCCTTACAATGCACTCCCAAAACCCTTCCTAACTTGATTGCACATAACGCTACATGTAAACAATGCTCATAAACTGTCACATTTCCATGCTGAATAAAACTTTTTAGTTTAATATACTCTTCTGATTGGAGAATATCCTGTCCATGCTTCCTGATAATAGACTTATACTCCTCGTTAGCCTCTAACTCATCTAAGACCTCAGGATTAAATGTATCTGGATCGTAATGTTTTATATCCAATACCTTTTTAATGGCATTTCTATCTTCCGCTTCTAATCTATACATATACTTCCCTCACAAGCATCTTCCTTGATTGTTATATATTAACATAATTATGTGAGAAATAAATAAAAAACAAGAAAAAATAGGATTAACTCATATAGAATTTGCGATTTTATTTCAAAAAATGGAATGATCATTGAATTTTAGACATAAAAAAGATGCCTAGAGTCGGAATCGAACCAACGACACGAGGATTTTCAGTCCTCTGCTCTACCAACTGAGCTATCTAGGCATAGTAGCGGGGACAGGATTTGAACCTATGACCTTCGGGTTATGAGCCCGACGAGCTTCC
>JAEEGL011059402.1_pt1 | contig 11015 bp, 10 predicted proteins | sample 9134231 | NCBI WGS metagenome assembly JAEEGL01 (sample SAMN16246548, study PRJNA631951) | gut metagenome | biome: gut microbiome; feature: rumen; material: fiber-attached | host: Bos | place: Iran: Karaj | collected 2018-10
ATCCCAATGCGGATAAGGAGCACCATGAGTTTACCTACTCGATCCTTCCTCACAGCGGCGATTTCAGACAGGGAAATACCGTCAGAGAAAGCTACTTCATCAATTATCCCGTCTACACCGTACGGGGCGGCAGCAGGACAAAGCCTGAAAACAGCTTTTTCGGTAACCTTCCCGACAACGTGATACTTGAGGTCGTAAAGCTTCCCGAGAACAGTGAAAGCGTATCCGTACGTATAGACAACAACGAGACGGGAGAGAGCTGCCGCAATGTTTCCGTTATACTGAGGCTTTACGAATGCTATGGCGCCAGGGCGGATCTTCATCTGAAGACATCCTTCAATGCCGTGGCGGCGTTTGACTGCGACATGTTGGAGTATACCACGGGAAGACTTGTAAAAGACGGGGAAGGCATACGTATTTCCATGCTCCCCTATGAGATAAAAACGATCAAGCTTATAATAGAGTGTTAAAGGAATAAGAAAGAATGCAACGTATTGATCAATCCAAAATCCGTAATTTCTGCATTATCGCACATATCGATCACGGTAAGAGCACACTTGCCGACAGGATCATCGAAAAGACGGGCCTGCTTACGGCACGTGAGATGCAGGAACAGGTTCTTGACAACATGGACCTTGAAAGAGAAAGAGGCATCACCATCAAGGCCCAGACCGTAAGAACGGTATACAAGGCAAATGACGGTGAGGAATATATTTTTAACCTGATCGACACCCCCGGACATGTGGACTTTAACTACGAGGTTTCAAGGAGTCTCGCGGCGTGCGAAGGAGCTATTCTGGTGGTTGACGCGGCCCAGGGCATAGAGGCCCAGACTCTTGCCAATGTCTATATGGCTATCGATCACAATCTTGAAGTTTTTCCGGTCATCAACAAGATCGACCTTCCTTCGGCGGAGCCCCAGAGGGTCATAAACGAGATCGAGGATGTCATCGGAATAGAGGCGCAGGACGCACCTCTCATATCCGCGAAGAACGGCATCAACATAGAGGATGTTCTGGAAGCTATCGTTAAAAAGGTGCCCGCACCCAAGGGAAATACGGATGCGCCCCTTAAGGCTCTGATCTTCGATTCGCTCTACGATTCCTACAGAGGAGTCATAATTTTCTGCCGCATCTTCGACGGAAGCGTGAAAAAAGGCACAAAGATAAGGATGATGGCAACTGGTGCGGAAGCGGAAGTCGTTGAAGTCGGGACTTTCGGACCCGGAAGATTTGTGCCGGGTGAAGAACTCTATGCCGGATGCGTGGGTTATATCACCGCTTCCCTTAAGAATGTTAAGGATACGAGAGTTGGCGACACCGTGACGGAAGCCGACAATCCCTGCCCGGAAGCATTGCCCGGTTATAAGAAAGTCAATCCCATGGTATACTGCGGACTTTATCCCGCAGACGGAGCTCATTATACGGACCTTAGGGATGCCCTCGAAAAGCTTCAGCTGAACGATGCTTCGCTTCAGTTCGAGCCCGAAACATCCATTGCCCTCGGCTTCGGCTTCAGATGCGGTTTCCTCGGACTTCTTCACCTGGAGATAATTCAGGAGAGACTTGAAAGAGAATATCTGCTGGACCTTGTTACGACGGCGCCCAGCGTTATCTATAAGATTTATAAGACCAACGGCGATTGCATCGAGCTCACCAATCCTTCCAACATGCCGGATCCTTCGGAGATCGAGCACATGGAAGAACCCATGGTTTCCGCGGAGATCATGGTAACCACCGAGTTTGTCGGTGCCATCATGAAGCTCTGTCAGGAGAGAAGAGGCATCTATCTCGGTATCGAATACATGGAGCAGACGAGAGCTCTTCTTAAGTATGAGCTGCCCCTCAACGAGATCATTTATGACTTCTTCGATGCTCTCAAATCAAGATCGAAGGGCTATGCTTCTCTTGATTATGAGTTAAAGGGTTATGTGCCCTCCAAGCTCTGCAAGCTGGATATCCTCATTAATCACGAGGAGGTCGATGCACTTTCCTTCATAGTTCATGCGGACGGCGCATACGAGAGAGGCCGTAAGATGTGTGAGAAGCTTAAGGAAGAGATCCCGAGACATCTGTTCGAGATTCCCATTCAGGCAGCTGTGGGCGGTAAGATCATTGCCAGAGAAACGGTTTCCGCAATGAGGAAGGATGTCCTTGCAAAGTGCTACGGCGGCGACATCTCCCGTAAGAAGAAGCTTCTCGAAAAGCAGAAGGAAGGCAAAAAGCGCATGAGACAGGTGGGAAATGTCGAAGTGCCTCAGAAAGCCTTCATGGCTGTGTTAAAACTTGATGACGACAAATGATCGGAGGCTTATGGAAAAGAAGCCCTGCGGAATATATGTTCATATTCCGTTTTGTGTAAAAAAATGCAAATATTGTGATTTTTTATCGGCTCCCGGAGACAGTAAATGTATCCGGGAGTACGTTTCTGTGCTCAAGAAGGAGATAGAATTCTATTCGGAAAAAGCAAAGGAATACGCGGTTCAGACTCTTTACTTCGGAGGCGGAACCCCATCGATCCTTTCGGAGGATCTGATGGGAGAGATTACGGAAAAGATAAATGAAACCTTCGATCTTACCGGTCTCACCGAGTTTACGGTGGAGGTAAATCCCGGAACCGTCACTTTCGAGAAACTTGCAGGCTATCGAAAACTCGGCGCAAACAGGCTGTCAGTAGGTGTCCAGTCGGCGTGCGACGAAGAGTTGAAGCTCCTCGGGCGTATCCACACCTACAGCGATGCGGCGGAAGCGTTCCGTATGGCTCGTGAAGCAGGCTTTGACAATATTTCCGCAGATGTTATCTCGGCACTTCCCGGACAGACCTTGGAATCCTATTCCGAGACTCTGGATAAGATCATCATGCTGAAACCGAAGCATATATCTTCATACAGCCTGATAATAGAAGAGGGGACTCCGTTTTTTTACGATTACGGAGAAAAGGGGTTAAAGAAAAAAGATCTTCCGGATGAGGAGACGGACAGAAAAATGTATTCCCTTACGGGAGAAAAGCTTTTACGCGCCGGTTACAGGCGTTACGAGATATCGAATTATGCCCTTCCCGGCTACGAAAGCAGGCACAACTCCGCATACTGGACCGGAAGAGAGTACTTTGGCTTAGGCCTCGGTGCATCCTCTTTTGTTGACAACGTCCGTTATTCAAATGTCAGAGATATGGGGGCGTATCTTATGAAACCCGATGAACGTGTCATAGAAGAAGTGCTGGATAAGAAGGCTTTAATGACAGAATTCATGATCCTGGGACTTCGTATGACGGAAGGCGTTTCAAAGAAAACTTTTGAAGAAAGATTCGGTATTCCCATGAGTTCGGTGTACGCCAAAATCATCCGCCGTTTTATTGATGAAAAGGCACTTACGGAAGAGGGCGACAGGGTACGGCTCACAGACTTTGGCCTTGATGTGAGCAACACTGTATTCGCCGAATTCCTATAGATCACATCTGATGCCTTACAACGGCATATTCGTCACCGTTCTTGTAATAGGGGCAGGAAACGTTCCTGTCTGATATATATCTGTAGTATTCGTCTTCGTCAAGTTCAACGACGCAGTAGTATTCGTCGAACTCCTCGTCGTATGCGTAATTGGCACAGGTATCGCACTGATTTGACATGGCTTGTTCTCCCTGATCTTGTTGATTTATTCAGCCTTGGAATCATAGCATAAATTAAGTCGTACATTCATTAAATTATTCTAAAATTGGTTGTATAGGCTTTTCTTCAATGCTATAATACCCACAATGTTTGTTATTGGGTTAAGGAGTGGATTATGAACATACTGGCGGTTGATGACGAGCGTTTGATCCTCGACGATATGAAAGTTGAATTGCGTAAGGTCTTCGACAACGATGAGATCGTAGGTTTCGAAGGGGGAAATGAAGCAATCGATTACGCAAACGATCTTTTGGCTCACGACGAGAAACTGGATTATGCGTTTCTCGATATCAATCTCAGGGGAATGACGGGTATCGAGCTTGCCAAGAAGCTCAAGGAGATCCACCACGATACCAGGATCATATTCTGCACGGCATACAGCGAATATGCTTACGATGCTTTCAGAATGCACGCTGTCGGCTATCTTTTAAAGCCGGTGGAAGCGAAGCACATTATAGAGACTCTCGATGCACTGAATATCGATTGGAGAAATTCCGAAAACAACCTTCCCAAGGATATTCGTGTTCAGACATTCGGTAATTTTGAACTGTTCGTTGACAATCATCAGGTTTCCTTTCAGAGAGAGAAGGCCAAGGAGCTTTTTGCCTACCTTATCGACAGGAACGGCGCGGCGATCACCACGGGCGAGATCGTGAGCATCCTTTGGGAAGACAGACCCAATGACAAGACGACGCTTAATCAGGCACATACGATCATTTCCAGCATGAAGAAGACTCTCAAGGAGCTGGGGATCGGAAATATAATAGTTAAAACATGGAATCACATTGCTGCCGATACATCGAAGATCAAGTGCGATGTATATGACTTCTACAAGGGAGACGCGATAGCGATCAATTCCTACAGGGGAGAGTACATGGCTCAGTACAGTTGGGCGGAGATGACCAACGCTGACCTCATGGAAAAGGCCCACAGATGATCTTGAAGTGTTATGGGGCGCTTTAGGCGTCCCTTTTTGATTTTATATGAAATGCTCTGCATTTCATGTGATGTACTTTTGTTGTACTGAAAAAGTTATACTTGCTTTATGTTTTTTGTGACAGCAAAAGAGGGTGATACAGTTGGTCATAATGCTTGTACTGAACAATAAAAAAGAGCTTAAAGGGCTGATTAGCTGTGTTTCTGCTGTTTTTCCCGGCGATGAGATCGTGGGCTTTGACAATCCCGCGGGTGCCATAGAATATGCTTCCGCCAATATGGTGGACATATGTTTTGCAGACGTCGAAATGAAATCGATTTCAGGTTTTGCTTTGGCGGAAAAGCTTAGGGCCAGCAACAGAAGTATGAGGATCAATCTCATGTCAGATGTGGTTGATTATGCGATAGAGGCATGGAAATTTCATATTAACGACTACATTGTTAAACCTGTAACAATGGAGTCAATAAGGCACACTGTAGAAGAGTAAAAAATGAACGGCATTGACTGTTCTTTTTTTATACGGTATAAATATACATATAAAGATCGCTTTTTAAAGCGACGGGCATGGAGGATGTTATGGGAAAACAGATCATTGAGATCAACGGAGCGGCAGGGTATAAGATCAAGCTTCTGGCTTTCGAGACCGAGAGCACGGAAGTGAAGGGGAGCATTCTTTTACTTCACGGAATGGCCGAACATCACGGACGTTATCTTGATTTTATAAAAGCACTTAATGCGGCGGGATTTGACGCATATATATATGATCACCGCGGACACGGGCAGGATCTTCCCGAGGAAGAACTGGGCTTCTTTGCAAAGAAGGACGGAGATAAGCTTGTTATTGCGGATGCCATCGAGGCAATGAAGTATGTGGTTAAAAATAAGAGAGGTGCGAAGAGCGCTCTTTTCGGTCACAGCATGGGTTCGCTCATAGCACGTAATGTTATTCAGGAATACTGCGATATGGACTGTGTCCTTCTGTGCGGCACGGGTTTCCAGCCGGATATCATGTGCAAAGGCGGAATGCTTCTTGCAAATATGGTTTCGGCTTTCTGCGGACCAAAGCACAAGTCACCTTTTCTCAGTAAGATGATGTTTGAAACGAAGGTCTATCTGCGTGATTGCAAGAGAACAAAGAGCGACTGGCTCACGAAGGACGAGAAGGTGGTAGATGCCTACAGAGCCGATCCGGCCTGCGGCTATGTCTGCTCCGCCAAGTTCTACCACGATCTTGTGGCCATAACCGGCAACGCAAAGTGGGGCATGGATAAGACGAGAAAGGATCTGCCCATCTTCATAGCAAGCGGAGAGGACGATCCCGTGGGAGATTTCGGTGTCGGCATAAAGGCGCTTTATGACAGGTACCAAGAACTCGGTTTTACGGACGTTACAATGAAGCTTTACAAGGGAGACCGTCACGAGCTTCTTAACGAGACCGACAAGGACGTCGTATACAAGGAATTCATCGATTTCTTCACAAAGAAAATGGCATAAGACATAACAAAGCCCCGAAAGATTCTTCCGGGGCTTTATTTAATGCAAAAGATTATTGTTCGTTTCTCGGCTTTTTCGGAGGCTTCGGACCCATAAAAGAATAGAAGTAGGTTTTCAGCATTCCGTTATAAAGCTTTCTGTTCTTGTCGGGCTGCTTACCGATGTATTTAACCGCGTCCTCAAAGCTTGTTATAAGGAACATCGACCAGGAATCGAGTCTGTTGAAGGCGGTTCCTATAGCCTCGTAAAGAGGCGGCATGTCCTTTTTATCTTCGAGACGTTCGCCGTAGGGCGGGTTGGTGATGATGAAACCGTACTTCTTGGGATTGTTGAGCTCACGCACATCACGCACCTGGAAGTGGATGTACTTATCAACCCCCGCATCGATGGCGTTCTGACGCGCCGCCTTGATGGCTTCGTTATCTATATCGTAGCCCTGGATGTTCATGTCCACATCGGTTATGATCTTCGAGTTTGCTTCCTCAACCGCTGCGTACCAGCATTTCTTGGGAATGATGTTGGTCCAGTTTTCGGCGGTGAATTCCCTGTTCATTCCGGGAGCGATGTTTGCGCCTATCATGGCCGCTTCGATGGGGATGGTTCCGCTTCCGCAGAAAGGATCCACGAGGATGCGGTCCTTGTTCCAGGGAGTCAGCATGATGAGGGCTGCGGCAAGAGTCTCCTCGATGGGAGCCTTTACGATCATCTTACGATAGCCTCTTTTGTGAAGCGATTCGCCGGTGGTATCCAGACCGATGGTCACTATATCCTTGAGGATGGAGACACGGAGAGGGTATGCGGCGCCTGTCTCTTCAAAACGGGCAATGTTGTAGTGCTGCTTCATGCGCTCTACCATTGCTTTTTTCATGATCGACTGTATATCGGAGGGAGAGAAGAGCTTACTCTTTACGGAGTTTGCCTTGGTCACCCAGAACTTTGCGTTTGAAGGAAGGATGTCTTCCCAGGCGATGGCTTTCGTGCCCTGAAAGAGTTCCTCAAATGTCTCGGCGCGGAAGCTTCCCACCTTCCACAGTACTCTTTCCGCAGTTCTGAGGAAAACGTTCGCACGCGCAAAAGCGGTAACGTCGCCCGAAAAAGTGACCTTACCGTCTTCAGTGGATACGATCTCATAGCCGAGATCGAGTATTTCTTTTTTTAATACGGCCTCCATGCCGAAGTGGCAGGGGCAGATAAATTCAAATTTTTCCATATCTGCGATTCTAAATGGAAAAGAGGTAAAAGTCAAGGTTGACTTTTGACGGTGGGTGCGAGATATTAGAAATGACAGCAATTGCTTATTATACGGGAGAAAACATATGATAAAAGTGATCTTTGCAACAGGTAACAGGGACAAACTCCGAGAGATAAGGGAAATCCTCGGGGAAACCGATTTTGATGTGGTTTCCATGAAGGAAGCGGGGTATGACATCGATATAGACGAAAACGGCACGACTTTTGCCGAAAATGCTCTGATAAAGGCAAGAGCCATCGCAAAAGCATCGGGAGTCCTCACCCTCGCCGACGATTCCGGGCTTGAGATAGATGCCATGGATAAGCAGCCCGGCATTTACTCCGCGCGTTTCCTCGGTCACGACACGGATTATGATTATAAGAACGGATATATCCTCGATAAATTAAAGGATGTGCCGGAGGAGAAGAGAACGGCAAGATATGCCTGCGCCGTGGCGGCCGTATGGCCCGACGGCGGAGAAGAAGTCGTGACCGAATACTTTGAGGGAAGGATCGGGCATGAACAAAAAGGTAACGGCGGCTTCGGCTACGATCCCATTTTCTTTGTGCCTGAGTACAATAAGACTGCGGCCGAGCTTACCCCCGACGAGAAGAATGCCGTGAGCCACAGAGGAAAGGCTCTGCGTGCCATAAGGAAGATCATCTTAAGCAGGTGAGCGGGATATGACAATAAGTGTATGCATGATCGTTAAAAATGAAGAAAAGGTGCTTGCAAGATGCCTGGAACCATTAAAGCAGGTGGCTGACGAGATAGTTATAGCGGATACGGGGTCCACCGACGGCACCAAGGAGATCGCAGGAAAGTATACGGACAAGATCTACGATTTCAAGTGGACGGGCGACTTTTCCGATGCACGGAATTTTGTGTTTTCCAAGGCGACCGGTGATTACATCTATTCGGCGGATGCGGACGAGGTGCTTGACAGCGTGAACCTCGGAAGGTTTGAAACTCTTAAAAAGTGCCTGATCCCCGAAGTTGAGATCGTTACCATGATCTATGTGAATCCCGAGGATATCAACATGGCGTATAACGATCTTCGGGAGAGAAGACCGAAGCTCTTTAAGCGCCTTCGGACATTCACATGGATAGACCCGATACACGAAACGGTGCGACTGGATCCCGTGGTTTTCGATTCCGATGTGGAGATACTCCACTGCCCGGAAGAGAATCACTCGAAGCGTGATTTTGAGGCCTTTAAGCGTGTTCTTAAAGCAAATGGGGATATGTCCGAAAGACTATGGTCAATGTACGCAAAAGAACTTTTCTTTAACGGTTCTAAAGAGGATTTTAAGGAGGCTTCGCCGCATTTTAAGAAGCGGGTCGGAGCTCCCGACGATTTCGGTTCCCTTGAAGCTATGTGCGTAGTGGCAAGGACTTGGCTTGAAACGGGAGACTATTCGGAAGCGGAGCGCTTTGCGGAGGAATTCGACGGCTTCTTATATAAGCCAGCAGAGCTTGATTACATCCTGGGGCGGATCTTTGAAGCAAAGGGAGATAAGGAAAGGGCAGAAAGGTACTTCGACGCTTCTGGTTCAGACGAGAGTTTTATAAGGGCAGACTACAGGAAAAGGTGAGAACCGCGTTACAAAGTTTATTCTTTCTTTAGGTCATAGACACAAAAAATTGACATAAAAAGTGTACAATGGTAGAATCGTACCTATTGAGGAATATGAGGCGCGGTCTTTGACCGCCGGAGGACAGATGGACAATAACTTAAACAAGACCCCCAATAATCAAAACAACAGAAACAACAAAAATTCAAAGCAGACCAAGGTCGGCATAGCTATCTGCATAGCTGCCGCGCTGTTTGTGGTTCTCTGGGGCAGGATGATCTCCAAATCCATTGAAGAGAATACCACGAAGGAGATAACATACGACGAGTTCATAGCGATGCTGGACAACGGCGAAGTTGAATCCGTTGAAGTGCAGTCAAACACGCAGAAACTCATTATCACCCCCAAAGAACAGAAATTCACCAAATATACGGAAACAAGATATACCGGCATACTTGAAGACGGAAACGCCCTGCAGGTGCGTTGTGAAGCGGCGGGCGTAAAGTATTCGAGAGCGATCGATACGGGAACATCCCAGATCGTTTCCACCATAATCGATTTCGTCATCATGTTCGGCGGTATCTTCATATTTATGTTCCTTATGTACCGTCTCGCATCCCGAAGCTCGGGCGGCATCATGGCAGTGGGCAGGAGCAACGCAAAGGTCTATGTCGAAAAGGAGACCGGAGTAACCTTTAAGGATGTTGCGGGTCAGGAAGAAGCCAAAGAAAGTCTTACGGAGCTTGTTGATTTCCTTCACGATCCCGGCAAGTATACCGCCATCGGAGCCAAGCTTCCCAAGGGAGCTCTTCTTGTGGGACCTCCCGGAACAGGTAAGACACTCCTTGCAAAGGCGGTTGCCGGTGAAGCAAAGGTGCCTTTCTTCTCACTTTCCGGTTCGGATTTCGTTGAAATGTATGTTGGTGTGGGTGCGTCCAGAGTAAGAGACCTTTTTAAACAGGCTCAGAGCATGGCACCCTGCATCATATTTATAGATGAGGTTGATGCCATCGGTAAATCGAGAGATTCAAGATACGGCGGCAACGATGAGAGAGAACAGACATTAAATCAGCTCCTTTCTGAGATGGACGGTTTCGATACATCCAAGGGTATCGTTATCCTTGCGGCAACCAACAGACCGGAAGTGCTTGATAAGGCTCTTCTTCGTCCCGGACGTTTCGACCGAAGGATCATTGTCGACAGACCCGATCTCAAGGGAAGAGTCGAGGTCCTCAAGGTTCATGCGAAGAACGTCAACATGGGCGACGATGTGGATCTCGATGCCATCGCCCTTGCCACCAGCGGAGCGGTGGGTTCGGATCTCGCCAATATGATAAACGAAGCTGCCATCCTTGCTGTAAAGAAGGGCAGGAACTTTGTTACCCAGGCGGATCTTTTTGAATCCGTCGAGGTCGTTATAGCCGGTAAGGAAAAGAAGGACAGGATCTTAAGCAAGGAAGAGAAGAACATAGTAGCTTTCCACGAGACCGGACATGCTCTTGTGAGCGCATTGCAGAAGAACGCCGAGCCTGTTCAGAAGATCACCATCGTTCCGAGAACGAAGGGATCCCTCGGATATGTACTTCAGGCTCCCGAAGAGGAAAAGTACCTCATGAAGAAGGAGGAGCTCATTGCGCGTATCGTCACCTTCTGTGCGGGACGTGCGGCGGAAGAGATCGTATTCGGCTCTGTCACTACCGGTGCGGCGAACGATATCGAGCAGGCAACGGACATTGCAAGATCCATGGTTACCAGATACGGTATGAGCGAGAAGTTCGGACTTGTAATGCTTGAGAGCATCGAGAGCAAATATCTTGACGGAAGAGCTGTTGCCCAGTGTTCCGACGAGACCGGTACGGAGATCGACAAAGAAGTAAGAGAGATCATTAACGGTTGCTACAGTAAGGCAAAGGAACTGATCAATGAAAACCATGACATCCTTGATCGTATTGCAGGTGTTCTTATCGAGAGAGAGAGCATCACGGGTAAGGAATTCATGGAGATATACAATGAAATGAAGGGCATAGTGCCCGAAAACACAGCGGAAGACAAGAAGGAAGAAGTGACCGAAAGTACGGCTTCCGTCTGATCCTTCCGATGGGCGGATATGGA
>JAEEGL011167278.1_pt1 | contig 11015 bp, 6 predicted proteins | sample 9134231 | NCBI WGS metagenome assembly JAEEGL01 (sample SAMN16246548, study PRJNA631951) | gut metagenome | biome: gut microbiome; feature: rumen; material: fiber-attached | host: Bos | place: Iran: Karaj | collected 2018-10
CAAGAATATTATAATTATTTAAATTTATATAAAAATAATTTAGAATTAAAAAGAAGAATTGAACTAATTTCAAAAACTTTTGAATCATTTGAAAGAAGATTACTTCCTGATTTTAATTTTGGAAAAATTATTCCTGAAAAATATTTAGAAATCATTTGTAATATTTTTTATATAAATTTAAAAAAAACAACAAAAGAGTATTATGAAAAACTTGATAAAAGTTTAATTACTTTAAAATATAATGAAAAAAACGATATGTATAATTCAATATATAGTTCATTTTTAAAAAAAACAAGAGAAGAAGTAATTCAATTTTTTAAAGTCGAAAATAATATTGATTTAGATATTAAAGTTGCTTTAAGAATTTATCCTTTTTATTTTTCAATTGAACATTCAATGAGAAAAGAATATGATGATATTAATAATAGTGTAAATAAACTAATTACTTATATTTTAAATAATCCTGATTTTGTGGATGATTTAATTAATGAAAATAGTCCAAATTTTATTAAAACTCCTGTTGATTCTATTATTGATTTTAATAAATTTATGGATAAAAATAAACTTCATTATTGTAAAAAACCAGAAATTGAAAAAGAGTAATATTGAATAATTAAAGATTATAATTAATTACATTTTTTATATATTTAATAGTTAAATATAAAAAAGTTATTTATCTCAAAAAAAAATAATTTAAAAAATATTCAATTTAATTTGTTTTATAATTAGAAAAAAAAAAATTAAATTTAATTGAAAATCCTATAGCAATAAAAAGCAATAATTATAACTAAAATAAGAATAGCAATCCATAATTTATGTAGTCTTTTTTTCTTTTTTTTACTTTTAAATTCAGTTTTTTTAATTTCTTTTAAACCTTTTTCAGCATTTTCTTCAACATTTTGAATATTTCCTTCAATATCATTAAGTATAATTCCTTGTTCATCAATTTTCATGTTTATTTTATCAGTTATTGATACAACTTGTGAAGATTTTTTTTTTACTTTTTCTAATTCTTCAGTTCTTTTTTTTAAAGCTTCTTCGTTTGATTCATATTTCATTTGATTTTGATAAGGATAATTTTTATTTTCTTCAATTTCATTATTATATAAAGGAACTGAATAAGACATTCTTGAATCAAGATTTATTATTTTTTGATTATAATCTTTTTTTATTTCTGTAATTTTATGTTTATCTATTATTTTATATAATTTTTCTAATTCAGACTATAAAAATTTTATATTGAATTGTTTATTTTTACTTCTATGTTTTCTGAATGTTTTGATGTGTTTAAATCACTTAATAAATTATATATTATTTCTATATTTGATGAAAGTGATTTTTTTACTTTTTCATATTGTCCTTGTATATGAGGTAATTCTTGATCAGAATATTTTGTCATATCGTTTAATGTATTTAGTTCTTTTATTAAAGTAATATATTTTTCTTTTATTGTTTGTATTTTATTTAAATTCTCTTCATCAAGAAATGAAATCTATAATTTAGATTATGGAAAATTTTTACATTACTCATTTTTTTTTTTTTGATATATTATTTTTATAAAGTATTTATTATTATTTTATATTTAAAATACTTAATAGATTGGGATTATTAAATTCTGTTTGATAATAAAATAATATTAAAAAATTATTATTTGAAATCATTTTTTATATCATTTTAAATGGTTCAATCATTCTCAATTATAATAATTTTATTTTTAATAATACTTATCAATTCAAATCAAAATATTTCAAATAGTGAAATAAATTTATTAGCAAAAAAAGTTGGAGATGATAAAAAATTGATATACTTAACTTCTAAAAATAATAAATTAGAAGTTTCTGGAAATGTTCCTTTTTCAATATTAGTTACTATATGTGATTTTAATAATATTGCAGAATTATCATATACATATAATAATTCAAAATCCAGATATAAAATACCATATAAAAAAAATAAAACTATAGAATTTCAAAATTGGAATCTTAATTCAAAATATAGTATGAATAGTATATCAATTCATTATGCTAAAAGTAATCAATTATATGAATTTTATGGGGCAGAAATAATTTATTCTTTTACTTATATTGATAAACAAAAAATTAATCAAATTAATCAATTAAAATTATCAATTAAATCAAATAATAGTTTTATTTATTGGGAACCTATAATAAGTAAAGGTAATGTTACTTATGAATTATATATTATTCAAAATAATAAAACTTTTCTAAATAATAGTTGTTATTTAAATTTTTTAAAAACAAAATATAAGAAAAATAATACAAAAAATGATTTGAATAGTGATGAAGAAAATATTGAATATTATGATTTAAAACAAACTAATTTTACAATGAAAACAAAAGGACAATTTTTTATTCAAATTGTTGCACATGTTGAAGAAGAAGATATATTATATAGAATGAAATATAATGCTATTTCTAAAGAAATATATTATGAATCTTATAATTGGTTTTATTTTACTCTACCATTAGTCTTTTTTGGTTTACTTTTTTTAATGATTGTTTTACTTAATCAAAAAGGATCAGATAATAATTATGTACCATTAGATAAAAATTTAAATAATGAATTTATTTCTAATATCATCGATAAATCTGATAGTAATAACATTAAATAAATTATTTATTTAACCAAACAAATAACAAAAAAAAATGCATTTTTTAACTTATTTTTTAAACATATTTTTTAAAAGTTTTAATAATATTAATTAAATAATTATTATAAGTGTATACATATTTAATTTAAAAAATTATTAATTATTAATTTATGTCAAATATTGAAATGCCAAATATATATAAAAAGAATTATAAAATCGAAAAATATAGAGATTTTTTATGTAATAAATTAGTATCATTAAATGGTGGTGATATAAGTTATAAATTAATTTTTGGGCCAAGTCCTGAAATGGTTTATGTAAGAGAAAAAGAAAAAGTTAATCATTATGATTTAATGCAAAGAAAAATGAAGTTTAAAAATATTGTAAAATTATATGAGTTTTCTTTTAATAATAAATTAAAAAAATTGTCAAATAATTATATTACTAATATGTTTAATTTATTAAGTAATAAAGATAAAAATTATATTGAAAAAAGAAAAAATTTAATTGAAACAAATAATAATAATAGAAATAATAGAATTAAATTATTAAAGAAAACTTTTTTATTTCCTTTTAGTGAAATAAATAATAATACAATAAATAATAACTCCAAAAATTCTCATTCTATAATTTTAAATGAATCTAATTTAAAAATAAATCAAATTAATATTAAAAATAGTAGTAATAATGGTACAATTAAAGTATCAAGAAGAAATAATAAAAATATTATAAAAAGAAAGAATATATCCAGTGATATTGAATATAATTTTGATGATGGAAGTGAAAATCAAAATATTGAAAAAAGTGTATTTGAAAAATTAAAAAAAGAAAATAATTTTTTTGACTTTTATAATAAATCTTATTATAAAATAAAAAGTATTATGGATAAAATAAAGAAAGTTCCTAATACTGATTATTTAAATAATAATTGTTTTTCAAAAAAAGAAAAAACAATAGAAAGAATGAAAAAAAGTTCAAGTTGTAATGATTGTAAAACAAATAATGAAAGAAATAATTATAAAATAAAAAAAATAAAATTCATTAATCCAAAAAAGAAAAAATTACAATTTTCTAATTCATCATTAAATATTATACCAAAATTTCCATTTTTAAAATTAAAAAATAAAAACATTTTTTTAATAAATGGTAAAGAATATGACATTGATAAAATAAATAATTAATAAAAAGAATATAAAAAATGTAATAAAACAAAAAATTATAATTTAATAAAAATAAAAATAAATTATTTATTATTAAAAATCTATTTTAATGAGTATTTTCAGGTAAGAAAAAAAACCATATAAAATTCATATAAAAACAATATTTTCATAGATCAGAAAAAATGTGTCATAAAAAAATAAGAATTCCAAAAGAAAGTGCAAATGAAACAATGAGAGCTTTAGGAAATTTAGAAGACGGAGTAGAATTTGTTGATTTAACTCAAGATGATATTGAAGCAAAAAAAAATTTTGGTAGTATGTTAAAAAGATGTGAAGATATGATTAAAAAAATAAATGATTTTAATACAATTTGTGAAGATTTTAATATTGAAAATGATAATTTTAAAAATTTTGATGAATTTAATAATGAATTAAATAATGATATAATTAAAAAAGATAAAACATCAGGTTCAATTTATTTTGATTTTTTAGAAAGTGAAATATTAGAAAATGATAAACAATTAAGTGAATTAGTAGATAATCATTCATCAATAAGAGAAGATTTAGTAAATTTAATAGAAAAAAAATATGTATTAAAAAAAACTTCAGAATTATTAATTTCAAATAATCAATTTTTAAATAATAATAGTATTAGTAATAATAATAATAATATTAGAAATGATAATATTGAAGAAGATATAATTTCAACTTCAAATCCAGATAATAATTTTTCTCAAATTAATATTGTTGATAATATAAGTTTTATTTCAGGAGTAATTAAATTAAATGATGAATTAAAAATGAAAAGAATGATATTTAGAGTTAGTAGAGGAAGAGCAATTGCATCTTTTTATGATTTAGTTATTAATAAAGATGAATATTTATTTACTTCTTCTATTAGAAGTAGAGGTTTTTCTTTTGCAAATAAGAATAAAAATAAAAAAAATGATTATAATATTACTAATTCTAATATTTTTAATGAACAAAAAAAAGTTATTTTTAATATTCTTTTTCAAGGTGGTGTTGAAAATGTTTTATTAGGAAAAATACTTAAAATATGTGAAATATTTCAAGCTTCAAGATATAATGTTCCAAAAGCAAATGAAATTCAAAATGAAATTTCAAAAGTTGAAAATGAAATAATTCAAAAGAAAAATTTAATAATTCAAACTGAGAAAAGTATAAATGATATAATAATAAAAATAAATAGAATAAATGACAAATCAATAAAATATTCTTTATATAAATTTTATTTTCTACAAGAAAAAATTATATATTCAATACTAAATAAATGTATAGTAAGAGAAAATTTTATAGATGGAGAAATTTGGATTCCAGAAAGATCTATAAATAACTTAATAAATAATATAAATGCAGTTTTTCAAGGAAAAGATGATAAATTAAGAGCAAATATTACAAATATAAATGAAGAAAATGATTTTTCAATTCCACCTACTTATATTAAAACAAATGATTTTATTTATCCTTTTCAAGAAATTGTAAATACTTATGGTATTCCGAGATATAGAGAAATTAATCCTGGATTTTTTAATGTTATAACTTTTCCTTTTTTATTTGGTGTTATGTTTGGTGATATTGGTCATTCTTTAATTTTATTTATTTTTTCTTTATATATTTGTTTTAATAAGAAAAATATTGAAAATAAAAATTCTTTTTTAATAAATGCTATTCCTTATAGATATTTTATTCTTCTAATGGGTTTTTTTGGAATGTATTGTGGTTTTATGTATAATGATTTTTTATCAATTCCTATTAATTTTCCTACTTGTTTTACAGATAAAGTAAATGAACAATATTTAAATAATACAAATGAAACAAATATAACTTTTTATGAATTAAATAAAACTGAAAATTGTAATTATTTATTTGGTATTGATCCAATTTGGATTGGAGCAAGTAATGAATTAACTGTAGTTAATTCATTAAAAATGAAGTTAAGTGTTATTTTTGGTTTTTTACAAATGATTTTAGGTATTTTTTTAAAAGGATTAAATAGTATTTTTGAAGGTGATTTAGTTGAATTTTTATTTGTTTTTCTACCTCAACTTTTATTAATGAGTATTCTTTTTGGATATATGAATTTATTAATTATTATAAAATGGAATCAAAAATATTTAGGTGAAGATTCAAAAAAAGCACCTGATATTAAAAGTATAATGATGGATATTTTTTTAAAACCAAATGGTGAATATAATCAAAATTTTGCTCCAATTTGGGGAAATCCAAAATTAATTCAACAATTTCATTTTGCCATATTAATAATGTCAGTTATTTCTATTTTAATAATGATTATTCCAACAGTAATTGGTAAAAATTATCAAGAAAAATATAAATATGAATATTATGAAAATCAAAATAAAAATATTTTAAATAATCAAAATGATTATTCAGAAGGATTAATAGAAAATAATAAAAAAGAAATAATAAAAAAATCATTTTCTGATATTTTAATACATGTATTAATCGAATCAATTGAATTTGTTTTAGGAACTGTATCAAATACTGCATCATATCTTCGTTTATGGGCTTTAAGTTTGGCACATTCTCAATTATCAAAAGTTTTTTTTAATGGAACTATTGGAATTTTTTCTAATACTAATTCTATTATTATAAATTCTATTTTACTTTCTACTTCTGGTATTATTGCTTTTTTTATTATTACTTCTATTGTTTTACTTTTTATGGATATGATGGAATGTTTTTTACATACTTTGAGATTACATTGGGTTGAATTTCAAAATAAATTTTATTATGCTGATGGATATTTATTTAAACCTTTTTGTTTTAAAACTAATTTGGAATTTAATGATAAAGTTGTATGATTTTTAGATTATTATTATTAGTTTTAAAATGTAATATGAAATAATTTTTAATTTTTTTATATTTTTTATTTTTTTTTTATTATTAAAATAAGAATTTAAGTATTAAAGAAGTGAAAATATTATTTTTTGTGTATGAATGAATAAAAAATAGTTTTAATATAATTTTATATTTTCTTTTTTATTTTATTTTGATATAAATTTTTTCATATTTAACATATACTTAAATATCAATATTAATAGAATCCTGAAGATATAAAGATTGTTTAGACATAATTCCTCTCATTAAAGCTTTTTTAATACTTTCATATTTTTCCCCTAAATTTTTATTTCCAATCTCACCATAAAAATTGATAATTTCTTCAAGAAACATAAAAATTCTCATAATTAAATTATATAATTTTCCTTCTTCTAACTCAGTTTCTTCTAAAATATAATGAAAAGGTTTTCCTTCCATCCAACTTTTCATAGCTTTTGAAATAGAATAAGTCATTCTTCTATCATATTTATTATCAACAAAATTATATTCTCCTTCAATTTTAATTATTTTATCATAAAGTTCTTTAAATTCATTTGCAGTTTGTTTAAAATTTTTAGAAATTGTATCATTTAAAGTAAAATCAATTTCATTTTTACTATAACAAAATCCACTAAGAAAACCAACAATTTCAGGAATTGTAAGTTTATTTAAAATATTACTTAATAATAATTCACTTATTAAAAGACAATCTGTTGTTTCAATTTCTCTTGCTGCTTTTCCTTTTAATGTTATTATATTATTTTCATCTATATAATTTAATTTTTTTAATATTTCTAATCTTATTTTAAATTCTCTATAATGTTCCATATTTTTTGGGTCTAAATCTTTTTCTTTTTGTTTTATTTCATTTTGTTTATCAAAATATGATTTATATTGATTATAATGTATTTGTTTTAAAGGACATTTTGTACATTTGTTATTTTTTATTTCATTTATCAAACCAATTTTTTCTTCCACTGCATTTACTATATCCAAATTTATTTCTTCTTTATTTAAATAATCAATTGGATTAAGTTGTTTTAATTCATTTGAATTATGTTTTAATTTATTTAAATAATTTAAAGTATAAAATAAATCTTTTTTTGATAAAAATTTATATCCATCTTGATCTTCACGCAAATTACTCATACTAACACTTTGTAATTGAAAATTATATATTTCTCTTAAATCATTTATAGTAAAAATTCTATATGAAAATTGATTTCCTTTACAATAACCAGTTTTTAACAAACTATTATTTGTAATATTTTCTTCATATTTAATTTTTTTTGTTGATTTTTCTTTTGAAACAATACACCATAATTCATTATTATATTGTGTATAATATGCAATTTCAACCACGAAAATTTCACTATTGATTTCTTTATCAAAAACTTTTAAAATTCTTCCTTGCCCATTTTTTTTTTTAACATTTTCAGTTAATAAATAATTTTGAACATCTAAATCAGAAAAAATAAAATAATTAAGAGAATTTAACTTTTTTTCTAAATTAAAATATTCTTCAATATGACTTTTATCTTCTTTACAATCAATTTTTTCTAATTTCTTACTTTGAATTTTTAATAATTCCAATTCTTTCATAACTTTAGGAATTTCATTAATAGTTTGACTTTCTAAAAAACTTTCCTGAAAAAATTCATCAATTTCTTTAATATTTCTAGAAAAAAAAGAAATAATAGTACGATAACTTAATCTAAATTTACTTTCAACTTCAGTCCCAGTACCTTTTAACATTTTTATAATTTCTAAACTTTCTTTTTCTAAATTCCTACTTTCAATTATCATTAAAAAAACATATCCAATTGAATCAATTCCTCTTCTTCCCGCACGACCACACATTTGTAAATATTCACTAGAAGTTAAAATTTCTCTATTTTCATCATTATATTTATAAATATCAGTAAATACTACTGTTCTCGTTGGCATATTTAAACCAATTGAAAATGAAGTAGTTGCAAATAATATTTTAATTATACCTTTTGAATATAATATTTCTATTATTTCCTTTAATATTGGCAATAATCCTGAATGATGTATTCCTATTCCATTTCTTAACATTTCTCTTAATTCTTTTATTTGAGGTATTTGTTTATCTTCATTTGAAAGTGTGTTTATACATTCATTATAAAATTTACTTATTTTATTACTTTCATTTTGAGAAATTAACATTTTTGTACTTAACATTTTTGCATATTCATTTATTCTTTTTATTGAAAATACAAATATTACAGCTGGTGTTAAATTATTTTCATATAAGTAATCTATTATATCTTCTATTTTCATATGAGTTTTTGTTATTCTAATATTATTATTATTATTTTGTTTTTGATTATAATTATTTTTAAAATTATTTTTTTTATTAAATTTATCATTTTTATTTTTATAATTAAATTTATCAAACCATTGAATATTATCAATAAAAATTCTTTGTCTTTTTATAATATTATTCTTATATTTCCCACCATTATTATCCATTAATCTCTTATGTCTATCATTTAAATTTAATAAAACTTTCAAACTCTTCTTAACTTTATTTTCAAAAACTTGATTATTAGAATTTTTAACTAAAAAAACATTATCCTTATCAATAAAAATATAATGTTCCAAAGGTACAATTCTCTTTAAAGTATTTTGAACATAAACAGTAGTTTTTTTAATTTTCCCAACCCATTCAGCAAATTCCATATAATTAGGAACAGTTGCACTAAGCATAATAATTCCAATTCCAGTAGGTAATAAAATTAATATTTCTTCCCAGACATGTCCTCTTTCATTATCATTAATATAATGAACTTCATCAAAAATAACCCATTCAACAGAATTTAACAATTCACTATTTTTATATAATGAATTTTGTAATATTTCAGTAGTCATTATTAAACATTGAGCATCAGGATTAATTGACACATCACCAGTTAATATACCAACATCAGAAAATTTTTTTTTAAAATCACGATATTTTTGATTACTTAAAGCTTTAATCGGAGATGTATATAAAACTCGTTTTTTTTTTTTTTTTCCTAATGCAATACCATATTCAGCAATTACTGTTTTACCTGAGGATGTATGGGCACAGACTAAAACATTTTCATGATTTTCTAAACGAATAATTGAACGTTTTTGAAATGTGTCTAATTCAAATGGATATGTTATTGCTTTGTTTATTGTGTTATATTTATCTATTGGAATTTCATCTTCTATTGCATATAATGTATCTGATTTATTATATGATATGTAGGAGTCTATTTTTTCTAATGAATCATTCTTTTTTAGTGACTCTGGATTTTGAAAGTTTTCGGATTTTGAATTTTGAAGGTTTTCTTCTGAGGATATTTCGGAATATTCTTCTGAGTTTTGAGATGAGGTGTCTAATAAGTTTTTTGATTCTTTTGTGTTGTCTTGAATGTTTTCTGATTTACTTTTTATTAAGTTGGTTAATTCTGGTTTTGTTTCTTTTTTATTGTTTTCTTCTTTTTCATTTTCTTTAGTGTTATTGTCTTCTTTTTTATCTTCTTCTTTTTTATCTTCTTCTTTTTTATTTTCTTCTTTTTTATTTTCTTCTTTTTTACTTTCTTCTTTTTTATTTTCTTCTTTTTTATCTTTTTCACTTTTATTTTCTTCTTTTTTATCTTTTTCACTTTTATTTTCTTCTTTTTTGTCTTCTTTACTTTTATTTTCTTCTTTTTTGTTTTCTACTTTTTTATTTTCTTCTTTTTTATCTTCGTCACTTTTTTCTTCTTCATTTTTATATTCTTCATTAGATTGATTATTTATGTTTTCTTTTTCATTCGTTTCTATTTCATTATTTTCATTATTTGAATTTTCATTTTCTACTATTTTATTATTTGAAATTGGAACATCCTCAAAATCTTCTAAATCAAATAAATTATCATCCATTTAAGATAAATAAACCTAATTTAATTTAAAAATAAATAGAAATAAAAAATTTATATTAAACTATTTACAAAAAACAAATAAAAATAAAAAATAAAAATATTACTTAATTACTTATTTTGAAAATCCAATTTAAAAATTTTATCAATATTAATTTTTTCTTCATTTACATTATCACTTGTATTAAAATTATTATCATCTTTTTTTCCTTCTTCCAAATTAAATAATTTTTTTCTTTTTTTCTTTTTTTTTTCTTCATTTTTAAATCCAAAAACACTAGAAATAGTTTCATTATTAACACTATCATTTTTTTCATTATGATTTCTAATCCCTTCATTATAAGGAAGACTCATTTGTAAAATTTTATCAACAGCACCATTATAATCAATATAATTAACTTTACAATAAGTATTATAAGATTTTTTTAATAATGAAAATCTTTCATTTATTAATCTTGGAGAGATAGATAA
>JAEEGL011571040.1_pt1 | contig 11015 bp, 7 predicted proteins | sample 9134231 | NCBI WGS metagenome assembly JAEEGL01 (sample SAMN16246548, study PRJNA631951) | gut metagenome | biome: gut microbiome; feature: rumen; material: fiber-attached | host: Bos | place: Iran: Karaj | collected 2018-10
CGCGCCTACCGAGCGGAGAAGAAGCTGCCGGCGCGCCAGACCCAGCTTGTTGCCGAAGGCCAGAGAGAAGAGGATGATCACGGTCATGAAGCCGAGCCCGCCGATCTGGATCAGGAACAGGATCACGATCTGCCCGAAAAGCGACCAGCTCTGGAAGGTGTCGCGCACCACAAGCCCCGTGACGCAGGTGGCGCTTGCCCCGGTGAAAAGCGCGTCGAGGAAGGGGGCGCTTTTTCCGTCCGCCGAGGCGAAGGGCAGCATCAGAAGCAGCGTGCCGACGAGGATCAGCACGAGAAAGCTCAGAGCGATGGTGCGCGGCGCGCTTTGAACCGGTTTTTTCTTTGCCTTCATGTGCCGTCCCTCCTTCGTTTTTTCCTATTCTATCACAAAAGAAAAACGAATTCAAGAAGCGCGGAGGCGCCGCCTTTCTTTGAAAGACGCGGGAAAACGCGGGCGGGAGCCCTCCCGCTTCCGGGACGGCTCCCGCCGGATACTCGCTCAAAGAAAGCTCCGAAGGTCGCGCACCATGGCCTCTTCCAGATCGGAAAGACGGCGGGCGATGGCTTTGGAATCGGCGTCGGCCGCCTGATACTGATTCAGGTATCGGTTCAGCGACTTGATCCCCATGTTGCTTCCGTCAGTGAGAAGGTCGGCCACCGCTGCGTCGTCCGCTCCCATCGCCAGGCGCAGATCGGTTTTCATCCCGGACATCATTTCGACCATGGGATGGGGCGATTTGCCCTCGTCCCCGAACCGGTGAAGCGCTTCGTCGATCTCCGCGCCCAGGGTTTCGTGGGAACGGCGCGCCCGCACAAGGATCGGCGCGATATCTCCCGACGGATTCTTTTTCAGCACGTCGTCCAGGGCGTCGATCCCCATCCGGACGCCGGCGCTGCATTCCCGGAGCAGCTTTACGGTATCCTCTTCGATCATGATCATCTCTCCTTTCACGAACCTATTGTCCCTTTTTCAGGGAAAAGTATGCAATCTCCGCCGCGTTTTGCTTGCAACCGGATTTTGTCTGTGGCATAATAGGGAGGAAAAGAAAAGGAGGTTTTCCCATGTCGTTTTTTGATTCGCTGGAGCATCTTTCGGAGGCGGTCCCGAACCGGGCGAAGCTGAGGTTCCGCGGCGGGAAATTCCGCGTTCTGACCTTTTCGGATCTGCACGGCGTCGTGGATTTCGACCGCCGTCTGACCCGGGACATCGGCGCGATCCTGGACGAAGCGAAGCCGGATCTGGTGCTGCTTCTCGGCGATATCGTCTGGCGGGACGCGGCGGAAAGCCCCGCGACCCTGCGCGCCTTTCTCTCCGAGGTCGCGGGGGAGATGGAAAAACGCGGGATCCTCTGGGCGCACGTGTTCGGCAATCACGATGCGGAGCGCGGGTATCCGGTCGCGGAACAGCAGAAGGTATACGAGGAATTTCCCCTCTGTCTCACCAAGCGCGGCCCCGAAACCGTACAGGGGACCGGCAACTATCTCCTTCCGGTTTACGGAGAAAAGGATGAAAGGATCAAATTCGCGATCTGGAATATGGACAGCCACCGGGGCGTCGGCGAATACCTCGCCGAATGCGGTCTTCCGGCGGATGCGCGCCTTGCGCAGCTCCCCGACCCGCTCTACGTCTCCCAGACCTACGACGCGGTGCGCTTTGAACAGATCGCGTGGTACTGGAACCTTTCCGAGGAGCTGGAGGAAGCGGAGGGCGGCAAGGTGCCCGGTCTCCTGACCATGCATATGCCCTGCCCGGAATACGTGCTGCCGTATAAAAATGTGGCGGAGACCCGCTACAAAGGCCTCCGGCGCGAGCATATCGGGAGCGGACCGGTGAACTCCGGCCTCTATTCGGCCCTGGTCCAGCGGGGCGACGTGAAGACCATCGTCGTCGGGCACGATCACATCAACGATTACGAGGGGGATTACCTCGGCATCAAGATGACCTACGACGCGGGTATCAATTACGACTGCTACTGTGACGACGACATGCGCGGCGGCCGGATCGTGGACGTTTTCGAGGAGGATCCCTGGCACGTCAGGACCTTTATGATCCGCGCGGCCGACTGCGTCGCGGATTATCCCGGGGAAGAAATGCGCCGCGGCGCGAAGAAAGCGTGAAATACCGGGCGCGATTCCTTTGACGGCGGACGGAGAAGACCCGCCGGGATGAAAAGAGAGAGCCGGGCCGATCCTTTGCGGGATCGGCCCGGCTTCGATATGTGCTTGATCGGACGATTCAGATCTCGAAGGTCCCTTCGTAAACCATCACGGCGCTGCCGGTCAGGGTCACGCGCCCGTCGGCGTAACGGACCGTCAGATCGCCGCCGGGCAGATGGACGGTCACGTCGCGACCCGCCTCGCAGTATCCGTTTTCCACCGCGGCCACCACTGCGGCGCACGCGCCGGTGCCGCAGGCCATGGTCTCTCCGTTGCCGCGCTCCCAGACCCGGACGCGCAGCTCGGTCTTTCCGAGCACGCGTACGAACTCGGCGTTGATCCGGTCGGGGAAGAGGGGATCGTGCTCGAAGGCAGGCCCGGTCTTCGAAAGCTCCAGGGCGTCCAGCGCGTCCTCGAAGACCACGGCGTGCGGGTTCCCCAGCGAGACGCCGGTCACCCGCCAGAGCCTTCCGGCGACCGGAAGCGGCAGATCCACGAAGGCGGAGACGCCGGGAAGCTTTGCCGGAAGATCCTTCGGATCCAGGGAGACGCGGCCCATATCGACCTCGGCCGAGCTGACCTTTCCGTCGCGCAGATAGAGACGGAGACGGTGCAGACCGCTGACCGATTCGACGGTCAGGTATTCGCTCTGGACGTATCCCTTGTCGTAGAGATACTTGGCTACGCACCGGATGCTGTTTCCGGCCATCCGGCCCTCGGAGCCGTCCTTGTTGAAGATGCGCATCTTCGCGTCGGCGACCGACGAACGCCCGATCAGGACGATCCCGTCGCCTCCGATGCCGGTGTGCGGAGCGCACAGACCGACGCAGAGCGATTCGGGGCAGGTGACGCGTCCGTCGAAATCTTCAATAAAGATGTAGTCGTTGCCGCAGGAATGCATTTTGGCAAAGGGGATCTTCTCCCGCCATTTGCGCATGTGATTGATGTCCACGAGCTCGGTGCTTTCGGCGGTGAAGCGGCTTTCCATGCTTTCCGCCAGGGCGCCCGCGGTGTCCAGCGAGGTCAGGGACGGGATCCCGAGCTGCATCGCGCGGCGGTGTAGCAGGGTGAAGTCTCCTACCGTGGCGTCCTTCACCGCGCCGGTGTAGACGATGACCGAGATCCTGCCGGCTTCCATCAGATCGGTGATTTCGCTCCGTTCGGTAAGATCGGCGACCGCGGTCACCGGGAGTCCGAGATCCCGGATCGCCTTCGCCGTGCCCCTTGTGGCGTAGAGGGTGAAGCCGAGGGAGGCGAAGCGCCTCGCGAGTCCCGAAACCTCCTGATAATCGCTTTCGGCCACGCTCAGAAGAGCGCCGGCGCCCTTTTCTGCGGGATGCGGCAGGGTGAAGCCCGCGGCGGAAAGCCCCTTGTAGAGCGCCTCCGCGACGGTTTTGCCGATGCCGAGCACCTCGCCGGTGGATTTCATCTCGGGACCGAGGATCGAATCGGCGTCGGAAAGCTTTTCAAAGGAGAACACCGGGACCTTGACCGCCACGTAGGGCGGCGTCCGGTAAAGTCCCACGCCGTATCCGAGCGAACGGAGCGATTCGCCCAGCATCACCCGGGAAGCCAGATCCACCATGGGAACGCCGGTGACCTTGCTGATGTAGGGGACCGTGCGCGACGCGCGGGGATTGACCTCGATGACGTAGAGCTCGTTTTCAAAAATCAGATACTGGATGTTGACCAGCCCCTGCGTTCCGAGGGCCAGAGCCAGGTCCCTGGAGACGCGGGTGATCATTTCCAGCTGAGGGTCGTTCAGGTTGTAGGGGGGATAGACCGCGATGGAATCGCCGCTGTGAACGCCGGCGCGCTCGATGTGCTCCATCACGCCGGGGATCAGGACGTCCTTTCCGTCGGAGATCACGTCGACCTCCAGCTCGATCCCGGGCATGTACTTGTCGATCAGGACCGGGTTTTCGATCCCGCCCTCAAGGATCCTGCGCATATAGGCGGCGGTTTCCTTTTCATTTTTGGAAATCGTCATATTCTGACCGCCGATGACGTAGGAAGGCCGCAGCAAAACGGGATAGCCGAGTTCTCCGGCCGCGCGGACGGCGTCTTCCAGCGTTGTGACCGCTTCGCCCCGGGGGCGGCGGATCCCGAAATTCTCAAGAAGCGCGTCGAAGCGCGCGCGGTCCTCCGCGGTGTCGATCCCCTCGGCGGAGGTGCCGAGGATCCTCACGCCGCGCGAAGCCAGAAAGCCGGTCAGCTTGATCGCGGTCTGACCTCCGAAGGCCACGACGACGCCGATCGGTTTTTCGACTTCGATGACGTTCCAGACGTCTTCGGGGGTCAGGGGCTCGAAATAGAGCCGGTCGGCGGTGTCGAAGTCGGTGGAGACGGTTTCCGGATTGTTGTTGACGATCGCCATCTCGTACCCCATGTCCTTCAGGGTCCTGACGCAGTTGACCGAGGAATAATCGAATTCGATGCCCTGTCCGATGCGGATGGGACCGGAGCCGAGCACCAGGATGACCGGCCGTCCGCTGCGCGGAAAGCGGCGCGCATCGCAGGCTTTGTCGACGCAGGAATAGAAATAAGGCGTCTGCGCGTCGAATTCGGCGGCGCAGGTGTCGACCATCTTGTAGGAAAAGCTCATGCCGGGCAGCTCTTTCGCTCCGCTCAGACGGCGGATCGCCGCGTCGGTATAGCCGAGGCGTTTCGCTTTTTCATAATCGCCGGCCTGCAATCCGTTCTGTTCGAGTCCCTTTTCAAAGTCGGCCAGCTTCTTCAACTTGTGAAGGAACCAGAAATCGATCATCGTGATTTCGTGGATCTCTTCGAGGGAAGTCCCCGCCTTGATCGCTTCGAATACCGTAAAGATCCTCCGGTCGTCCTGTGCTTTCAGGCGTTCGATCAGCGGTTCGTCCGAAAGCGGCGGAGCGTTGAGGGTGTCGAGCGAGATTTCCGCGCCGCGTACGGCCTTCATCAGCGCCGCCTCAAAGCTCTGGGCGATCGCCATCACTTCTCCGGTCGCTTTCATCTGGGTGCCGAGCCTGCGGCTCGAGCCGGCGAATTTTTCAAACGGCCATTTCGGGAATTTGACTACCACGTAGTCCACCGCCGGCTCGAAGCAGGCGCACGTTTTCCCCGTGATGTCGTTCCGGATTTCATCGAGCGTATATCCGAGCGCGATCTTCGTCGTGATTTTCGCGATCGGATATCCGGTCGCCTTCGACGCCAGCGCGGAAGAGCGCGACACACGCGGATTGACCTCGATCACGGCGTATTCAAAGCTGTCGGGGTCGAGCGCGAACTGGCAGTTGCAGCCGCCCTCGATCCCGATGGCGGTCACGATATCCAGCGCCGCCGTACGCAGCATCTGATATTCTTTGTTCGAAAGGGTCAAGGCCGGAGCCGTTACGATGGAATCGCCCGTATGGATGCCGACCGGGTCGAGGTTTTCCATCGAGCAGACGGCGATCACGTTGCCGGCGCTGTCGCGCATGGTTTCAAACTCGATCTCCTTCCATCCGGAGATGCATTTTTCGATCAGGACCTGCCGGATCGGCGAAAGATCGAGACCGGTTTTGGCGATCTGGGCAAGCTCCTCCTTCGTATCGGCAATGCCGCCGCCCGTTCCGCCCAGGGTAAAAGCCGGGCGCACGATCACCGGGTATCCGATCGTTTCGGCGATCGAAAGCGCGGTTTCGACGTCCTGCGCGATATCCGAAGGGACCACCGGCTGACCGATCCGGCGCATCGTATTCCGGAACAGCTCGCGGTCCTCCGCCTTGTCGATGGCGTCGATCCCGGAGCCGAGCAGCTTTACGCCGTACCTTTCGAGTATCCCGCCGCGCGAAAGCTGCATCGCGATCGTCAGGCCGGTCTGGCCGCCGAGTCCGGCGAGGAGCCCGTCCGGCCGTTCCTTTTCGATGATCCGGGCGACGGTTTCCGCGTTGAGCGGTTCCAGATAGATCTCGTCCGCCAGATGCTTGTCGGTCATGATGGTTGCGGGATTGGAATTGACCAGAACGGTGTTGATCCCTTCCGCCTGCAGCACGCGGCAGGCCTGAGCGCCGGCGTAATCGAATTCCGCGGCCTGGCCGATGACGATCGGACCGGAACCGATCACGAGCACCTTGCGGATCGAATTATCCTTCGGCATGCTCTTTCCCTCCCATCATTGAAACAAAGCGGTCGAACAAAAAAGACGTATCGCAGGGACCGGCGCAGGCTTCCGGATGGAACTGTACGGTAAAGCAGTTTTTGCCCGGATACTCCACGCCCTCGCAGCTTTCATCGTTCCTGTTGATGAAAGAAAGACGTCCGATCCCCTTCAGGCTTTCGCTGACGACCGTGTATCCGTGGTTCTGGCTGGTGATATAGGTCCGCGTTCCGTCCGTTTCCCTGACTGGCTGATTTGCGCCGCGGTGGCCGTATTTGAGCTTTTCTGTTTTCCCGCCCATGGCAAGCGCCGTCAGCTGATGGCCGAGGCAGATGCCGAACATCGGCTTTTTCCCCATCAGTTTCCGGATCTGTTCGATGCAGAACGTGTTCTCCTGCGGATCTCCGGGGCCGTTTGAGAGCATGATCCCGTCCGGATCCGCCGCGAGGATCTCCTCGGCGGCCGTATCCTGCGGGACGACGGTCACTTCGCAGCCGCGGCTCAAAAGGCTGCGGATGATGTTGCGCTTCGCGCCGTAATCGATCAGCGTCACGCGATAAAGCGCGTCTCCCTGCGGAAAAAAGGTTTCGGGCGCCTTGCGGCTGACGCTTTCGACCGCGTTTTGGATCCGGTACTGCCTGATCACGGAGAGATCCTCCGGGACCTCGTCGCAGATCATCGCGTTCATAACGCCTTTTTCCCGCAGGATGCGCGTCAGCTCGCGGGTATCCACGCCGCAGATCCCGGGAATGCCCCGTTTTTTCAAAAAGGTGTTCAGGTCGTATTGGCTGCGAAAATTCGAAGGGGTTTCGCAGAGCTCCCGCACCACGTATCCGACTGCGGCGCTTTCCCCCTCGAAATCCTCTTCCATCACGCCGTAGTTGCCGATCTGCGGGAAGGTCTGGATCACGATCTGACCCGCGTAGCTGGGATCCGTCAGGGTTTCAAGATACCCGATCACGCCGGTGGTGAACACCAGCTCCCCGAGGCTCTGCCCAGGCGCGCCGATGCGCTCTCCTTCAAATACGGCTCCGTCGCTCAGCACTAAATACGCCATAGTTCCTCCTCAAAGAGTCGCCGCCATAACCGCCTTGATGGTATGCATGCGGTTTTCCGCTTCGTCGAAGACGATCGACTGTTCGCTTTCAAAGACCTCGTCGGTCACTTCCATGCAGTCGATCCCGAATTTTTCATAGATATTCTTTCCGATCGTCGTTTTCAGATCGTGGAACGAGGGCAGACAGTGCATAAAGCGGCACGATTCGCCCGCCTGTTTCATGATTTCCGCCGTGACCCTGTAGGGCAGAAGCGCCTTGATGCGCGTTTCCCAAACGCTGTCCGGCTCGCCCATCGAGACCCAGACGTCGGTATAGATCACGTCGGCTCCCTTCACCGCGTTCACCGGGTCTTCCTCGAAGGAAAGATGCGCGCCGGTTTCCTTCGCGATCCCTTCGCAGATCCCGATCAGCTTTGGATTCGGGAAATACGCTTTCGGCGCGCAGGCGGTGAACCGCATCCCCATTTTGGCGCAGCCGATCATCAGCGAATTCGCCATATTGTAGCGGGCGTCGCCCATAAAGACGAGCTTTCTGCCCGCAAGCGAACCGAAATGCTCCCGGATCGTCAGAAGATCGGCGAGGACCTGGGTCGGGTGGTACTCGTTGGTCAGGCCGTTCCAGACCGGAACGCCGGAGTACTTCGCCAGATCTTCCACGATCTCCTGCCCGTAACCGCGGTATTCGATCCCGTCGAACATCCGTCCCAGGACCCGTGCGGTGTCGGCGATGCTCTCCTTTTTCCCGATCTGGGAGCCCTGCGGGTCGAGATAGACCGGATGCATCCCGAGATCGGCCGCGGCCACTTCAAAGGCGCAGCGGGTCCGGGTACTCGTTTTTTCAAAAATCAGGGCGACGTTTTTTCCTGCGTGGTACGCGTGCGGAACGCCGGCTTTTTTCTTTTCCTTCAGCTCCGCCGCGAGATCCAGAAGGCCGGCGATTTCCTCCGGCGAAAAATCGAGCAGCGTCAGAAAACTCCTCTTATGAAGATCCATTTTATCCTCCTTATCCGGCGGCCGCTTCCCGGATGATCCCGGCGGCTTCGAGAAGAAGCTCCGTCGGGATGTTCAGAGCGGGCAGAAGCCGGACCTTATCCTTGGCGGTCAGACACAAAACGCCCTTTTCCATGGCGCGCGCCACGACTTCGGGGGCGGGACGGACGGTTTTCAGACCGATCATCAGTCCGCGTCCGGTGACGGCTTCGATCCCGTCCGCGCCTTCAAGGGCTTCGCGGAGGAGCGCGCCTTTCTTTTCGACGGAGGCCAGGAAACCGTCGTCCAGCCGGGACAGGATGCTCAGGGCGCCCGCCGCGGCGACGGGATTCCCGCCGAAGGTGGAGCCGTGGTCGCCGTAGCCGAGGATGCTTTCCGTCTTTTCGCCGAGGAGGGTCGCGCCCATCGGAAGTCCGCCGGCAAGGCCTTTCGCCGTGGAGACCACGTCGGGAGAAAGGCCGTATCCCTCGTAGGAGTAAAGGGTCCCGGTGCGGCCGTTCCCGGTCTGCACCTCGTCCACCATCAGAAGCGCGCCGTTCTCCTTGGCGATCCTTTCGGCTTCTTTGGCATAGACGGGATCCAGGGGGACCACGCCGCCCTCGCCCTGGATGCATTCGATGAGGATCGCCGCGATCTTTTCCTTCCGGAAAAGCGATCGAAGCTCCGCAAGGTCGCCGGGCGCGGTGTGAAGGAAGCCCGGGGTCATGGGGCGGAATTTCTCGTGATAATGTTCCTGCCCGGTGGCGGACAGAGTGGTGATCGTCCTGCCGTGGAAGCTTCCCTTCAGGGTGACGACGGTATAGTATTCTTCGCCGAGATGCGTCCGGCCGTATTCCCGCGCGACCTTGACGGCGCATTCGTTGGCTTCGGCGCCGGAATTGGAGAAAAAGACCTTTTTCATGCCGGTCTTCCGGCAGAGAAGCTCGGCGAGCTCCACGCAGGGAGAGGTGTAATAGAGGTTGGAGGCATGCTGGAGCCGGGAAAGCTGGGCGGTCACGGCGGCGATCCATGCTTCGTCGGCGATCCCGAAGGAGGTGACGGCGATGCCGGAGCCCATGTCGATGTACCGTTTGCCCGTTTCGTCGTATACCAGAGATCCCTTGCCGGTCTGAAGCTCCACCGGAAAGCGCTTGTACGTATTCGCGATATAAAGGGAGTCCCGTTCTTTCAGATTCATATCGTACCGTCCTCTCTGTGGATCCAGGTGCCCGCGCCTTCGTTTGTCAGAAGCTCCATCAGGATCGAATGCGGCCCCCGCCCGTCCAGGATGACCACGTTTTTCACGCCCTCCCGGAGCGCCTCCAGACAGCATTCCACCTTTGGGATCATGCCGCCCGAGATCACGCCGCTTTCGGTCAGCTCGGCGACCTCCTGCGTCGTCAGCTCGGAGATCAGGGAGGAGGGATCGTTCCGGTCCCGGAGGATCCCGTCGATGTCGGTCATCATGACCAGCCGCTCGGCGCCGAGGGCGCCGGCGATGAAGGCGGCGGCGGTGTCGCCGTTGATATTGTAGGCGTTTCCCTCTCTGTCGCATCCGACGGTGGAGATGACCGGGATGTAACCCTTTTCCAGGATGTCGGTCACCGGCTTGATGTTGACCCTGGTCACCTTTCCGACGAAACCGAGACGGGGATCCCGGACCGTCGCTTCGATCATGCTTCCGTCCATGCCGGAAAGGCCGATGGCGTGGCCGCCTCTGGCCTCCAGAAGATTGACGAGGGTCTTGTTGATCTTGCCGGAAAGGACCATCTGGACGATGTCCACGGTTTCCCGGTCGGTCACGCGCAGACCGTCCACGAATTCGGGCTTTTTGCCGAGCTTCTTCATCAGATCGTTGATCTCCGGCCCGCCGCCGTGGACCAGAACGATCTTGACGCCGATCAGCCACAGGAGAACGATATCGCCCATCACCTGTTCCTTCAGGGCATCGTTGATCATGGCGTTGCCGCCGTATTTGACCACGACGATCCTTCCTACGTAACGCTTGATGTTGGGAAGGGCCTGAGTCAGGACCTCGGCCCGTTCAGCGTTGGAAAACTCTGTCTGCATGCGCTTTCTCACTTTCTCAGGAACGGTAATCCCCGTTGATTTTTACGTATTCGTAGGTCAGGTCGCATCCCCATGCCGTCGCGGATTCTCCGCCGCGCTTCACGTCGGCGACGATCCGGACTTCCGGCTCAGCCAGAAGGGCGGAGGCTTCGTCCTCGTCGAAGTCGACCCCGCGGCCGTCCTTGTAGAGAAGGATCCTTCTGCCCCCTCCTTCAAAGAAGATTTCCATGCTTTCGGGATCGAAGGGAGCGCCGGAATAGCCGAGCGCGCACAGGATCCGTCCCCAGTTGGCGTCGTGACCGAATACCGCCGCCTTGGTCAGGCTGGAGGAAATCACCGAGCGGGCGAGGATCCGGGCGTTTTCCTTCGTGTCCGCGTGCAGAACGACGCATTCGATCAGAGCGTCGGCGCCTTCGCCGTCGCCTGCAAGGGCTTTCGCCTGATGCTCGTTGACCAGACGCAGGGCTTTTTTGAATTCCTCGTAATCCGCGCTTCCCGGCAGGATCTCCTCGTTTTCGGCCATGCCGTTGGCGATGACGATGAAGCTGTCGTTGGTGGAGGTGTCGCCGTCCACCGAGATCATGTTGTAGGTGTCCTTCACGTCCTCCCGGACCAGGGTGTCGAGGGTCTCCTTCGAGATCACGGCGTC
>JAEEGL011773558.1_pt1 | contig 11015 bp, 8 predicted proteins | sample 9134231 | NCBI WGS metagenome assembly JAEEGL01 (sample SAMN16246548, study PRJNA631951) | gut metagenome | biome: gut microbiome; feature: rumen; material: fiber-attached | host: Bos | place: Iran: Karaj | collected 2018-10
CTCATCGCCGCGGTGCTGGGTATGACGCTTACCGACGTGGCGCTGGATCTTTTGAACGTGCTGGTATTTCAGGGCGGCATGTTCGGCATGGGCCTGGCTTCTTCCTTAAGCTATTACGTCGCGCTGATCGTGGGCTGCTTCTATTTTCTGTCCAAAAAGTGCGTGTTCCGTTTTTCCTTCAGGCTGATCACCAAACAAAAAATCGCCGAGCTGTTCCGCAGCGGCGTTCCCACGGTGTTCAATATGGCCTCTTCCGTGATCCTGATTTTTGTGCTGAATAAAATCCTGCTGTCAACCGGCGGCAAAGGCGCGGTTGCGGCCTACACGGTGATCACCACCATCGGCAACGCCAGCAACTGCATCACCACTGGCATCGGCGGCGTTTCCCTGACCCTGGCCGGCATTTTCTTCAATGAAGAGGATCGCTCCGCGCTCCGGGAATTGATCCGCCTCCTGTGCCGGTATGCCGTCATTCTGGGCCTGGCCGTGGGCGCGCTGCTTCTGATTTTTGCGCCCGCGTGCGCTGCCCTTTTCATTCCCCAGGCCGGAGAAACCCAGGCCATGGCGATTTTGGGGCTTCGCCTTTTCGCGGCCGGCCTGATTCCCTGCTGCATCAACAACGCGCTGAAAAACGCCTATCAAGCTTCGGGCCGGGTGGGACTGACGGAAATCATTTCGCTGCTGGAAGGAGCGGCGCTGCCCATCCTGGCCGCCTTCCTTTTCAGCCGTTTTCTGGGCGTTACCGGTGTATGGCTGTATTTCGCGGCGGGCGAAACGCTGGCGCTGCTGTGCATCGCCCTGTTCGTTTGGCGCAAAAGCGGCACGCTGCCCTGGCAGAATGGAGCCTATCTGCTGTTAAAGCCGGATTTCGGCGTTACGCCCGAAAACCTGATGGAAGCCGAGATTCGTACGCTGCCGGAAGCAGCGGAAGCCGCCCGGAACGCGGAAGAATTCTGCCTCAGCCATGGACAAAACGCCAAAACCAGCAATCATATTGCCCTGTGCATTGAAGAAATGGCCGGCAACACCATCCAGCACGGCTTCGCCGCGGATCAAAAGCCCCATCATCTCTCCCTCCGCATTCTGCACAAGAAAGACCAATGGGTGCTTCGCTTCCGGGATGACTGCGCTTCCTTTGACCCGGTGCATTATGTGCCCGAGGAGGGCAAGGACGCTCTGGGCATCCGGCTGGTGCTGGCCCTGGCGCAGGAGGCCCTTTATACCTACTCCCTGAACCTGAACAATTTGACGTTAAAGCTGCCTGAAGAATAAGCATGCCATGATTCAACAGCAGCAGGACCTGCATGGAATATAGAACAGCAAACCGCATCAGCGCTGCTTCAGTTTTCGCTCGATATCCTGCCGGATTTCCTTCCGGCGCTGATCGATTTTCTGCATCAGGGATTTATTGTACAGCCTCGCATACGGGAATGCGGACAGTACGCGGCGCACCAATACGCTGTTTTTCGCCAAATGCTCCCGCACAGCGCGGGCGATGGCTTCCGTATCGTCCTCGCCGGACAGATTGGCTGTTTTGCGAATCTTGCCCAGCACGGTAACGGACAGCGCCGCATCGAACAGGAAACCCGCCATCAGCACCAGGCAAACGATTTCCAGCACGTTTTCCGGCATCCGGTCCATCCGGGCAAAAAGGAAGGGTTTCACCGCGTACACCATCAGCATGCCCAGCAAGCCGAAGGGGATCAGGGTATCGGCGCACACGCGGCCATTCAAATTGAAACGCTTATGGCTGTAATCCCACCAGCGGGCATGGAACAGCTTTTCCATCAAATAGCTGGTCAGGTATTCCAGCGTGCCGCACAGCGCCATGGCCAATACGAACACCGTCACCGGTTCCCCTTCGTAGCGGCTGAGCAGCGCGGTCACTGTTACGGCCCCGAAGCCATAAATGGGGCAGTAAGGCCCGATGAGAAAGCCACGATTGATGAACCGGTGACACTGGATCAGCTTGCAGGTGACCTCCATGATCCAGCCCAGGCAGGAAGCGATAAAAAAGAACAGTAAATAATGCCAGATCAGCGGATTCAGCATAAATCCATCTCCCGGAAAATGACGAATTGCTTCATGAAATGCTTTTTTTCTCAGAGCCGCTGCCGCAGGAAATCCCGCTGGGCGTCGGTAAGCTTTGCGTCCCCGGCCTCCCGAAGGGAAAGCACGTGCTCCAGGCGGCTGGCCCCCGCCAAGGCAAAGCAAGGGAAGGGCTGACAGGTAAGATAAGCCAAGGCAACGGCCCCCGCGGACAGGCCGGTTTCCGCCTGTACCGCTTTGACGCGCCGATAAATATCCCGGTTTTCATCGCAGAGGAATTGCTTTTTCACACTTTCCGAAAGCCCCTCCTCCCCCAGTTGATCCAGCTTGCTGAAAAAGCCCCGGGCCTGAGAGGAAAAGCAGAAGCAAGGCAATTTCTCTTCCCAATGCAATTCCTTCATACCCGCATCCCACATCGTTTTCAAGGTAGGATCGGAATGATAAACGGGCCGGGCCAGGCTGAACTGGGGCTGATTGGCGGCAAAGGGCGTCAAGCCGTGGCTGCGGGCATAGGCGTTGGCATGCAGGATACGCGCCGCGCTCCAGTTGGAAGCGCCGATCAGGCGGGTGCTGCCATCCTCGATCAGGCTTTGCAGCGTTTCCATGATTTCCTCTACCGGCCTATTTTCGTCATCCCGATGCAGCCAATAAATATCCACATGATCCGTTTGCAGATCGTTCAGGCTTTCCGCCATATCCGATCGGATCTCCGCCCGGCTCAGGCGGCCCTTTTGCATTTGACCCAGGGGCGGATGGGCCCCCTTGGTGGAAAGAAAAATCCGGTCCCGATTGTGCCGGTCCGCCATCCAGCGGCCGATCACCTTTTCGCTTTCCCCGTTTTTGGGCGTTCTAAAATCTCCGTACACCCGGGCGGTATCGATCAAATTGCCATCCATATCCGCATAAGCGTCCATAAATTCCCGGGCGCGCGATTCCGGACAGGCTCCGCCAAATTCAACCGATCCCAATCCGATCACCGATACGTCTTTTCCCCCAAAGCGATGGATTCTCATAGCTGCATACCGCCTTTCTGCCATTGCAAATAACGCACAGCCTGATTATACCGCACTCTGCTTTTTCAGGCAATGCTTTCCTTTTTCAGCGCAATAGAATTCCTTGCATAGAAAAAATATTTGCTTACCGGCCTTTCATCCGATATAATGTAAGCAAAGAAGCTAAGGAGGAATGAATCATGATCGCAAATCCGTTCTTTCCTGAAATCCACGGAAACTTCGGTTTCGGCTGCATGCGGCTGCCCATGGCGGGCAAAAACGTGGATTTGACGCAGTTCAGCGCCATGGTGGATGAATACCTGGCGGCAGGCTTCAATTATTTTGATACCGCTCACGGCTATCTGGGCGGAAAAAGCGAAACGGCTCTGCGGGAATGCCTCACAAAGCGTTATCCCCGGGAGCGGTACATCCTCACCAATAAATTAACGGCCAGCTATTTCAGCAAGCCCGAAGGGATCCGGTCCCTGTTTGAGCAGCAATTGGAAGCCTGCGGCGTGGATTATTTCGATTTTTATTTGATGCACGCCCAGGACGCCGCTATTTACGCCAAGTTCCGCCGCTGCGGCGCTTACAAAACCGCCCTGAAGCTGAAGGAGGAAGGGAAATTCCGTCATTTCGGCATTTCCTTCCATGATAAAGCGGACGTGCTGGACAAAATCCTCACCGATTGGCCCCAGATCGAGGTTGTTCAGATTCAGTTGAATTATGTGGATTTCGAGGACAGCTCCGTGGAAAGCCGGAAAGTATACGAGGTCTGCGAAAAGCACGGCAAGCCTGTGCTGGTGATGGAGCCCGTAAAGGGCGGCAGCCTGGTGAACCTGCCGGAGGAAGCCCAGCGCATTTTTGATGAATTGAATCGGAAGAAGGGAACGGCAATCAGCAACGCGGGCTATGCTCTGCGATTTGCCGCCGGGTTCCCCAAAATCTGCGCCGTGCTGTCCGGCATGAGCGACAGCGCCCAAATGCGGGACAATATCCGCACCATGACGGATTATTCGCCTTTGGACAGCGAGGAAAGGGAGGCGGTGGACCGGGTGTGCCAGGTGTTCCGCTCCATGCAGATGATCCCCTGCACCGGCTGCCGCTATTGCGTGGCGGAGAATGACTGCCCCCAGCAGATCCTGATCCCCGATTTGTTTTCCTGCATGAATCTGAAAACCACCTTCCATAACTGGAACCAGGATTATTATTACCAGAATATTTTAACCCAGGGCCACGGAAAAGCTTCCGCCTGCATCCGGTGCGGCAAATGCGAGCGCGTATGTCCCCAGCATTTGCCCATCCGAAAGCTTTTGCAGGATGTGGCCAGGGAATTTGAACGGAAATAAACCGCGCAGCGCCATGGAAATCGGATCGTGTTTTCTATCGCCATGATCTGATAAAATGAAGCGCAATCGTGCAAGAACGATCCTGGAATCCCCTTTTTCGTCTTTCTCGAAAAAGAAACTGGGGGGACCTGCTCTTTGGCGCCATAGAGCGGGTCCTCCCAGTAATTATTTGCATCAGAACGTTTCCCGGAAGGTCAGTTGATCCAGAATGGACAGCACATCGCCGAACAGGGCGTTCCCTTTATCGGAATTGAGCATGAATACGTAAATATACCCGCCGTTCGCTCCGACAAAGTAGGAAATGGCCGCGTCGCCCGCCTGCCATTCAGTGGTATAAAACAGCACGCCGCTGTGGGTTTCATCCGCAAACAGGCTTTCATCTCTGCCGGTTCCCGCAATCAGGCTGCTTCGGCTGAACACTTCCGTGTTCATGGCCTGCTTACTGTAACCGGCCTGCGCCAACTGCGCTTTGCGGTCAGCGGTAAGGCCGTCCCAATAGTTATACCGGTGGAAAAGCAGGGTTGGAGCTTCCTCCCCTCCCTCATCCAATTGGAATATGGCCCCATCCGCCAAATCCTGCACTTTGTTCCATCCCGCCGGAACGGGGAAAGAAATGGGCGTTACGGGATCGTTGAACGCGCTGCCGCCCGCGCCGTTCTTTTTTTCCTGATCGCAGGCAGCCTGAGCTTCCTCCGCGGTAGCGCGCCGGATGGCCGTCATCACCGGCTGGTCTTCCTTCAGCACCGTGCCGTTTCGATCCTGCACCGGCGTTTCCTGGCAAATCCGGTCCACGATCCACAGGCCGGAAAGCACCCGGCCGAAAGCGGCGTAGCTGCCGTCCAGATGCGGCGCGGCATCGTGCATGATGAAAAACTGGGAGCTGGCGCTGTCATTCGCCATGGACCGGGCCATAGACAGCACGCCCCGCTCGTGCAGCAGCGGGTTTTCCACGCCATTCGCGCTGAATTCCCCTTTGATCTTGTTCTCACTGCCGCCGGTGCCGTTGCCCAAGGGATCCCCGCCCTGGATCATGAAGCCGGATATAATGCGGTGAAAGGTGAGCCCGTCATAGAAATGCTCATCGATCAGCTTTAAGAAATTCTCCACCGTGACAGGCGCATATTCGGGATACAGCTCCGCGTATAAATCGCCCAGGCCCTGAACCGAAATGCACACCAAAGGATGATCCGCCTGCGCCTCCCCCAAGGCTTCCAGCGGACAGGCCGCCAAAAGCAGAAGCACCATCGCCAGCATAACGCTCAGCATTTTTTTCATTATTCTTTCTCTCCTCTCCGTTTCCTTTGCTGTTTCCTGTTTTCCCAAAGAACCGTCCATTTCAGCGGTTCATATTTCTTGCTCAGCACGTGCATCAGATGCACCGCGTCATGCTCCGTCCGATAGCCCGTATTGGAAAATACCTCTATCGGCTCCAGCGTAGGCTGATCCTTTTGAAGCATCGCCATCAGTTCCTTTTCCGCGTGCTCCACATGGGCCCCTTCCGCGTAAAAATACAGGCCGACGCTGCCGGATAAGCCGGGCTGCCTGCGCACGGCCCATCGCAGATTCTGCTGCGGCAGTTCCTTTTCCAGAGCCCTTATAACGGCCTCCGCGTCCATATGCGGCGCGATCACCTTCACATACACGATTTCCTTGAGATCGAAGCTGTCGCCGTCCAGGTAATGGCGGTAAGGCGACCGTCTCATCCGCTCATAGACGATTTTTTCGCCCCGGGTCACGTTTCCCTGATGAAAAATGCAGGTGCGGTGATTGCGCACCGTATAGATGAAGAAGCTGACGTTCATTTTTTCCAGCCGTTCCATCAGCCACCGGGAGGAATCCTCCTTCAGGTTTTCCGTCCACAGATACGTGTTTTCCTGCGCATCGTAAATGGCCGCGCCGTCCATCACGATCAATGGGGTGTTCAGCCGGACGGCGCTCATTTGAGACAGGAAAAAGGCCGGCGCGTGCTCCGACATGAGGCACACCCGCGCGCCGTCGTTCACCAGATAATTCAGCCGGAAAAGCACGTTGGAAGAAATCTGGGCCAGCTGATCCGGCACCAGGTCCCGGGTGCGCATGAAAAACACCTGATCCCGCCTTTTTTCCCGCGGGAACCGGAATATGTTCACGCAGATCGCCACCGTGGTGCCCACCATCACATCGATGATGCGGTGAAAAGCCTGCTGCAGCGGCTCCTCGATCTCCGGATAAGCGATCACCACGCAGATGAACACGATGGCCGCCAGGCTGGAAGCGTCCATCCGGCGCATCACCACCGCGCTGTACAGGGACACCAGCACCCCCAGCGCCATCAGCGGATACAGGATCGCCGCTTTTCCCAGGCCGGGAAACAGCAGCAACAGCAGCAGGAAAAGCAGCCCCCAAAACGCGCCGATCAGCGTGCCCGTAAAACGGTCCCGGGCAAAAATCGCCGTATCGGATGCGTAGGGCTGCATGCAAATGATGGCGGTAATGGCCGCTTCCGTGGGCATTTCGATGCCGCGGTAGCCCCGCAGCGCGTAAATTACCAGGCAAATCAGCACCGCAACGGTGGTTTTCACGATACGCTGCCCCAGCGGCGGAAAGTACCAATCGAACCCGTACCCTGCTTTCTTTTTCGGCTCCATGCCCGTCTCCCCTGCAGCGGATTTTTGCAAAACCGATTGCTTTCCTATTCTATCATAGTTTTCAGGAAATTGCACGAAAAGAATATGGCATCCGTGCTGCTTTCATTTTTCCGTCAGGTTCAGCATATCCGCTTGCAGATGCTCCAGAAACGCCTGATCATGCTCCACCAGGATCAGGGTGGGCCTGAAAGCCGCAATCAGCCGTTCCAGCTGCATGCGGGACAGCACGTCGATATAATTCAACGGCTCGTCCCACAGGTACACATGCGCCTTCTGGCACAGGCTCCGGGCGATCAATACCTTTTTCATCTGTCCGGCGCTGTACGCTTCCATGGGCTTTTCAAACTGCTCCCGGGAAAAATTCAGCTTTCGCAGGATGGTTTTAAACAGCGTTTCATCGATCCCATATTCCTGGATGTAATCCCGCAGGCCGCCGGTCAAATGGGCCTGCTGGGGCACAACGGATAAGATCAGGCCGCTGGCTAATCGGATTTCCCCTGCGGAAGGGGAAATTTCGCCTGTGATCGCTTTCAGAACGCTGGATTTCCCGCAGCCGTTTTTCCCGGTCAGCGCCAGGATATGCCCGTTTTCCAAAGTGAAATTCAGATGCGAAATCACCGTTCTGTCGCCGTAAGAAAGAGATACGTCCCGGCACTGAATCAGCCGCCCGGCGGGGTGAATCAGCGGGAAAATTTTCAAATCGTCGGACAGCTCCAAATTCTTCATCAGGCTTTCCTTTTCTTCGATTTCCTTTTCCATTCTGTTTTCCAGGTTCTTTCTGCGCTGCTGCATCCGGCGGGATTTTTCGCCCATATAGGATCGGGCGTTTTTCATTCGTTCATGAGAATCCGGTGTCAAACCGAACTTTTTCCCTTCCACCTTGTCCGCCCATGCGTTGGCCTGACGGGCGGATGCCTGCAAAGAGGATATTTCTTTTTTCAGCTTTTCGTTTTGATTGATTTCAAATTCGTCCTGCCGCCGCTTATTTTCCTCCCAGGTGCTGAAATTGCCCTTCTGCACCTCGATATTGGCCCGGTTGATGCTGAGCACATGATCCACGCAGCCATCCAAAAACGCCCGGTCATGGGATACCAGGATGAAGCCCTTCTTTCCGTTCAGGTAGCGGCTCACCACCTGCCGGCCCTGCATATCCAAATGATTGGTAGGCTCGTCGATCAGAAGAAAATGGTTTTCCCGGGAAAACAGCGCTGCCAGCAGCACCTTTGCCTGCTCTCCGCCGGACAGGGTGGCAAAGGGACGGCTGAGAATATCATCCTCCACTTCCAGGCAGGCAATTTCCTTTAAAAACCGCCAAATCTGGCCCTCCGGGTCCATATCCGCGGCAATTTCCAGGGGCGTTTTCCCATCATCCGGCACCCGGAAGGGAAAATAATCGAATTGCATGGGAGCGCTCACCGCGCCGTGATCGGGCAATTCCCCGGTCAGAATCCGCAGCAGCGTGGTTTTTCCCCGCCCATTTCGCCCAATAAAGCCCAACTTCCAATCGGAATCAATTTGGAAGGAAGCGTCGTCAAAAATCAGGTCCGGGCTCCCTTCATAAGCAAACGTTAAATGCGAAATCTGTATGCGCGCCATATAAACCTCCGAAATCAATTCCGCAGGCTGCCAGGCTGCCGCTTCTTTTTTCTGTTTTCACGCATGAAACGCAAAGAAAAACGCAAAAAAGATGCGCATCCTTCGGCCTGCCGGGGCAAAACGAAACAAGGCGTTTTCCGCCGCTCGTTTTTTCCCTTTGTCTTTTTGGGACGGCAGTACCGTTACTTGCGCATCTTTCCACCTCTTTCATCCTTGATGGTTTTATTATACCGATAAATTCCGAAAAAAGCAAGCGAATTGACAAAATGAATCAAAAAACGGAACGGGAGGCCCCTCCTTGCAGAAAGGCTCTGTTTCCCGGCGTTTGCAAAAGCTTCAGGATATGCTTTCGTTTTGCTTCTTTCCTGCCATTTGATTACGGATCATCCTCCAGCGCCGGCGGGTTGCGGCGCCGCCCCGCAGGTGCCGAACCGCATGGTGATATTCCAAAATTTCCTGCACCTCCGCGTATAAACCGGGGTGGATGCCCCGCAAACGATCATGCACATCCTTATGCACGCTGCTTTTGCTGATGCCAAAATGCTCGGCGGCCGCGCGCACGGTGGCGCCGGTGCGCAGGATGTATTGGCCCAGGCAAATGCAGCGCTCCTGAATGTCCTGCCGCATACTCCCGCCTCCCTTCGGAACAGGGTATGCGAAGCAGGCGGAAGAAAGAACAAAAAAAGGGAAGCATGCAGATTCATCCTTCCTCTGAATGCTTCCCTTTCAGGAATTACAAATCCTTATGCGTATACTGAATCGTTCCGTCCACCGTTTCCTGCACGGTTTGCCCGGAACCGATCAATTGGTATTTGTAAGTGCACAGGCCCTCCAGTCCCACGGGGCCCCGGGCATGGAGCTTGCCCGTGGCGATGCCCACCTCCGCGCCAAAGCCGTAGCGGAAGCCATCCGCAAAGCGGGTGGAGCAGTTCACGTACACCCCCGCGCTGTCCACTCCGGCCAGGAAGCGCTTCTGGGCCGCTTCGTCCCGGGCCAGGATAGCGTCGGTGTGATGGGAGCCGTAACGGTTGATATGGGTGATGGCTTCCTCCAGGGAATCCACGATTTTGATGGACAGAACGGCGTCCAGGTATTCCGTCTCCCAATCCTGATCCGATGCGGGAAGGCAGGAAATGATCTGCCGTGTTCTTTCGTCGCCCCTGATCTCCACCCCTTTTTTCTTCAGCGCTTCGGCGCAGGGGGGCAGGAACGCTTCCGCAATATCCCGATGCACCAGCAGCGTTTCCGTGGCGTTGCACACGGCCAAGGCCTGGGTTTTGGCGTCCACCGTCACCTTGACGGCCATATCCACATCGGCGGAAGCGTCCACATAGGTATGGCACAGCCCTTCCGCGTGGCCCATGACGGGGATGCGGGTATGATCCATAATGTATCGGACAAAAGCGTTGCTGCCCCGGGGAATGATCAGATCGATGCTGTCGTCCTGGGTGAGCATATCGTTTACATCGTCCCGGGTTTCCAGCAGAGCAGCCCAGCCGTCGGGAAGCCAAGCCCTTGTTCCCTCCTGCATGGCGGCCATCAGGGCCCGGTTGGTGCGCAGGGCTTCCCGGCCCCCTTTCAACAGCGCCGCGTTTCCGCTTTTCAGACACAGGGCGGCAATCTGCACCAGGGCGTCGGGCCGGGATTCAAATATGACCCCGATCACCCCGATGGGACAGGATACGCGGTAAAGGTTCAGCCCCGGCGTCAGCTCCCGGGCCAGGGAAACACGGCCCAGGGGGTCCGGCAGGGCGATCAGGGAATCGATACCGGCCAGCACGTCGCTGAGCTTCCGATCATCAAATTTCAGCCGCTTCAGCAGCGGAGAAGCCAGGTTTTCTTCCTGCGCCTGAGAAATATCCAGCGCGTTCTGTTCAAAAATTTCATTCGCATGTTTTTTCAGCGCCTGCTGAATCCCGCGAAGCGCTTCATTTCTTTGTGTTATATCCATCGCAGCCAGCTTATAGGAAGCTTCCCTGGCCTTCCGGGCCCACTCCATCGTTTGCATGTTCATCCCTCCCTGCGCATATTATACATGATATGGGCCGCCATTGCAATTCTTTTTCTTTTGTGATATAATAGCATCCCACGATGAAAGGAGGAATGCCAATGGCCAAGAAAAAGGGCGTGAAGCCCATTGCCCAGAACAAAAAAGCCCGGCACGACTATTTCATCGAGGAAAGCATCGAATGCGGCATCGAGCTCAAGGGCACGGAAGTAAAATCCATGCGTCAGGGCAAGGTGAACCTGAAGGAAAGCTTCGCCATGGTAAAAAACGGCGAAGTATTCGTTCAGGGTATGCACATCAGCCCCTATGAGCAGGGCAACATCTTCAACACCGATCCCCTCCGCCCCAAGCGCCTTTTGCTCCACAAGAGCGAAATCCGCAAGCTGGGGACTCA
>JAEEGL012738182.1_pt1 | contig 11015 bp, 11 predicted proteins | sample 9134231 | NCBI WGS metagenome assembly JAEEGL01 (sample SAMN16246548, study PRJNA631951) | gut metagenome | biome: gut microbiome; feature: rumen; material: fiber-attached | host: Bos | place: Iran: Karaj | collected 2018-10
GTTTTCCGGGAGATGAAAAAAGTTTTTCCGGAGGCTGAATTTGTGGAACTGCCGTCAAGTTTTGAAATTTTTCACCAGAAATATCCTTTTCCTAACGGTCTGCCGAAGATTCACGAGCATGACAATCACCCGCCTGTGGCATACGGAATGTTTTACGAGAGCCGTTTGGTATTTCTTTACACCTGGGAGTGCGACCTTGGCGACGGTTGGGAGGATATTGATGTTCATAATGATACGCCCGAAGCCCACGAAAAAGCATTAAAAATGGGTGCAAACATCATTCAGTACGTGTTTAATCATAATTAAAAAAATTGGACAATGAATGTGAGTTTTTTTGTTTTATGAAAAAAATATATTAACTTTGCCTCAATAATTAACTAAAAAAATTTTGCCTATGGTTATATAAAAATCGTAAAGACATACATATAAAAGAGCGTTATCTTGATTCTTACATCTGTAAAATTGGGGAATTTTAAAGGCGTATTCAAGAATCAGGTTAATGTTCACGTTGTGCGTGCATAACGTGAACATTAACCTGATTCTTGAATACGCGGGTTTCCCCAATCCCTCAGATGTAAAACAAGTTTGAAGCCTGCGTTTTTTTATAGTCTATTTTTTGGATTAAGGCTTAGCAAAAAAATAGTATTTACAATTTAATTCTTAAAAGATGAAAAAATATTTAATTTATAGTTTTTTGGCATTATTTTGTACGGCTCTGTTTTTTCAAAGTTGCAAAAAGGACGATGCTAAACCAGAAAAAACGCCAGAAACTTCTACAAAAACTTCAACAAAAACAGAACCGATAGAAGATGTTAACGGGGTTGTTATCGGTTCCAAAACCACAACTACTACAACTACCAATGGACAAACTACAACAGAAGTGGTTATCAAGGATGTTGACGGTAATGAGATTAACACGGATACAAAGTTTACTATCACATTTAACACAAACGGTGCAAAGGGCACTGCCCCTTCCACATTAACCGGCGGATTCGGCGATAATGTTACGCTACCCGGACAAGGTGATATGACATTCGGCGACTATGACTTTATAGGTTGGAATACAAAATCGGATAGGACAGGTACTGCGTATAATGCTAATGGCAAAATTACGCTTACTAAGAATATTACGCTTTATGCCACTTGGGGTATTAATTATGTTTATGCCGTTATTTTTGATACAAACGGTGCCACAGATGGTGAATATACTGATTGTCTGTGGATAAAAGACAAGGATTTTAAGGAATTTGAATTGCCGACAACAAGTTTGGTCAAAGGCGACCTTGTTTTTAAAGGTTGGAGTACAAGTGCAACAGGTAGTAAAATATTTCCTGCCGGCGTAAAAATCAAGGATGGTGATTCGGATTTTTCCGATTTTAAAACATGGTTGACAGCAACTGCAACTATTTTAACCCAAAATACAGCAACGCTTTATGCCGTTTACGGAACACCTGAATCTGCAAAAACCAGTTCCAAATACAACATAGTATTCAACTCAAACGGTTATGAAGGCTCTTTACCCGAATCAATTGGTTTTGACGATTTCAGAACTGCTACATTCAAATTTCCTAAAAATACATTCTCAGCACCTAACGAATATGAATTTGTTGGGTGGAGTACCGAAAAAACATACGAGACGGGAGGTGTTGTTGTTAATTCCGGCATAAAGTTTTATTACTCTGAAAATGAAACTTGGTCATATATTGGCGATGACAATTATTTAAATGATGCTGTCTCAACTCATTTTTATGAAGCCGAAAAATGGCCGACTCTGAACACTCCCGAAGTAACTATTTATCCTATATTTGCAAAAAAGACAGGTACTTTGACGTTGCAAAATACTTCGGGTATTACATATACAATTAGTGTTGACGGAAAAGCAGTCGGCTATCTTGACAATGATAAATCTTACGATATTGCAGACTTGTCATTAAACGAAAAGCATGAAGTTATCATTCATAAATATGATAAGGAAAATAAAGTTTACTATCCGGCAACAAAAGTAACCCACTCATTCACATTTACAAAACCGGGAGAAAAACAAACCTTTAAATTTCCCAAAGTTGGTACATTGTCTATTGAACATAATTCTAAAAATACATATTATGTTTATATTGACGGAGAAAAGGTTGCAACGTGGACAAAAGCCGGAACATACACTTTTGATGTATCTGCCGGAATCGAACATACAGTAAAAGTTGTTCAACAAGACGGTTATCTTTTAAATCCGACCCAAGGAACCAAAAAATTTACGGTGCAAGAAGGTAAAATAATAAGTTTTTCTGGACCTGTAAGTGGAAGTTCTACATCTTATTTTAACTAAGCAATTAGTTTCCATTCAGCATAATTAAACTTCGCCAAATGTGTTTCTTTTAACTCATTTGGCGAAGTTTTTTTCTTTTTGAAAAACATTTCTTATATTTGCGGTATAAATAATCAGAGAAGAATTATAAGTAATGGCAGAAAATAATTTTTTACCGCAACATGGACATTACAAGCATTTGCGTGTTTATAAGGTAACGGAAATAATATATGACATTACGTATTATTTTACGCAAAAGTATCTTAGTCGCGGAGATAGGACTGTTGATCAAATGATTCAGGCTGCCCGTAGCGGCAAACAAAATATTGCAGAAGGTAATCAGGCGTCAGCCACTTCTGCTGAAACAGAAATTAAATTGACAAATGTTGCCAAAGCAAGTCTTGAAGAACTATTAATTGATTATGAAGATTATCTTCGTGTCAGACATATTGAGCAATGGGGCAAATTACATCCGCGTTACGAGCCGATGCGAAAATATGCCCGTAGTGAGAGTATAATAAATGATTACAATAAATACATCGTCAGAATGACAGATGAAGAAATTGCTAATTTGTGTATTACGCTCATACATCAGGCTATATATATGCTTTATAAACTATTAGAACATCAGCAAGACAGATTTGTCAAAGAAGGCGGTATTAAAGAAAAAATGTACAAAGCGAGGACTGAATATCGCGGCGATAAGTGGCAAAAAAAATGACGATAATGGATTATTCAGAGTGTTCCGAATACTCAGAATAATCCCTTGTGTTAAAGATTTTTTGCCTAAAATTGTCAGTTGGAGATGACAATTTTGACCTAAAATTGTCAGTTGGAGATGACAATTTTTTAAAATATATATCTTTAAATATTATGAAAAGGCTTTTTTTATTTTTATTTTTTGTGCTTTCAATTAATACTTTGTCGGCGCAAAAAGACGTTAAAAATTTCGGTAAGGTTGACGGTGGGGATTTTGAAGAAACCGTTTATGATGATTTAGGATATGATGCTGTTACGTTGCTGAATTTCAGAAAGGTGTATTTCGAGGTTTATAATGGGTCGTTAAGATTATTTAACGAATACCGTATTAGAGTGAAGGTTTTAAAAGACGGCGTTTTTAGCGGCAAAACCTTTGAAATCCCTTTTTCTGGACGTTACGAGTATGAAAAGGTGGTTTCGCCGAAAGTGGTTGTTTATGCTAAAAACGGGAAAAAAATCACCGCGCACAAACAAAAATTTAAAATCTCCGAATATGTTGACAGAGATTCTCTTAACAGCAAAGTCATCGTGCATTTGCCGGATATGAAAGCGGGCGAAATCTTAGAATTGAAATATTATTTGATGACCTTTGATTTTATGCTGCCGCGTAAGTTTGAATTTTGTGGCGAATATCCGTGTTTAAAATCGGTTTTGGTTGCCGAATTTCCCGAACACATGAGATATAAGTTTGATGTTTATAATGATGAAGATATGTGTTATCATTCAGAAAATCAGACGTTTCTGTCAATTAGTTATACTTTTGTACCTTCCGACAATCCAAAGTCGCTTTATTATATGCATGGCGGCAGACGTTATGGTTTGAATTATAGATTTTCTGCCATAACAGATACTTTTTCGATGACACACGTTTTGCCGAAAAGAGAACTTTCTGCGACTTCCTTAGTGCCGGAAGTCGTTTTTAAGGCTTATAAATTTACTATGGACTATAACTATACACAACCTGTTTATCAAGCGGGGTGGCAGCAAATGACGCATGTACTTTACACTTATGCCGACCCAGAAAACAGATATTTGTCGCCGCAGGAAGTCTGGTTCAAACAGTATCATACGGGTTTTGTGATTGTTAAAGCGGACTCTTGGCAGTATTTTCACAAAAGAATGAGAAAATCGCCTGATTTTTGGAAACCCGTTATGAAAACTTTTCCTCTTAGTGATGACCTCCAAAAAATCATTGACGGAGTAGAATTTGACGATACGTTAAAAACTGTTGAAAAACTATATAATTTTGTAAATCAATCAGTTGAATGGGACGGAAATTTTAAAAATCATGTAGATAAAAATCCTGAAAGAGTTTTAAAACAGAAAATAGGCTCTTCGGCGGAAAAAAATATGACTTTGGTAGCACTTTTGCGACGTGCGGGTATTGACGCTTTTCCGGCTCTTGCAGCAACTACGGATTTCGGCAAAATAGATACTGCGTATGCAGACAGAATACAATTCAATCATGTTTTGGCAGTGGTTAGAATTTCAGGGGAGTGTCTTGTGATGGACTGCACTGAAAAAAGTACGCCATTTAAAAAACTGCCTCAAAGGGATTTGAATAATTGTTGTTGGGCTGTTGCTCCCGAAGAAGGATTTTTTATCTGGTTTTAAGAAAGTTACATTTGCGGCACTAACGCATGGTCGCCTAATTCTATGCCCCAAAGACTGATGTCGTCTCTCTGCTCTTCAAGACCTTGCCAGTTGTTTATCAGAGTTTCGACAGCAATTTTCTGGTCTTGAATTTTTTCCGTAGATGTCAGCGAAAACATCATTTTAAGGCGGTTGGTGCCGAAACGTTTGCGCATAACGTTGTTTTGGTCTTTTATGCCGTCGGAGGTCAGATAAATTCTGTCGCCTATGTCAAGGGTGCAGTCCTTGTCTTCAAAGAAGAAAATATCCGCATACGACTGTCCTCCGATACCGCGGCGGTTGGCTTCGATGATTTCGGTTTCTTCCGAATTTTTGCGTTTTAGATATGCGGGCTGTTTTGCGCCGGCGTATTTGAGTTCCCATTTGCGGTTTTCGCCGTCTTCAACAAATTTGAAACGGCAAATCGCAATGTCCATACCGTCGTTGTTTTCGGTAATATCCTGTTTGAGAGCCGCTTGAATTTTTTCGTGCATGGTTTCAAGAATGATGGACGGACGGTCGATTTTCATCTCGTTGATAAGTTCGCCGAGAATTCTGATGCCAATCATGCTCATAAACGCGCCCGGGACGCCGTGTCCCGTACAGTCGCCCAAAACCACAAACGTATAGTTTTCCGTTACTGAAAGCCAATAAAAATCGCCTGATACAATGTCTTTTGGTCTGTAAACCACAAAGTTGTCGAAGAAGTTTTCCATTTGCTGCTGATCTGGCAACATAGCCTCCTGAATTGTCTGAGCGTATTTTATACTGTCGGTAATGTAATTGGTTTTCGTGGTGATTTGCTTGTTGCGGATTTCGAGTTCGTCCAAAGCGTTTTTCAAGTCCGCAGCCTGATGTTCGAGTTGCTTATGCTGGTCGGCAAGAATTTCGTTCTGCTCTTTTATACCTGCCTGCTGAACCTCCATTTGAGCGGTGATGAGTGTCAGCATTTCGTTTTGCATTTTGAGTTCTCTCTGCTGGTTTTCAATCCTTTCAGAGGCTTCTTTGAGATTTGAAATATCGCTTATTGATACGCAGATAAGTTTTTTTAAACTCGGATATTTTATTTTTGCAATCGAGATATGAAGCCAATAATTCTTGTCTAATAACTTTGCTTCGGTCTCGTATGACTGTGTTTCGCCGGTTTCCAAACATTCTGCAAATTTGTCTGTGGCGTCCTTGCCGGTCAAAAGCGCGTTTACGCTTTCCTCTATGTTGACGCCCTGAAAAAATTCCACTTTGTTAAGATTAGACCAATAAATGGTTTTATCTGCCTCCAAAATCAAAATCGGGACATTTGCAATCGAAGACATTTCGGCAACTATTCTGCTGCTTTTTATGCGTTTATAGAAGTTGATGTTGAGCCATATACAGAATATTAGGAGCAGAGTAAGAGCCGCGTCAATGACAATAAATGCGGGATTGTTATAACGGCTGACAACAAAGTTGAAAAAACCGCAATTCAATTCAAATATTGAATATGTTTGGTATTCTCGGTACAATATCACAAAAAACGGCACAACCAACGCTGCTATAACAATGCTGGTCAGGGTTTTATTGTTTTTTTGTGCGGAACTTTCTGCTTTCATATTAAAATAATTTTCCTCTGAAAAATCCGCACTAAAATATATAATTCTGCGGATTTTTACAAATATTTTTTTACTTTATTTTTTCCATGGCTGCAAAATTGTCGAATTTGGCGAACCGCTGTACTTTTGTGTAGGCGTGTTCAGCAAAATCGGATAACGGCTTTTTGTCATAATGAAACTTGCCACAGAGTCTGCCCACATAAATGCAGATTCGGGTTTTGGGTGCGCTCCGTCAGCATAACGCTTATATGTTAGGTTTTTTGACGGAAAATATCTGCGGCTGCCCACGTTTGCCAAAATCATTTCGTTGATTCCTGTGTCTTCTCTCCAATTCGGCGGTCCGACCCAAATGTATGGAATTCCACCGATTTGCTCCAAAATGTGCTTTACATACGGAGTTCTGATTTTTATTATGTCCCTGACAAACAGTTCGTTGGCACCCAAAATCAAAATTATGTAAGTCGGCTTTTCCTTGTTGATAAAATATTTCAGCGTGTCCGTAGTGCCGTACCATTCGGTTTGCGAACTATACCAAATCACGCTTGCCATTTCGTGTCCGTTTTCCTTGCAGTAGTCCCTCAGACGCCAGCGGAATTGCTCCAACATTGAGTCGCCGATTAGCAGGATTTTCTGTTTTGAGGAGTCTATGCCGACTCTCGGTTTGTATTCCGAGGTGTAAACGCCTTCTATATATAAAGGCAGCGTGTCGCCCACTGTAAACTCCGCGATTTTTGACTTTTTGACTTCGTTTCCGAAAACCGTGATTTTGGGTTTGGAAAACGAATATGCTGACAACAAGGCTGTTACGACAGCCAAAATTATCACAATCCTAAATCCTGATTTCATTTTCTTTTTCTATTTTTTTACATTTGAAAAGAGCCATTCAAAATTTTTGTTATCAGAATAGACTTTGTTCCAAATAAAATGTCCCATATTGGGAAATTCTTGATATTCAATATTTTGTCCGCCTGCTTTTTTTATTGCGGCGGTTATGTTTCTTGACCGTGAAACTTTCACGGCTTTGTCGGTTGTCCCGTGAAAAGTTCTGATTGGAATTTGTGTCAACTTTTGAGCCTGAGCCTCGTCAGCACCTCCGCATATAGGCATTGCGGCGGCGAATTTTTCGGGGAATCTCGAAATCAAATCCCATGTTCCAAAACCGCCCATTGACATTCCTGTAATGTAAAGTCTTGATTTGTCGGCTTTTGGGGTTGATGCAATGCTGTCCAAAAGTTCGTTTGCGGCGTTGAGGTATTTTGAAATTTCTTTGGGCATTGTGTGTTTGTCCCAAGTCCAGTCCACCTCGCACCAGCGGTAATTTTCAGCGCATTGCGGCAATATGACGTAGCACGGAAAGTTTTCCATGAAGTTTTCGCTGCCGAAAATTTTGTCCATGTATGTTAACTGTTTTTGGTTGTCGGAGCCTCTTTCGCCCGCTCCGTGAAGAAACAGCACAACGGGGAAAGTTTTTTGGGGCAGGCTTTCAAATTCTGGTCTTAACAGTCTGTAAGGCAATACAGTACCGAAAGAATCAGTGAAATATGCCGCTTCAAAATCTGCGTTTTGCGCAAATCCTGAAACAGAGAGAATCAAAAAAACGGTTGTAAAAAATATGCTTTTCATCTTTTTATAAAATGCGTTGCAAAGTTAATAATTCTTTTTTTCATTACAGCATAAAACGTGCCTAAATTTTGGTTGCGGAATTTGGTATGTTTTTTGATTTTACGGTAAGCGACTATGAAAATGAAGGCGGCTATATTGATTTTTTTTATGACTTTTGCGGTTGACGCGGCTGTTTTTGCTCAAAACTTCCTGCTTTCACCGAGTGAGTTGTCATGCAAAAAAATCTATTCAGACCTTGACGACGCTTTGGCTCATCCTGACGATGTTTACGTTTTGTGTCTGAGTTACTGCGATTTGATGGAAGTGCCGAAAGAAATTCTTAATTTCAAAAATTTGCAAAGGCTTTCTTTGGACGGAAATTTTATTGAGTATCTGCCGGAAGGTTTTGAAAAACTCAAAATGTTGCAGCACGTGGATTTGAGCGACAATCCGAGACTTTATTCGCGTCAGGTTATAAAAAAACTTGCGATGCTGCCCAATCTTACAAGCCTTTCGCTCTCAGGCTGTCGGATAACAAAACTGCCGGAAGAAATCAATTTGCTGAGAAAACTGCAAGTACTTAACCTTCAAAGCAATTATATTCCTGAAATTCCGTATGCTGTTCAGAGTTTGAGGCAACTAAAAATTTTGAACCTTTCGCTGAATAGGATTATGGTTGTGCCGCCTGAAATCGGCAATTTACGAAGTCTTAAAGTTTTGGATTTGTCGGAAAATAGGATTCAAAGGTTGCCGAAAGAAATCGGAAATCTTTGGTATTTGGAGGAGTTGTCTTTGGCGGATAACAGAATCGAAATTCTGCCTTTTTATCTTATTAAGTTAAAGAGGCTCAAAAAGTTGGATTTGCAGCGGAACAGAATTCCGAAGACCGAACTCGATCATATTCAGGTTATTTTTCCGAGGACAAAAATATTGTTTTGAAAAAAAGTGTAAAAAAATTTGTACGGTTTGAAAACTTTTTGTTACTTTTGGCGAATAAGTTTTCATAGGAAAATTAACGTTTAAGGAAAAATTAAAACACTGATAAACAATTTGTTGAACAAAAAGTGTATTAATAATCGAAAAAAACCGTTTGGAAAAATTAAAAATGGTTTGATTATTGATTAATACAAAATAGGAAAACTTGTTAAAATAAACATTATGGAAAGCGCGGAAGTTAAAAAACATCGGACGACTGATAATATCGCAATCAGTTATACGGGTATTTTCGATACGGAGATTTTGTCGGTTTTGGCAAAAGAGATCGAAGGTACGCTTTCTCCTGATGATAAGATAAATAAGAAGGTGTTCAAAATTTTCATTGAACTCGCACAAAACATTTCGATGTATTCTTTGGAGAGAGAACAAAACTCCGAGGGCAGCGATATGGGTGTCGGTACGATGATAATCAGAGATTTTGACGGCTATTATGAGTTTTCCGCCGGAAACCGAACAACAAAAGACAGCATTATCCCCGTTATGGAAAAATGCGACAATATCAATTCTATGACAAGGGACAAACTAAGGGAATACCGTCGTTTGCAGCGCAATATGCCTGCCGGCAAAAAAGGTGGCGGAAACATCGGTCTTATTCAGGTTGCTCTTACGGCTTCAAATCCGATAGAGTATGCACTTGTCAAATGTGAGGACGGCGAATACTTCTACATTGTCAGTGTCAAGATTAATAAGGAATAACAAACTTTAAAAATAATTTTTTGTTATGGAAGATATTCACATAAAGGGTGTGCATGAGGCTTATTTTATGCCGACGGTTAATTTTGAGGTTGCTACCGGCAACTGTGAGATTTCCGGCGAGTCCTATTTGGAGGAAACGACAAAGTTTTATGCGCCTTTGCTTAATTGGATTAGGGATTACATTGATACCGTAAGAGGCCCTTTGAAATTTGATATAAAACTCAGTTACTTCAACACGAGCAGTTCAAAATGTTTAGTTGACATCTTGGACATGTTGAAGACGTATCAAAAGAAAGGCGGGCAGGTAACTGTTAACTGGTATTATGAGGATTCTGACGAAGAATTGGAGGAGGTAGAGGATTTTATCCTTGAAACGGGACTTCAAATCAATAAAATTCCTATGGAGTGAAAAAAATTTTTATTATTTAAAAATTTGTTATTACTTTTGCAACAACCAAAATTATAAAGGATATGGAAAAAAAAGACGGTAAATACGATTTCAGTCTTTATGAATATCATAATCTGCTTCACCAGAATATTTTGGTGTCTTACAAAGGGCCTATTGATGAGAGAGTTATGACGGTAATCGGTGAGAATATCGAAATACTCACTAATGATGGCAACGATAAGGCAAAGAGTAAGATTTTTAAGATATTCATGGAATTGGCTCAAAATGTGTGGCTTTATAGTGCCGAATCGTGCAAAACTGTGTCCGGCAAAAAGTTGGGTATGGGAACTTTGGTGATAGGCGAATTTGGCGATTCATATACTTTTGTAACGGGCAACGTGGTAAAAAACAACGATATAGAACCCGTAATAGAAAAATGTGAAATTATCAATTCTCTTGACAGGGATTCGTTGAGGGAATACCGCAGGGAGCAGCGCAGACTTGCAAATACGGGCAAGAAAAATTCGGGCAACATCGGGCTTATTCAGGTTGCTTTAACAGCCGAGAGTCCTTTGGACATAGAATTAACGCCTGTGAGCGACGAGGAATCGTTTTTTTCGATTGCCGTCAAAATTAAGAAAACATCAGCAAAATCCTGAAATATCGGCACGGATATTGAAAAGATTTTGATATAAATATAATAAAAAGGAATTGGTCAACAGAAAATATACAAATCGAATATGGAATTGGAAGACATTGTGATAGAAGGCTCACACAAAAACTTTTTTACGCCTTCAGTTAATTTTAATGCCAAGACAGGTATTTGCGAACTTTCCGGCGAGTCCTTTTTGGAGGATACGGCGGAGTTTTATAAACCGCTTGTTGACTGGCTTGTGGAGTATACGGAAAAAATCAAAAAACCGATTGCTTTCATTATAAAATTAACTTACTTCAATACAAGTACTTCAAGATGTATTCTTGATCTTCTCAACGTTCTCAAAGATTACGAGGACGCCGGCGGAGAGGTTGTAGTAAACTGGCACTACGACGA
>JAEEGL013499006.1_pt1 | contig 11015 bp, 8 predicted proteins | sample 9134231 | NCBI WGS metagenome assembly JAEEGL01 (sample SAMN16246548, study PRJNA631951) | gut metagenome | biome: gut microbiome; feature: rumen; material: fiber-attached | host: Bos | place: Iran: Karaj | collected 2018-10
CTACCACTGCTAAGAAGGCAACCGTAGCAAAGAAGGCTACCACCGCTAAGAAGGCAACCGTAGCAAAGAAGTCTACCACCGCTAAGAAGGCAACCGTAGCAAAGAAGGCTACCACTGCTAAGAAGGCTACCACCGCTAAGAAGGCACCTGCTAAGAAGGCAACCGTAGCAAAGAAGGCTACCACCGCTAAGAAGGCACCTGCTAAGAAGGCAACCGTAGCAAAGAAGGCTACCACTGCTAAGAAGGCACCTGCTAAGAAAGCAACCGTTAAGAAGGCAGCTAAATAATCTTCTTAAAACAAGAACTCTTAAAGATCCCGGAGCTCAAAAGAGCTTCGGGATTTTTTATTTTGTATTTTTTTATAGCGCGCTGTATAATTCAAAGTGAAAATGTGTCTGTTGATATAAAAGTATATACATGGATGTATTTACCATAGTAAAGGAGGTACTTATGAGTTCTGTCGGTGGAGTAAGTCAGGGTAGCGGATATCAATCACTTTACGGTAAAATTTCCAGCGGGAAGGCACTTCAGAGTGCTGCTGACGGAGCAGCTGAACTTGCGATATCAGAGAAGATGAATTCTCAGGTTCGCGGTCTCGAGCAGGGAGCGAATAATGTCTCCTCCGGAATAGATGCGATCAAGATTCAGGACAGCGCACTCGGTGAAGTTACGGATTATCTTCAGAGGATCAAGGAACTTGCAGTCGCAGCTTCCAATACATTTACCGTTACAGATTCTGATAAAGCTATCTATCAAAAAGAGATCGATCAGCTTAAAGAAGGAATTCAGAATGTAGCAAACATCACCACCTACAATGAGAAAAATCTCCTGGACGGAAGTACCGGAGATCTTAATATCACTACCGACGGAAACGGCGGCGAGACCAAGATTGCAGGAGCTGATTCTACTCTCGAAGCTCTCGGAATAAAAGACTTCGATGTTACCGGAGATTTTAAACTGGAAGATATCGATAAGGCACTTGAGAAAGTTTCTTCCATGAGAAGTAATTCCGGTGCGTCTCAGAATTCGCTTGAGCATCTCTATAACATCAATCAGACAAGTGCTTACAATGTAACAGCATCTCAATCAAGACTTGAAGATCTTGATATAGAAAAAGCAGTAGGTAATCTGGATAAACAAAGACTCCTCGACACTATCTCCGTTATGATGCAAAAGAAACGTGAGGAAGACGAGGAAGACAAAATGAACAGGCTTTTTAAGTAAAGCGGAAAGGAGGACCCGATATGCCGGATATTAATATTACCAAAACAATTTATGTAGATACTGAGCCGGTCACACCGGTCAATAAACCGTCCTCCATTCATGAAAATGCAGGACAGGCGGTAAACACAGCAGATCATAAGATTGAAACAACTCCTGCGATTGAAAATGTTGTAGCGGTTTCGGAAGACGGAGATACCGTACAGGCAAGACCCGAAAGCTATGACAGATTGTCGGACGGTTTTGTTTTCAACAAGACCAAAGAAACAGATCAGTCTAAAGAGGATACCGGTACAAAAGGGCCTCTTGATAAAGAACGCGACATAGCAAACGCTGAAGCTGTCAGGAATGCGGATGCCAAAGAAGCTGAAAAAGAAGCCAGAATAAAAGAGCAGATCAGAGAAGCCAAAGAAAGAGCGTCCGAAGCCAAAGATATCCTTCAGGATCAGATTAATGACAAAGATGCGGATACAAGAGCTGCTGACAGAAAAGCACAGACTCAGATCAGTTATACATCATTGTCTGATTCCGAACTTGAGAGGATGTATCTGACAGGACAGATCTCATCTTACGCATATAATCAGGAAATAGATTCCAGAAAAGCTGAAACTGAGAATGCCGAGGAAGAGAACAGAGAATTAAGTACGACAGGTGTAGAAGCACAGGCCGGACTTGAAGCAAATGAAACTCTGAGTCGTAATGTGATCGGTGAAAATTTCGGAGCCGGCTATGAGACAAGAGAAGAAGCAGAAGCTGTTCAGGATGCTCTTTTCGGAAAGACTATGGATGATAACAGCAGATCCAATGCAGCCTTTGAAGTAAATCTTACCAAATGATCAAAAGCCCCTGCTCATTTAGAGCAGGGGCTGATTATTTATTTCCATTTATTGAAGTACTTGATCATAGAACTGACATGATTCTTGAACAGCTTAAGATTTTTATGTGATCCCTGTCCCCACAGATGCACTACGGATGCATCGGGACAATACATTACTGTTGACACAGAGTTAACTCTTCTGCAAAGATCGGCATCTTCCATATAGAGGAAAAATCTGTCATCGAATCCATGTAATTTCTTAAACAGATCTGTTTTGATCAACAGAAAACTTCCCTGTACGAAAGGAACTTTGAAAGGCTTGGAATAATCCATGTCCTGCATGGTGTGTTTTGCCTGACGCTTTTTGAACGCGCCTTTCAGGAACATTCTTATGAACATATCAATAGGAGTGGGATCGAGACGGTATGCTTTGATCATTTCTCCGTTTTCGTCCAGAAGCTTGGGAGCGACCATACCGGCATCGCTTTTTTCTATGTAAGAGATAAGAGGAGAGAAGGCATCCTCTTTAAGAATTATATCCGGATTTACTATGGCATGATATTTGGAATCGATGATATCAAGAACTTTATTGTGACCTGCGCCGAAGCCCGTATTCTTATCCTGACGGATATATTCCACGTCATCGAATTTCTTGAGAAGAGATTCAAGATTGTTGGGCTTGTCACTGTTGTCGATTATATAGATTGTCTTTGCAATCAAAGAAGGGGTGTGCTCTTCGATCGATGAGACCGCATTAAGCACATCCTCTTCATCATTAAATGCTACGATTGAAACAGTTAAATCCTTCATTCTTATGAAGCACCCTGGCCTTTGATAACTACCATAACGGTCTTGAGCAGAATTCTCAGATCCATACTCAGATTCCAGTTCGAAATATACTGTGTATCAAGAGCTACAACTTCTTCGAAATTGGTAATATCGCTTCGGCCGCTTACCTGCCACATGCCGGTTATACCGGGTTTGATGCCCAGTCTTGCTCTGTGGTGGGATTTGTAAAGTTCGAATTCATCTTCCGTGGGAGGCCTTGTTCCTACAAGACTCATTTCACCCTTTAGTACATTCCAAAACTGAGGAAGCTCATCAATGGAATATTTTCTCATAAAACGTCCGATGGGAGTGACTCTGGGATCATTATCAAGCTTGAACATGTTGCCTTCGATCTTGTTTTGATCCATAAGTTCCTTCTTGCGTTCTTCGGCATCCTTATACATTGAGCGGAATTTGTAGAGATTAAATCTTCTTCCGTTTCTGCCGACTCTGGGCTGTTTGAAAAATACCGGCCCGGGAGACTGGAACTTAATGATTGGAGCGAAGATGATAAATGCAATAAGAGTAAAAACAAGTCCCACCAAAGATCCCATAATATCCATAACTCTCTTGATAAAGAGCTGTCTGGGAGTTGCCATGTTGATGCTGGTGGTAAGAACCGTATAACCCGCATAAGTCTCGATGACTTTGTTTTCCGAGATTCCGGAACTTCTCATCAGTTTGAAATGAACGGTTACGCCCATTTCGATGAGATCTCTGGCCAGTTGTTCGTTGTCGGTGAGATTACTTCCGTTAATAAACACTTCGTCTACGACATTGGTCCTGATATAATCCATCAGATCATCGGAATTGGCCACAACGGGAACTTCTCTTATGACATCACCCTTGCGGTCCTTATCCATAATGACGATGCCTTTTATTACGTAAGTTCTGTAAGGATCGTGCTCGAAATTGATGATGCATCTTTCGACGGCCTCATCATTGGTGAGCAGGAGCATGATGGTATTCTTTTTCTGCCCCTGAATAGCTTTTCTTACGGTGGATTTCCAAATTATCCTGGCTGCATAACAGATGGGGATGGAGAGAATCCAGAGAAGACCGATAACGGTACGTGAATAGTTCTCCCATAGTTTGCTGGCAGAGATATAGAGAACTACGGAAAGTGCAACAAGCGAACAGCTGCTGAGGGATTTTTTGAATTCCTCAACTCTGTCTCTTCTTAATATATTCTTATAGGGTTCGGAAAAAAAGATAACGCAAATCTGAAGAAGTATCATTATGATAGCGAGCCCCTTGTAGCTTCCTACGGAATAGGGCAGATCGATACTTCTGAATTTGATGATATATGCGAGAGAATAAGCAATCTGCATACATAGAATATCAAGTATGGTAAAATCCAGATGCTTAAGCCAACTTCTTTTCTGCTTTTTGTACATAAACAAAACTCCAAATTATGTACCGTATTTTATATGATTATACTATTTTTATCAGACAATTCCTAATTAAATGTTAGGAAAATCGAGTCGAAAAAAGTTAAAATGTAAATTCTTTCATAAATTAAATATATAAGGAGGGAGCGGGTATATCATATATTGCCGAATACTTGGTAATTTTTGTCAAAGTGGGTAGAATTTTGACCGATTCTTGTAACAGATATACTAGTATGCTAAAATCAAAAATATGAATGATACCCTGAAATTAGTAATTATTATAGTGGTAGGGCTTACATTGTGGCTTGTTCTTCGTTACATAACACGAAAACAGAAAAAGCTGCATGTACGCTTCGTTTGCAATCTTCTCAAGACCCTGAACATAGTGGCTTGTCTGATTGCTATCCTTAATATATATCTCGACATCAACAAAGCGATAACCGCCGTTCTAACGGGAGGAGGACTTATCCTTGCCATCCTTTCTTTTGCGGCGCAGAAAGCTCTCAATAATACCATATCCGGAATATCGATCTCTTTTTCGAGACCTTTCAATCTCGGGGATAAGATCAAGGTGCTCAGCGGAAGTACCATTATTGCGGAAGGTACGGTAAGCGATATCACCCTTCGTCATACAGTTGTGATGACCTATGACGGACAGGAGTGCATCATCCCCAACGGCATCATGAACGAGAGCATGATCATTAATGTAAGTTCAAGAGACAGGGTCGGTAACTTCCTGGAGGTTACTGTGGGATATGACGACGACCTTGATCTTGCAATCGATATAGTGGAGAAGACCGTAAAATCCGCTCCCAAGGTTCTTGATTGTACAAAGCCCCTTGTCTGCAGATTTGATGCAGACGGTCCTGTTATCAAGACCACCGTATGGACCGCCAATGTTGCGGAGAATTTTGTAGCCTGCGGACATATCAGAAAGCAGCTTGTTGCGGAGTTTAAGGAAAACGGAATCACTATTCCTTATCAGACGGTAACAATCAGCAAAGACTGATATTTACTGCATTCTTGCATTAGTTGACACTGAGTCAACAGTATAATCGGATGATTTTGAATCCCGCCGGTCTGATGATTCACGGGCACAGGGATTTGATTGAAACATACAGTAACAGTCAAATGACTATAGGTCAATTTAAGGAGACATAATATCATGGAAATGACTCTCAGATGGTACGGTAAAGCTTATGATACCGTAAAATTATGGCAGATCAGACAGATTCCCGGTGTAAAGGGAGTAATAACAACTCTCTATAACAAGCAGGCCGGAGAGCTTTGGACAGAGGACGAGATCATTTCTCTTAAGAATGATGTTGCGGAAGAGAACATGCACATCGCAGGTATCGAGTCTGTAAATATCTCTGATGATATCAAGACTGCCGGACCTTTAAGAGACGAGCACATCGACAATTACATCAAGACTCTCGAGAATCTGGGAAAACAGGACATCCATATGGTATGTTACAACTTCATGCCTGTTTTCGACTGGACCAGATCCGAGCTTGCAAGAGCAAGACATGACAAGTCAACCGTACTTGCATATTCACAGGCTGCAATCGATGCCATCGATCCCGCAAACATGTTTGATTCCATTAAGGATCAGATGAACGGAACCGTAATGCCCGGCTGGGAGCCCGAAAGACTTGTTAAGATCAAAGAACTTTTCGAGATGTACAAAGATATCGATGAGAATAAGCTCTTCGATAATCTCGTTTACTTCCTTAAAGCAATCATGCCCGTGTGTGATAAGTATGATATCAACATGGCAATACATCCCGATGATCCCGCCTGGAGTGTATTCGGTCTTCCCAGAATCATCAATAATAAGGCAAATATCGAAAAGATGCTCAAAGCAGTAGACAATGTCCACAACGGACTTACTTTCTGCTCAGGTTCATTCGGAACTAACCCCGAGAACGATCTTCCCGACATGATCAGATCTTTTGCGGGAAGAGTTCATTTCGCACATGTAAGAAATCTTCAGTTCAATACTTTCTGCCGTGAGGACGGAAGTGCGGTTAAGGCCTGGACCGGCAAGGATATTCCCGTAGGCGCTCCCGATTTTGAGGAGGCAGCACATCTTTCCGCTGACGGAAGTTTTGATATGTATGAGATCGTTAAGGCTCTTTATGAGTCAGGATTTGACGGCCCCATCCGCCCCGACCACGGAAGAATGATCTGGGGAGAAGAGGCTATGCCCGGATACGGTCTCTATGACAGAGCGCTCGGCGCAACATATATCAACGGACTTTGGGAAGCTATTGATAAGATACACGGAGGTGTAAGATGAAGCTTTCACTTAACGGAATTGAAAATAAAACAGAATGGGAAAAGGCAGGATATCATCTTCCCGCTTACAACATTGCTGAAGTAACCGCAAACACCGATGATGCTCCTCAGTGGGTTCATTTCGGTGCAGGTAATATTTTCAGAGCATATCATGCAAGACTTGCTCAGGAACTGATCGAGAAAGGCCTTATGAAGACCGGTATCGTTGTTGCGGAAGGTTTTGATTACGAGATAATCGACAAGGCATACAAGCCTTACGATAATCTTTCCATCCTTGCAATCCTTAAAGCTGACGGCAAGGTTGATAAGAATGTCATCGCATCCGTAACCGCTTCCGTTAAGCTTGATCCGGAAGTTAAGGATGATTTTGCATATCTCAAAAAAGCATTTGAAAATAAATCACTCCAGCTTGCAACTTTCACCATTACCGAAAAGGGCTATTCTCTTAAGGGTAATGACGGAGAGTACACCAAGGCTGTATCTGCAGATATGGAGAACGGCCCCGAAAAGCCCGTAAGCTATATCGGAAAAGTTGTATCTCTTCTCTATGCAAGATATCAGGCAGGAAAATTCCCCATTGCCATGGTAAGTACCGACAACTGTTCTCACAACGGACAGAAGCTCTTTGATGCAATCCATGAATTTGCTGCAAAGTGGGCTGAGAACGGAAAGTCAGACAAGGGATTTCTTGATTATATCGAGGACAAGAAGAGCGTCTCATTCCCCTGGTCTATGATCGATAAGATCACTCCCAGACCCGATGATTCCGTTAAGGATATGATCGCAGCGGACGGCGTTGAAAATCCCGAACCCGTTATCACCGGATTCCATACATATGTTGCTCCTTTTGTAAATGCAGAAGAGAGCGAATATCTTGTAATCGAGGATGATTTCCCTAACGGAAGACCTGCTCTTGAAAAAGCAGGAGTCATTTTCACAGATCGTGATACCGTTAATAATGTAGAGAGAATGAAGGTTACAACATGTCTTAATCCACTTCATACTTCACTTGCTGTTTACGGATGCCTTCTCGGATATACCAGAATATCCGAAGAGATGAAGGACGAAGATCTCCTTAAACTCATCGATACCGTTGGTTACAAAGAGGGCCTTCCCGTTGTAACGGATCCCGGAGTTATCAATCCCAAGGATTTCATCGATACCGTTGTCGGCAAGAGACTTCCTAATCCTTTCATGCCCGATACTCCTCAGAGAATCGCATGTGATACTTCACAGAAGCTTCCCATCAGATTCGGTGAGACCATTAAATCTTATGTGGCAGATTCTAACCGTAATGCATCCGATCTCAATGCTATTCCTCTTGTTCTTGCAGGATGGCTCAGATATGCAAAGGGAATCGATGACAAGGGAGAGAAATTTGAGTGCAGCCCCGATCCCATGCTTTCCAAAGTTCAGGAGATGATCTCCTCACTTGAGTTCGGAACACAGCTGGATCCTGCTAAGACTGCAGAGGTACTTCGCCCCATTCTTACCGATGAAGTTATTTTTGCGATCGATCTTGAAAAAGCAGGTATCGCTGATAAAGTAGTTGATTATTTTGTAAAGGAGATGTCTGCTCCCGGAGCTGTAAGAAAGACTCTCCACGAAGCTTTATAAGAGGTGTTTTAAATGAGCAAGCTTGTGCTCCCCAGACTTTTATCCGACGGGGCGGTTTTTCAGAAAGACAAGCCCATTCATATATGGGGTTTTGATGAAGCCGGTATTAAAGTAGACTGCAGCCTGATAAATGCGGATGGTTCCGTGGCTGCCACTGCTGAGTGCAATGCGGATGAAAACGGACGTTTTAATATGACTCTTCCTGCTTTTGAAGCAGGAAGAGTTTTTGCCGTGAAGATAAAGGATGCAAACGGAGAAGAGGCGGTAGTTAATGATATCATCACAGGTGCCGTCTGGTTTGCGTCGGGTCAGTCAAATATGGATCTTACTTTTGACAGACTCAGGGATAATTATCCCGAACTGATCGCATCTTCTTCAAACGACATGATCAGATGTTTTGATATCGTATCCGAGACCGAATATTCCGGACCTCAGGAAGATACCAGAACAGGTTCATGGAAAAAAGCATGTCCCGAGAATATGTACGGATTTTCCGGAACAGCGTACTTTTTTGCGAAGCGTCTTCATGAGATGACAGGACTTGCGGTTGGCATGGTTCATGCAAGTCTCGGAGGATCCCATATTTATTCATGGATGAGTAAAGAGATGCTTGCAGAGTATCCAGAACTGCTTGAAGAAGCTTCAAGATATGCGGATCCCGAATACCGTGCATCACGCATTAAACGCAATGAAGAAATGTCAGCCGAATGGTTTTCAAATTGCGATGATAACGATGCGGGAAGAGCAGGAAAGTGGGAGAACGGACTTCCTGCAGGTGTAAAAGATACTCTTGATATGCCCAGATTTTTTGAAGGTACAGCTCTTGACGGATTTTCAGGAGTCGTATGGTTTGAGAAGAAGTTCAAGGCATCCAAAGAATTTGCGGGCAAAGAAGCTAAGATCTGGCTCGGGACCATAACCGATTCCGATGAAGTATATGTAAATGGAATCAAAGTAGGTTCCATCGGATATTTATATCCTCCCAGAAAATATAACATTCCCGAAGGCGTTATCACTGAGGGTGAAAATACCGTAGTCATAAGGATCACTGTTAATCACGGAACCGGAAGGATAACTCCCGGAAAACGCATGATGATCTTTAATGATTCATGTAAGCCCGATGCATGGAGTAATGTTGTTCCCGAAGGTGCCATTGATCTTAGCGGAGAGTGGAAGTACAGTATCGGTGCTAAAAACGATCTCCCTTATCCCGATATAGATTTCATCGACTGGAAAGCAACGGGATTGTTCAACTGCATGACCGCACCCTGTACCAAATTCCCCATCGAAGGAATTATCTGGTATCAGGGAGAATCCGATTCTCATTTTGCTGAATATCTGAAGATGAGCAAGATTCAGATTGAAGGATACAGAAAACTTTGGGGCGATGAGGATATTCCCTTTATCCTTGCACAGCTTCCCAACTTTACCATTGACTGCGGAGATCCCGACTGCGATTCCTACGATTCCTGGTGGGAGTTCAGGGAAGTTCAGAGACGTATCACCGAAGAAGTTCCGAACACCTATATGGCGGTTATGATAGATGCAGGTGAGGACAACGATCTTCATCCCATGAACAAAGAGCTTGTGGGAACAAGACTTGCGGATATCGCACTTGATGTGAAGTATCCCGGAAAGCTTTTTATTCCTTCAACAGGTCCCGAGATAAAAGAAACCGTGGTCAACAAAACATTTGTGGGCTATGAAGTGATACTTAAATTCAAAGGTATCGGAAACGGTCTTATCGCTTATTCACCTGATAAGGCAAAGGCGGGTAAGATCAAAGATTTCGCAGCTCAGGCAGGCGGAAAGATCTATCCCGCTATTGCGGAGCTTATCGATAACAATACGATCCTTCTTAGAATTGCAACACCGGAATTTCCCGAGAAGATAATGTATCTCCAAAGCAATACATATACCGGAGACATTATCTACAACACCTGTATTGAAAATAAGAAAAAGGTTCCCTGTAAACTGCTCGGACCTTTTGTCATGGAAGTGTAAATGTATGGGCGGCAGATGTATCGCGCAAAAAGCGCGGTATGTCTGCCGATTTTTTTAACTATATTTAATCTGCAAGTTGTGATTATATATAGATAAGCGAATTCACACTGAGTTTGTCCAAAAAAAATTAGAGGGAAAATTATGAGATATCTGTTTAATAATGGATGGAAGTTTCTTGAAACAAAAGTCGGTACTTCACTTGATGAAGCCATGAACAGAGATAATGAATTTACTCCTGTTCAGCTTCCCCATGACTGGCTTATATATGATTCCACGGATCTGTACCGTGACGGCACCGGCTGGTACATAAGAGATCTTGTTCTTGATGAGGTAAAAGGCAGATTTTTCCTGGAGTTTGATGCCGTCTATATGGACAGCGCTGTATATGTAAACGGTGTAAAAGCTTGCGAATGGAAATACGGATATTCCGCATTCGGATGCGAGATAACACAGTACATTCATGAAGGTGTGAACCGGATCGCGGTAAGTGCTACCTATCAGTCTCCCAACACCAGATGGTATTCGGGCGCAGGTATTTACAGAAATGTATATATCAGACAGACGGGCGATACATATATAGCAAGGGATGGAGTATATGTATCAACACGTAACGAAAACGGTAAAAGAATACTTCACATAGAGACAGAAGTTCTTGGGGATAAAGCGGAAAGCGCCCGGGTTGATTATGAAATATGCGATCTCAAGGGTAATGTCGTAAATACAGAAAGAATCTCCGGCAATGATTTTGTTATATCGGAGCCTCATATCTGGGACATATGCGATCCGTATCTGTATACTCTTAAGGCTGTAATGACGGCACCGGGAGAAAACGGCGA
>JAEEGL014614712.1_pt1 | contig 11015 bp, 7 predicted proteins | sample 9134231 | NCBI WGS metagenome assembly JAEEGL01 (sample SAMN16246548, study PRJNA631951) | gut metagenome | biome: gut microbiome; feature: rumen; material: fiber-attached | host: Bos | place: Iran: Karaj | collected 2018-10
AGCGTGCCGGGGTCGCCATAAGTAACGTCCTGTCCGCGAATTGTCGCGAGCGCCGACGTCTGTCGAGGGCCGTTCCATCCGAAATTGTACGCGCCCGGCTGTTGGTAGTAGCTCGAGCCGTCGTCAAACGACGCGCCGCTCATGCCGCCCGTGCCGGAACCGTACGTTTCGCCGTTGTATATTCCTTCCGAAAGTCCCGTGTTGTAGACCGGTTGCGTTCCGACCGCGCCCATGTTGTTGATCGGCACGACGCCCGGCCCGTAGGAGTTGTAGTCTTCGTTATAATAGAGCTGTCCCTGATCGTACGGAGAGCCGAAATAGCCGCTTCCCTGATTGCGATTGAAGTTCCCTCCGCCGTAATCCATCGGCGCGACGGACGATTCGCCGGAATAAGCGACGAGCGTGTTGTTGCGCAACATGTCGAAGAGCGTCTGAGTCGTCATGAAGTTGTTCAGGTACATGAACGCGGGCGTCGACGCGTGAAGTTCGCCCGTAACCGTTTCGTAACTCGCAAAGTCTCTAAAATCTTCAACTTTGCCAAGGAACAGATATTCGTCGTCGTTGTAACGATCCGATTCGACGAGGGCGTCGAAATACTTTCCGACCGTTTTTTCGTTGGGAGTCTTTCCAATATTGGCCAGAGGTTCGTTCTTTTCCAGCGAGAGAACCAGTTGATCCGCAGTCGACGCGAAGGGGTCGACGACGTATCTTTTCCCGAGCAGACTGTCGACGACGTCGATCGTGTCGATATCGTAAATCGTCTGACCGACGTCTTGCGTCGAAAAGGCGACCAACGACGTCGGAAGCGCTTTTCCGCGCAGATCCGTCTCTACGTTGAGCGTCGTGGCGCCGAGTTTCATATAGGTGTTGTACGTCGTGGCGACGTAGGACGTCGAACCGAATTCGTCGACGTAGAAATTAATGGTCGAGCCGTCGGCGGCGTTGAAGACGACGTCTCCCGGATTGCCCGCGATTTCAATTTCTTCGGCTTGTTGTATGTCGAGCGTCGCGGTAGGACCCACGGAAATCGAGGACGCGCTGATTACCGCGTCGTTGACGTCCATCGTGCCCGTCTGAAGCGTCACTTTGCCGTTTTCAAGGTAAAAACGTCCGAAATCGAACGCGGTGACGTTGGATATGGAAGCGATTCCGTCTTCCGATACGATCGTTTTTTCCGTTCCGTTAGCGAGAAGCTGGAGCGTTCCGCTTCCCGTTTTTTTCAGCGCGACGCTTGGGTCGACGTCCAGACCGTTTTCAACGGTCAGGGTCTGTTCCGCGCCGACGTCGACGACGGCCGGGTCCTGGAATTGCGTGTCGTTGAGTCTTTTGGTCGTCAATTCGCCGATTTTAACCTCGCCGGGAACCGGCAGGCCGGTGACGGCGAACGCTCTTGCCGGAAGTTTAAACGAAGCTCCGTTGTAAAGACTTACGGTCGAGTAGAGCGTGGAGTTTGTTTCCGAGTAGGCTCCGACGGGATTAGCCGCGCCGTTGGGGAGAACGAGCGAATTGCCCGAGAGCACGTTGATCGTTCCGATCCACGACGGACTGTTCGACACGAGCCGCCACTCCTGACCTTGTATTTCTTTGTCGCCAAGGTTGAGCGACGCGCCCGCTTCTTTGGAGACGAGAACGGCGCGAAGCGTTTGCCCTTCGCTGAGCGTCAACGCGTAGGGTCCGGTGAAAAGAATCGACGAAATGTTGTCGTCGATCGAATCCGCCGACGTGTTTGTTCCAATCGACAGCTGAGATTGAGCCGCGTTTTGCGCCCAGGCGGGCGCGCAAGCTCCTAACGCGTAGAGAATAGCGGCGATAGCGACGGTCTTTCCCCAAGCGGAACTTCTCGCTTTTCCCAGGGACGCTGCAACGCGTTTGCCAATTTCTTGCGACGTTTTCGTAGTAATCATGACGCTCAATCCCTTTATATGGCGCGCGAAGGCGCCGCGTCTTAATTTTATCTGTCGTCTTCCTTTACGAACGGCTCAAAAGTCGGTTCCCCCGGCGGTCGCGCTTCCTTGACGCGGTCGTCGACACAACTTATCGAGCGCGTTATTATTCCAAAAAGAAAATTTTTCGTAAAGAGCGTTTTGAGCGCTGAAGAGGTCGAAAACGATTTTTTTTTGAAAAAAAACTAATTTTCGTTAAAGTTTCTTTGGAAAAGGTTAAAAGGGAACGCCCAAATTTATAAAAAAAGCGTTCGACCCTATTGTCTTGGATATGAAAGTCTGTTAGCATTAACATAGTCTGTGTTATAAGTCGCGCGTTTTGTCGAAACGGTTCGATCGAGGTTTGCCAGGACGTCCGTCGATCTTGCGTTTCCGGGCGCGTTTATCATCGTATGGAGCATAACTAGCTATGAACTTGACCGATCCTAAATACAAAGATTTCGCGTTAGTCAAAGAAATGCTTGAAACGTCCGACGTCGTGGCGAATTTCGATTTCGGACAGACGAAGCAGATTGCGGAAAAAGTCAAAGAAGTCGGGCGCGTCTTCCTGACCGGCGAAGGGTCCAGCCGAATCTTTCCGGCGAAGAGCTTTATCTACGGCGTGATGAAGCGCGGGCTTGATCTGACCGTCGCGACCGAAGGCAGCTTCCAGGCGGCCGAGTACGATCTTTCCAAATGGGTCGTTTGCGGCGCGTCGAACAGCGGCAACACCAAAGAGATCGTCCGCCTGCTCAGAGGCCTTGGCGAAGCTGGAAATAAGAACCTGATCGGAATCACCGCGACGCCCGAATCCAAAATTTTTGGCGTAACCTCCCCGACGATTCTCCTGTCGTGCGGCAAAGAAAACGCCGTCGCCGCGACGAAGAGCGTCGTCGAACAGGGCCTGGTCTATCGCTCGATTCTCTGCAATATGATCGAATGCTCCTGCCCCGCCAATAAAGGCGAAGCCGCGCGCATGATGAAAGAGATCATGGAAACGGAATACGACGCCGACCTGATCGCCAAACTCGCGTCCGCGCCGACGCTCTATTTCGCGGGCCGCAACAACGGCGTCGCCGAAGAGCTCACGTTGAAGACGAACGAAATTACGCGCAAGAAGAGCGATTATCTCGAAGGCACCTATCTCCTTCACGGCGTCGAAGAGGTCATGCGCGAGGGAGAAGCGTGCGTCCTGATCGATCCGTTCCCGAGCGAATGCGAGAAAATCAAAGAACTTATTCAGGGTCGAGCGGGCGTGAACGTTATCGCGATCGCCACTGAAGACACGATCTTCCCGACGATCAAATTGCCGAAGCTGGCCGGATACGAGCCGTTCTTCCAACTGGTCGCCGGCTGGAATCTTCTCGTTCAGGTTGGCGTCGCGCTTGGCGTCGACCTCGATCATCCTCAGCGCGCTCGCAAAATCGGCAACGAAGAGGTCGAAGAAGAGAAAAAGTGAATTTAGACAAGTTCGCGCCCTTGGCCGTTCCTTTCGAACGGCGCGAAGGCGCGAACCGACGTCAGGGTCAGGCGATTCTCCATAATACAGACTTACGTCCCTTTTAGTCGACTTCGGCGGAAAGGGACGGTTCTTTATGGAGAATTGTTAAACAAGCCTAACTTAGAGTTAGTCTGAACTAATTTTTTAAAACACGCGTTGTTTTCCTATTGTTTCCCCCTCCCAAGAAAGCGAAAGAAAGATGAGTTCCGTACTTTTCACGCGTCGTAACGACGAAGGTTTGACTTCTTCGGCGAATCCCGCCGATATCTTCCCGAATTGGCAAGGCGAAAACGAGCGCTGGCTCTTCCTGTCGCCCCACGACGACGACATTATTTGCGGTTGCGGCCTGACGTTTATTTCCGCGCTCTTCTGCGGGATCAAGACGTTCGCGGGCGTCGTTACCAACGGTCAGATGGGATATTGCACGCCCGAAGAACGCGAGACGATCGCCGACGTTCGCCGTCAGGAATGCACGGATTCTTTTTCCGCGCTTGGTCTTCCCGCTGAAAATCTCTACTTCCTCGGCCACGACGACGGTTCCCTGAACGTTCAGGCGGGCCGTCGTTTCTCGACGGGCGCGCCCGGCGAAGGCCCGGTTATCGAAGGCGCCTGCGGCGTTCAGAACTCGCTCGTCTGGCTTCTGCGTCAGACGCGACCGACGCGTTTGTTCGTGCCGTCGATCACCGACTTGCATCCGGATCACAAATTCACGAATTCCGAGGCGATGATCAGCATCTTCCACGCTCAGGGAACGATTTGGCCGGAACTTGGCGAGCCGATTCCCGATATTCCCGCCATCTACGAATTCGCGACGTACAGCAACTTTATCACGCCTCCGACCCTTCGCGTCACCGTTTCCGAAGACCTGTTTGAACGCAAGATCAACGGCATTCTTCAATACAAGAGCCAAAAGCAAATCGATCTTACGATCAAAATTCAGCGCGAAAACGGCGTCGAAGAATTCATTCGCGAAGCGATCTTCGACATTTTCGATCCCCAGCAGTGCAAGAAGCTCTTCGCCGACGCGGAGAAGTGAGAGCGGCAAGCGCGCCTGAAGGAGAAACGATGGAACTCGAAAAGAAAGTTCTTTACTTAGGCGACGACGACGCGTCGCGCGCGGCCGCGTATCTTTGCGGCGTCATGACGCGGTTCGGAATCGACTTCGAACGCGTCGACGGCGGAACGTCGACGGCGTCTGATTTTCAAAGCCGCGCGTATTCGCTCTATATATTGAGCGACTACGCCGTCGGCGGTTTTCAGCCGGGCGACATGGAACATATCGTCGCGACGGCGAAAGAGAAGGGCGCGGGCGTTCTTATGCTCGGCGGCTGGGAGAGTTACTACGGCCGACTTGGCGAATATCATCGTTCGCCGATCGCCGAGATCATGCCGGTGATCATGCGGGGTTCCGACGATCGCCGCAATTATTCTTCTCCTGTGTTGCTGCGGCCGACGACGCTCGATCATCCGATCGTCGCCGATCTTCCGTGGTCGACGGCTCCCAGCGTCGGCGGCTACAATCAATTCGAGGCGAAAGAAGGCGCGAGCGTTTTGCTCGAAGGGTTCCGCACGCAAACGACGTGGACGAAAGTCCTCGACGATCCTTCCGCGCCGATCGAACAAACGGACGTGAAATTGGAACTGCTCGAAAAATTCCCGTTTCTCGTTACGGGCCAGGCCGGCAAAGGGCGCGTCGCCGCGTTTGCCTCGGACGTCGCCCCGCACTGGATCGGCGGCATGGTCGACTGGGGAACTCCGCGAATCTTTCAGGAACTGCCCGAGCGACTTGGCAAAGATCTGTTTGTCGAAATCGGCCGCTATTACGCGCAATTCTTCGCGCAACTTGTTCGCTGGACCGGCGCGCTTTGAGCGTCGCCTCTTGCGAATTAAAAAAGAATCGATTACAATCAACGCAACGTCGAATCGCGCGCCCTCGCGAGCGCGCGAGCTTTAATTCGATCAAACCATCAGACGATTAGGAGAGAACATATGTTTCAAGGCAACGCGATTGTCGGCCAAAGCGGCGGCCCTACGAGCGTCATTAATTCGAGCCTTTGCGGCGTCGTTCAAGGCTGTTTCGAACTCGGTCAAAAAGACCCGAACTCTAAGATTGACAAAGTGTTCGGCATGCAGTACGGGATCGAAGGCTTTATGCAGGACAAGGTTCTCGACTTTGGCTCGATCGACCCCGCGACGATCGAAGGGTTGAAAACGACGCCGGGCAGCGCGTTGGGCAGTTGCCGTCATAAGGTTCAGGACGCCGATTTCCCGGTCATTCTCGAACAGCTCAAGAAGTACAATATTCGTTACTACTTCCTCGCCGGCGGCAACGACACGATGGACACCATTCATCGCGTCGAAAAATACTGCAAGGAACAAGGCTACGATCTTCGCGGCGTCGGCGTTCCGAAGACGGTCGACAACGACCTTTTCGCGACCGACCACACGCCCGGCTTCGGCTCCGCCGCGCGTTACGTCGCGCTGTCGGTCAAGCAGGCGGGCGTTTTGGCGCGCGACATGAAGAAAGTCGACCAATACGTGATCTTCCAGACGATCGGTCGCGACGCCGGTTGGCTTCCCGCCGCCGCCGCGTGCGCGAAAGTCGATCCGGAAGACGCGCCGCACATTATTTTGGTCCCCGAGATTCCGTTTGAGTTCGACAAGTTCATTGCGAAAGCTCAGGAAACCTACGACAAGTACGGGTTCGTGTCCGTCGTTTGCGGCGAGGGAATCCGCGACGCGAACAAAGTCGTCGTCAGCTCGCTTGACGCGGACGGCGTCGAAATCAAAAAAGAGGCCACGCTCGACAAATTCGGGAATCAGGAACTTGGCGCGATGGCGGGCACAAGCGTCGCGATCGCTCTTCACCGCATGCTTGGCAAACATCTCAAGCGCGACGGCAAGACCGAAGGCGGGTGCCGCGGCGAATTCCAGGTTACGGAATCGCTGCCGATGTGCGGCGCCGACCGAACGACCGCGCTCGATATTCAGGAAGCGTGGAATTGCGGTCGACGCGCCGTCGAACTCGCGCTCGAAGGCCAGAGCGGCGTTATGGTGACGATGAATCGCGTTTCCAACGATCCTTACAAAGTCGAATACGAGACCGCGCCGCTCAAGGCGGTCGCCGTCGAAGCCAAGCCGATGCCGCTCGAATACGTCGACGCGGAGAATTTGTTTGTTACCAAAGAATGCGTCGACTATTTGAAGCCGCTGATTGGCGAACTTCCGCAATACGTCAAATTGTTCTGACGCCGACGGGGCGGTCGACGCCCGACGCGTAAAATAATCGGCGGCGTTTCCGTAAGGGACGCCGCCGATTTTGCGTTTGCGGCCGACTTCGCGCCCCTTGTAAAAATACGCCGCGACGGTAGAATTGACGAACCTGTTCGCGCCCAGCGCATATCCAAAAGGGCGGCGCGCGCCGCTCGCTAAGGTCAACGACATGTCAGTTCCCGCCAAGTCCGAATCGAACGGCCTTTCGACGGTCGACGTCCCGTCGCGTCCGGCGAAAGTTCCCGCCGCGAAGAATCCGGAGTTTATGGAATCGCGCTCGATTCCCAGGCTCCTGGTCCAGTTTTCCACGCCGGCGATTATCGCGTCGCTTGTTTCGGTAACCTACAATCTTGTCGCGCGAATCTTTGTCGCGCAACGGTTCGGCATGGACGGCGTCGCGGCCGTTACCGTCGCTTTTCCGGTGATCGTGATGTTTTTGGCCGTCGCCATGACGATCGGAACCGGCGCGACGATCATTATCTCCATTCGCCTTGGCGAGAGGGACAACGACAAGGCGGAAGAAGCGCTTGGACAGGCTCTCTTTCTGTCGGCGATTACCGCGGCTCTTTTTATCTTTTTCGGTCAGCTTTTTCTCGAGCCGATCCTGCGATTTGTCGGGGCGACGGGGGACGCGTCCGATCCCAACTCGGTGTTCAGCTTAGCGAAATCGTATCTTTCGGTCGTCATTTGGGGCGTGTTCACGCAACATATCGCCTACGGCGTCAATAATTTCGTCCGCGCCGAAGGCAAGCCGATGATCGCCATGGTGTCGATGCTCCTTTCCGCCGTAATCAACGCGATTCTCGACTACTATTTCCTTTTCGTCCTTCGCACCGGGATTTGGGGCGCGGGGCTTGCGAACGTGATCGCGTGCGCAATCGCGGCGGGCTGGATCTGCTATCTGTACTTTTCCGGCAAGACGATTTTGCGCTGGCGCTGGCGGTATATTAATCGTTTCGACTGGAAACTGACCAAAACGATCGCCGTATGCGGCGCGGTTCCTTTTGCGACCCAGGTTTGCTCCGGCATTCTTCAGACGACGCAAAACAATCTTCTCGGTCATTACGGAAATCTGTACGGCGCCGCGCACGGCTATTCCTTTAACGGCGGAGATCTCGCCATCGGGATCATGGGCACGGTCGTGGCCATTTCCATGACGATCATTATGCCGTTCCTCGGACTGGGGCAGGGCGTTCAGCCGATCGTCGGGTACAATTCCGGCGCGGGGCGTCCCGATCGCGTCCTGGCGACGATCAAGCTGGCGCTCAAAGTCGCGGTGATCGTCGCCGCGATAGCGTGGGCGTTCCTCATGTCCTATCCGGACGTAATCGTCAAATGGTTTTTAAAGTCGGGCGAAGAAGGATACGCCGAAAAACTCGCGCTTGGCATAATCGCCGCGCGTTCGATATGTCTGGCGCTTCCCCTTGTCGCCGTCAACGTTTTGGCGAGCGGATATTTCCAGGCGCAGGGACGGCCGATTCTCGCGCTGATGATGACCCTCGCGCGGCAGTTGTTCTTCCTGTTGCCCTGTTTGATCGTGTCGACATGGTTGTTCGAACGCTACTGGGGTTACGGCAAGGGGCTCAACGGGTGCTGGTTCTCGTTCCCCGCCGCCGATTTTGTCGGGTTTGTCGTCGCGGTCGTCTTTTTGCGCGTCGATTTTAAGCGACTCAAGGCGCGCATGAAAGAACGCGAAGAAAAGTTGCGCGCGGCGGCGGACTCCAACGCAATCGAGGAAGCGCGATAATGGCGAACGACAAACGAACAAAGCGTTGCGTCGCGATCGTCGGCGCGAGCGGCGGAATTGGCTCCGCGCTCGTTTCCTCCTATCTCAACGACGACGTCGATCTTTTGCTTTCGGCGAATTCGCGCTACGACGAGCTTGTCGAACGCGTCGACAAAACGCGACGGGAGCGCGACGCGTCGATTCAAACGTTTCGCGCGGATCTTTCAAGCGCGTCGGGCGCGGCCCGGCTGGCCGAAGATTTTCTGAACGCGCCCCGACTTGACGCGCTGGTCGTCGCTTCCGGCGTCGATTTGATGACGCGCGAGAGCAAAACGCTCGACTTTAACGAACGGCTCGAGAAAGCGTGGCGGATCGACGTCGCTTCGACGGTTGTTCTCGCGCGAACGATTGGCAAAGCGCTGGCGGAACGCAAGCGTCGCGACGCGAGCGTCGATTTTCAGCCGAGCGTCGTCCTCTTTGGCTGGGACGGCGTGTCGCGAGGTCAGGAAGGCGAAACGGCCCAGATTTATTCGACGTGCAAAGGCGCGGTCGTCGCGTTCGCCAGGTCGCTCGCGCAGGAACTTGCGCCTTATGTTCGCGTGAACTCGGTCTCGCCGGGCTGGATCAAAACGACGTGGGGAGCCGACGCGTCGGACGCCGCGAATCGCCGCGCGATCGACGAATCTCTTGCGAAACGCTGGGGAACTCCGGAGGAAATCGCCAAAGTCGTTCGGTTCCTCCTTTCCGACGAAGCGTCGTTTGTCAACGGTCAGGATATTCAGGCGAACGGCGGGTTTTCTTATTTGCGCCGAAGCTAAATTGCGCCCCGGTTGACGCTTTTTCTTATTTTGTTATAATTCTACCGCTTTTACGCCGGGGAGGCTTTGACGCGAGCGTTCGCGATCGAAGAACGCCCCCCGACGCAACGTCAACAGCGCTGGGGATATAACGATGAGAATCGCCATAGGCAGCGACCATCGCGGAGGAAAAGTCGCGTATCGTCTGGTAAGGGACGTGTTTTTGCGCGATCATCACGCTGATTTGGAATACGACGCGCAATCGTCCGACGTCGATCGGATTGTCGGCGCGTTTTATATCGCCGATTCCGGCGAAGGCATGCGCGTTCGGCCCGTCGAGTACGGACAGCCGCTCGACAAGTACGAGGCGTCCGATTCCGTCGACGCTTTCGCCGCCGTCGAAACGACCGAGTGCGTCGACTATCCCGACGTCGCCGCGGCCGTCGCCGAACTTGTGTCGGAAGGAAAAGCCGATCGCGGCGTTCTCGTTTGCGGCACGGGAATCGGCATGTGTATTACCGCGAATAAATTCTTTGGCGTGCGTGCTGCGGTGTGTTTCAACGAGGTCGCCGCCGAGCTCAGCCGCCGCCATAACGACGCCAACGTCTTGTGCGTCTCCGGGGAATTTCTAAGCATACCGGCGATCGAATCGCTCGTTCGCATCTGGATGGAAACGGGCTACGACGGCGGACGCCACGAGCCGCGCGTTCAAAAAATCGCCGAGATTGAAAAACAAACCGGGCTGTAAGTCGCCGAACGCGCGACGCGTCGCCGCCGAATGAAAGCCGCGGGCAAGCAAGGCGGCGCTCAAACGTAGTGTTTCTCGACTAACGCGGTCCTAAAACTCCAGTTCGCAAGCCGCCTTTGAAAGGACGAAGGCGGCTTGTCCGCCGTAGTCCGGCGGCGGTATTGGCGGGGTTGACGTCAATACCGGATTGTCTTTCTTTAATCTAACGGTCCTGAAATCGTTTAACAAAAGCGCAGTCTTTTTTCAGAAACTATTTGACGTCGGCCCTTTTCCCGTGCTATAATGAAAAAAGGAGGCGGAGAAACGGCCCTATGAAAAAAACAAACGGACGAAAGTCGAAGAAAACGGCGAAACGTCGATTGAAAGACAGCGTTTTTTGCGATTTGTTCAGCGACAAGTCGTATGTTTTGCAGCTGTACAAGGATCTTCACCCGGAAGATCAAGACGCGGACATATGCGACGTCGATATAAAAACGCTTAAATGGACGTTTATTAACTCGCTGTGCAACGACTTGGGTTTCACGATTGGAGACAAGTACGTTTTGCTTGTCGAAGCGCAGAGCGTCTGGGACGTCAATATCACGTTGCGTATGTTGTTCTACACACTGGGGACGTATCAGCGATACGTAGCCGAGAATGGATTGAACTTGCATTCCAACAAGCCGTTGTCTCTGCCTAAAGCGGAACTGTACGTGGTATACACCGGCAAGAAGGACGTTCCCGACTTCGTTTCCTTTAACGAAACTTTTTTTGGCGGGACGGGCTCGCTTGACGTCAGGGTGAAAGTCCTTAAAGGCGACGACGTCGCGACGATTTACGGACAGTATATCGGTCTGTGCCACGTGTACGACGAACAACGGGAAATATACGGAAACGCGGAAGAATGCGCGAAAGAAACGATACGTATTTGTCTTGAAAAAGGCTATCTTGTCGCGTATCTGAAAAAACATAGAACGGAGGTTGCCGACATGTTGGAAGATTTGTTTGACGAAGAAAAACTCCGGGAAATCAACGACCGAGAGAAGGAAGAGGAAATCCTGAAAAGAGG
>JAEEGL015180826.1_pt1 | contig 11015 bp, 13 predicted proteins | sample 9134231 | NCBI WGS metagenome assembly JAEEGL01 (sample SAMN16246548, study PRJNA631951) | gut metagenome | biome: gut microbiome; feature: rumen; material: fiber-attached | host: Bos | place: Iran: Karaj | collected 2018-10
AAAGAATACACCCGGGAAGTGATGAGCCGTGAAAGCTTCCAAAAAACCCTGAAAAATTCGAAACCGGAAGAACTGATGCATAAGGCGCTGGACGGAAACGGCAGCAAGCTGCAGGAGGCCTTCAAAAAGAATGAAAAAACCAATGTGATGGGGAAATAACAACTGACAGATAAGGATAAGTATGTTATAATATCGGGTGTATGAGCATATAGCCATGCACCCGATTTTGTTAACTATGACTAACCTGGAGGAAGAATCAAATGGCAGAGATTAGGCCCTTTCGGGCGGTAAGACCCAAAGAAGGAATGGAAGGAAAAATAGCAGCACTTCCTTATGATGTATATAACAGAAAGGAGGCCTGCGAGGTCGTAGCTAAGAATCCCCTTTCCTTTTTGGCCATCGACAGGGCAGAGACATCCTTTTCCGATGATGTAGATACCTACGCCGATGAGGTGTACGCCAAGGCAAGCGAGCTGTATGAGACAAGGAAAAAGGAAGGCAGCTTCATTCAGGATAGCGAAGCAGGCTTTTATCTTTACGAGCTGATCATGGACGGTCATTCTCAGACAGGAATCGTAGGATGTGCCTCCGTCGATGACTATATGAACAATGTGATCAAAAAGCATGAGAATACAAGGGCAGATAAGGAAAAGGATCGTATCCGCCACGTGGATGCCCTTTCCGCACAGACCGGTCCCATCTTTCTGGCGCATCGCAGAAACGATGCCCTGGAGAACCTTAAGAGTTCAGTGAAAAACAGCACACCCATGTATGATTTCACCTCCGAGGATGGCATTACCCACAGGGTTTGGAGGATCGATGATGAAGATATCAATGCCCAGATCCACTCCCTGTACCAAAAGATGAACGCCATTTATATTGCAGACGGACATCATCGCTGCGCATCCGCTGTTCGGGTTTCCCAGATGAGACGGGATGCAAAGCCTGATTATACAGGAGAAGAGGAGTTTAACTTCTTCCTTTCCGTTCTGTTTTCCGCAGACGAGCTTCGGATCTTTGACTATAACAGAGTGGTAAAGGATCTGAACGGTCTTTCCAAGGAAGCCTTTATGGATGCGGTAAAAGCCTCCTTTGACATTGAAGAGTTTGATCCCTCGCAGGCTGATGCCAAGGATCACGGAGCCTTCCGTCCTGACAATAAGGGCGAGTTCGGCATGTATCTGGAGGGCGTTTGGTATAAGCTTACCATCAAGGAAGAGAAAAAGAGCGATGACGCCGTAAAGGGACTGGATGTTTCCCTGCTTCAGGACAATCTTCTTTCCCCCATCCTGGGAATTGACGATCCCAAGACGGACTCCAGGATCGATTTTGTGGGCGGTATCAGAGGCCTGGGCGAGCTGGAAAAGAGATGCCAAAACGATTGTGTCGTAGCCTTTTCCATGCATCCCACATCCATGGAGGAGCTTTTCGCTGTGGCAGATGCCAAGCTGTTAATGCCGCCGAAATCCACCTGGTTTGAGCCGAAGCTTAGAAGCGGGATCTTCATCCATGACATTGAACGATAAAAGCACCAATACAGAGGGGTAACATGATAGCAAAAACGGCAGGAGGGTGTAAGCGTGACTAAAAAATTATATCGCATGATGAATTGGGCGGATATTGAAGCCATCGTATATTCCGAAGAGGACAATCCTCACAGATTATTGGGGGTTCAGAAAAAGGGAACCGGATTTTTGTTCCAGTTCTTCTATCCGGACGCGGAGAAGGCCTGGGTTGTCATCGGAAAGAATAAGTATTCCATGGAGCTGGCGGATGAAGCCGGGTTCTTTGCACAGATCGTGCCCAGAGCGGATCTGCTTCCCAAGACCGAGGTTCCCAAGGATTACCATTACGAAGTCCTTTTGGAGAACGGCAAGACCAAAGAAGTGCTGGATCCTTACCGCTTTGAGCCACAGATCACGCGGCGGGATGCGGAAAAATTTGCTGCCGGTATTCATACAGAGATCTATGATGTACTTGGCGCTCACCCGAAGACCATCGACGGTATCCGGGGCATCTATTTTGCAGTATGGGCTCCCAACGCTTTGCGCGTCAGTGTAGTAGGCGATTTCAATGACTGGGATGGTCGATTCCACCAGATGAGACGCCTTTGGGATTCCGGAATTTTTGAGATCTTCGTTCCCTGTGCCAATGTGGGAGATAACTACAAATTCGAGATCAAGATCAAATCCGGCACCGTTTTTTTAAAGTCAGATCCATATGCCCTTGCAAGTCAGCTGCGGCCCAACAACGCATCCCTGATCTGCGACCTTTCCGGCTACAACTGGAAGGATGAAAAGTGGATGAAGGAACGTGCCTCCAAGGATATGGAAAAGAGCCCTATGTCAGTTCTGGAGGTACATTTGGGAAGCTTTGCAAAGCCTTCCTTTGATGACGAGAAGGATACCAGGGAGTTTTATTCCTATGGAGAGCTGGCAGAAAAGATCATTGCCTATGTGAAAAAGATGGGCTATACACACATCGAGCTCATGCCCGTTATGGAGCATCCTCTGGATGAGAGCTGGGGCTATCAGACCCTTGGCTACTATGCACCTACGGCCCGCTACGGAAGTCCCAAGGACTTTATGGCCTTTATGGATGCCATGCATGAGGCAGGCATAGGTGTGATCCTGGATTGGTCCGTAGCACATTTCCCCAAGGACGGCAACGGACTGGGATTCTTTGACGGAACTCATCTGTACGAGCATGCAGATCCACGTCAGGGGGTACATCCCGACTGGGGTACCCTGATTTACAACTACGGAAGAGGCGAGGTTCGCAACTACCTTTTGGCAAACGCCCTGTTCTGGGCCAAGGAGTATCATGCGGACGGACTTCGGATGGACGCCGTATCCTCCATGTTGTATCTGGACTACGGAAGAGCAGACGGGGAGTGGATCCCCAATATGTATGGCGGCAAGGAAAACCTGGAAGCCATCGACTTTATCCATCAGGTATCCGAGCTGCTTCATAAGAGAAAAGACGGCTTTTTGCTCATTGCGGAAGAGTCCTCTGCATGGCCCAAGGTTACGGAGAAGCCGGCAGATGATGGCCTTGGCTTTGATATGAAATGGAATATGGGATGGATGAACGACTTTACCGGATATATGAAGCTGGATCCTTTCTTCAGAGGACAGCATCACGGCGAGCTTACCATGTCCATGGTTTATAACTACTCAGAGAAGTTCATGCTGGAGGTATCACACGACGAGGTTGTGCATGAAAAGAGCTCCATGATCGGCAAGATGCCCGGTGAGATCGGAGACAAGTTCGCTAACCTTCGTGCCTTCTATGGTTATATGATGACCCATCCCGGCAAGAAGCTTCTGTTCATGGGACAGGATTTTGCCCAGTTTGATGAGTGGTCGGAAAAAGAGAGCATCCGCTGGGATCTTCTTAAGTATGATGAGCATGCCATGATGAATGAGTATGTAAAGACTCTCAATCAAACCTATATGAAATATCCCGCCCTTTCCGAGCTGGATTTTGACGCCGATGGATTTGAGTGGATCAACGCCATTTCCGCCAATGAGAATGTCATCGTATTCCTGAGAAAAGGCAATGACGATAAGGATGTATTGTTAGTGGTATGCAACTTTGCCAACGAGCAGAGAAAGGGCTACCGGGTTGGCGTTCCTTTTGCAGGAAAATATAAGGAGATCTTAAACTCCGATTCCAAGAAGTTCGGCGGTAAGGGCTTTGTGAATGTCAGAAGCATCGCCTCAGACGAGCAGGAGTGGGATAACAGAGAAAACTCCATCAGCTTTAAAATGCCCGCCCTTTCCGTTCAGATCTTCTCCTATACGCCCTTTACGGCTAAGGAGCTTGCAGAGATCGAACGTCGCAAGGAAGAGGAAAGACAGCGTCAGATGGAGCTGAAAAAGTTAGCAGATGCTACCGAAGCTGAGAAGGAAGCACGCCGTAAGGCTGACGAGGCCAAGGAGATCGCAAGGATCGCCCAGGAAGAGGCTAAGATCGCCTTAAAGAGAGCCAACGAAGAGGCACAGAGAGCCGAGGAACTGGAAAAAGAAGCCAAGGAACTGGAAAAGGCAGCCAAGAAGGCGAAAGCTGCCAGAGAACAGGTGAAAGAAAAGGCGAAATTTATTTGACAAACGCCTTTTGATATGGTATTCTTTCTGAGTATGCCGCTTGGCGAGGTAAAAGCAGCCCACAGGGCTCACCGAAGTCAGCGAGATTTGAAATAGGAGGTGCCTTATGTACGCAATTATTGCAACAGGTGGAAAGCAGTACAAGGTTGCTGAGGGCGATGTGATCAAGGTTGAGAAGCTCGATGCAGAAGTAGATAGTACTGTAACTTTTGACCAGGTTCTTGCAGTAGGCGGTGATTCCTTGAAGGTAGGCCAGGACGTTGCTTCTTCTTCCGTATCTGCTACGGTTTTAGAGCAGGGCAGAGGCAAAAAGGTTATCGTTTACAAGTACAAACCCAAGAGTGGTTATCATAAGAAGAACGGTCACAGACAAGCATACACCAAAGTTAAGATCGACAAGATCAACGCATAAGTGTTATGACGACAATTACGATTTTTGAGGATCAGGCAGGAAGCTATACCGGATTCGAATTTGACGGGCATGCCGGGGCTGCCGAAGCAGGGGAAGACATTGTTTGTGCAGGACTTTCCACGTTAGGGATCACTACGGTAAATTCCATTGAGACCTATGCGGCCAGGGAAGGAACCTACGAAGAGAGTGCTTCCAAGGACGGCGGTTATATGAAGCTTCTTTTAAAAGAGCCCAACCACGATACACAGCTTTTGATCGATTCCATGATCTTAGGACTGAGCTATCTGGAACAGCAGTATCCTCAATATGTACGGTTAAAACGAAAAGGAGGTGTAACCGATGATCGCATTTAACCTTCAGTATTTTGCACATAAGAAGGGAGTCGGCTCTACCAAGAACGGTAGAGATTCCGAGTCTAAAAGATTAGGAGCAAAAAGAGCAGACGGACAGTTTGTAAAGGCTGGTAATATCCTGTATCGTCAGCGTGGTACCAAGATCCATCCCGGTATCAACGTAGGACGTGGCAATGATGATACCCTGTATGCACTCGCTGACGGAGTTCTTCGTTTCGAGAGAAAGGGCAGAAGCTTAAAGCAGGCTAGTGTATATCCTGTTGAGGACTAATCTTTCATAATGAATGCAAGGCGGCTCCTGATCCCGTATCAGGGGCCGTTTTTTCAGATTTTAAAGGAGTATTATGGGATTTGCAGACAGAGCGAAAATCTATATCCGAAGCGGTAAGGGCGGAGACGGACATGTTTCCTTCAGACGGGAAAAATATGTACCCAACGGTGGTCCGGACGGAGGAGACGGTGGCGACGGCGGAAGCGTGATCTTCGAGGTTGATGAAGGTCAGAACACTTTGGCCGATTATCGTCATGTCAGAAAATACGCCGCAGGCAACGGTGAAGACGGCGGAAAGCGTAACTGCCGCGGTAAAAACGGCGAGGACATCATCTTAAAGGTGCCAGAAGGAACTGTTATCAAGGAAGCCAACAGCTTAAAGGTCATTGCAGATATGTCCGGTGACCTGAGACGATTTGTGATCCTTACCGGAGGAAAGGGCGGCAACGGCAATCAGCACTATGCAACCTCTACCATGCAGGCTCCCCGCTATGCACAGCCGGGACAACCTGCAAAGGAACTGGATCTTTTCTTAGAGCTGAAGGTCATTGCGGATGTAGGACTTGTGGGATTTCCCAACGTAGGAAAATCCACCTTCCTTTCCAGAGTTACCAATGCCAGACCTAAGATCGCCAATTATCACTTTACCACCCTGCAGCCCAACCTTGGAGTTGTGGATATGGAAGGCGGTCAGGGCTTTGTAATTGCCGATATTCCGGGCCTTATTGAAGGTGCTTCCGAGGGCGTTGGACTGGGCTTTGAATTTCTGCGTCATATTGAGCGTTGCCGTGTTCTTATTCATATGGTAGATGCGGCAGGTGTGGAAGGAAGAGATCCCGTAGCAGATATCAAGGCCATTCAAAAGGAGCTGGAAACCTATAGCCCGGAGATTGCCAAAAGACCCCAGGTTATCGCAGCCAACAAGATCGACGCCATTGTGGGAGATGAGAATGAGATCATTGCCAAGCTTCGTGCGGAGTTTGAGCCTCAGATCAAAGTGATCCCCATTTCGGCAGTCAGCGGTGAGAATCTGAAAACGCTTCTCTATGAAGTATGGGAGATCCTGCAGAATATGGAGGATGAGCCAGTGGTATTTGAGCAGGAATACGATCCCGAAGAGCTGAACTTCGTTTCCACCGAACCCTTTACAGTGGAATACGACGAGAAGGAAAAGGAATATGTCATCGAAGGTCCCAGGATTGAGAAGATGCTTGGTTATACCAATATCGAGTCAGAGAAGGGCTTTATCTTCTTCCAGAAGTTCTTAAAGGACAATGGTATCCTGGATCAGCTGGAGCAACTGGGCATCAAGGACGGCGATACCGTCAGAATGTACGGACACAGCTTCGATTACTATAAGTAGAAAGGGAATGACTATGACAAGCAAACAAAGATCCTATCTCAAGGGACTTGCCATGAATATTGATCCCATTGTCCAGGTCGGCAAAGGCGGCGTAACACCCCAGCTGACGGAAGGGGTTTTGGAGTGCTTTAATACCCGGGAACTTATCAAACTGACGGTTTTAAAGAACTGTCTGGAGGATCCGGGCATGATCGCGCAGACTATCGCCGAGAGGACAAAATCCGAGGTCGTACAGGTCATCGGACGCAAAATCGTTCTTTATAAGAAGGACAAGGATCACCCGAAGATTGAACTGCCCAGATAAGGGGGTGACTTCATGCAGGAGTATGCTAAGAAACAGAAGATCGGCATTATGGGAGGAACCTTTAATCCCATCCATAACGGACATCTTTTGATGGCGGAGTATGCCGCAAGTGAATACGGACTTTCTGAGGTTGTTTTTATTCCAACGGGAATACAGTGGATGAAACGAAACAATCCGGATCAGCTGCCTTCGGACATCCGGTTTGAGATGACAAAGTTAGCCATAGCTGACAATCCGCTGTTTTCCATTTCGGATATCGAGATCAAAAGAGAAGGCAATACCTACACCTATGAGACCCTGCAGGAATTGACAGAGGCAAGAGAGGATGCACAGTGGTTTTACATCATCGGTGCGGATTCCCTTATGAATATGGAAAAGTGGGTCCATCCCGAAAAGATATTTGCCCTGGCTGTGATCCTTTGTGCCGTCAGAGGGGAGCAGGACACAAAGGCCTTGAAGGAGATTGCAGATGGCTTAAAAGAGCGTTATAATGCTGATATCAGGCTACTTACCATGCCACGGATAGATCTTTCCTCTACGGATATCAGAAAGCGGGTGGCCGAGCAAAAGAGCATCCGCTATATGGTACCGAATGAGATTGACGAATATATCAACCACAGGGGGTTATATCATGTATCTGAAAAATGAAGCAAAGGTCACGGATGAGCAGCAGCTTCATACCGATGAATCTTTTCTCCAGAATCTTACAGCAGAGATTGAAGACGTTCTGGATGAGAGAAGATTTCGCCATACCTTGTCGGTAGCCCATACGGCTGCCTGTCTGGCAATGCGCTATGAGGAGAGTCCCTATAGAGCCTATCTGGCCGGACTTTTGCACGACTGCGCCAAATGCTTAAAGAGTAAGAAAAAGCTGGAGCTTGCCAAGGAATACGGCTTGGGCATCAATGCTGCAGAGGAGGAAAATCCGGATCTGTTGCACGCCAAGCTGGGCAGCATTCTGGCAAAGGAAAAATACAAGATTGATGATGAAGAGGTTCTTTCCGCCATCCGTTATCATACCACAGGGAAACCGGATATGACCAAGCTGGAAAAGATCATCTATATTGCAGACTATATCGAGATCCACAGAAAGCCCCTGCCTCTTTTGGAAAAGGCCAGAAGGGCTGCTTTTGCGGATCTGGATGAGGCCATGCAGGTGATTTTGGAAAGCACCTTGAATTTCCTTGGGAAAAAGGGAGCCATGATCGATCCCATTACCTATGAAACCTATAACTATTACAACAAAGACAAATCATGATCAGGAGATAACATGGAATTGACATCAAAAAATGCAGCCATTGCGGCTGTGGAAGCATTGGAGAACAAGAAGGCTGAAGAGATCACCGTGATCGATATCAGCAAGGTTTCTCCCCTGGCAGATTATTTTATCATCTGCAACGGAAACAACAGAAATCAAGTTCAGGCCTTATCCGACCATGTGGAAGAGACGCTTGGCAGAATGGGATTTGACAGAAGACCCATCGAAGGCTACGAAAACGCCAACTGGATCCTGCTGGATTACCACGATGTGATCATTCACATTTTCGATAAGGAAAACCGATCCTTCTACGATATCGAAAGGATCTGGAGAGACGGAACCAAAATTGAGATAGAAGAGCTGAAAGCGTCAAAGTAAACCTTTGGCGCTTTTCTTTATCAAAATACATGATAAGAAGCCCGGATGGCGTTGCCATCCGGGCTTATATATTTACATGATAGTTGTCGCAGCTGCCGAACCTGCATCCTCCGAAACCTGCTCATCGAATTCATACTAACCGGAAAACTCCGAATACCTTGCCGAGGATCTCACAGTTGTCCACGATGATGGGATCCATGCTATCGTTCTCGGGCTGGAGGCGGATATGTCCGTCCTCTTTGTAGAAGGTCTTCACGGTTGCGGAATCATCGATGAGGGCTACAACGGTGTCTCCGTTGCGAGCGGTATTGGTACGTTCTACAAATACCTGATCGCCGGAGAAGATACCTGCATTGATCATGGAATCGCCCTTGACGCGAAGCGCAAAGGTCTCAGCGTTGGGAACCATATCTACAGGGAGCGGGAAGTAGCCGTCTATATTTTCCTCAGCTAGGATGGGCTGACCTGCAGCAACTGTTCCGACGATGGGAATGGAAGTCATCTCGTGGCGAACCATCTGGAAGCTGTCATCGCAGATCTCGATGGCCCTGGGTTTGGTAGGATCTCTTCTGATAAATCCATTCTTTTCAAGAGTCTCAAGATGGGAGTGAACGGAAGATGTGGATTTTAAGTTCACTGCTTCGCAGATCTCACGAACCGCAGGCGGATAGCCCTTCTTCAGAATGCAATCCTTAATGTACTCTAAAATTTCAGATTGTTTTTTGGTAATTCTCTTATTGTCCATTTTATTACCCTCCGAATATGCAATACTCATATCAAACAAATGTTTTGTTTTTCTCAGTATATCAGAGTATCTCTGAAAAAGCAAACATTTATTCAGAATATTTGTTCGATTTTTGTATTGACAACAGAACGGATGTTCGCTATAATCAGAACATAGACAGAACATTCGTTCGGAAGAACGAAGGAGGAATGTAAGATGAAGAACAACAGAATCAGAAACAGAGAGATGGATCAGAATGTCAGGTACGAGCTGGAGAAGAAGGAGTGGCACAGGAAGCGGGAGAGTGCCGTTGCCATCCAGAGAGGTATGATCACCGTAGTTGTATTCGTTCTCGGTATCCTGTTTACCTTATTGATGATGTCCCTACGCAACAGCAACAATGCGAATGCATCAGAAGCAGGGATTACTTATGAGACTGCTTATTCCAATGTGACGGTAGAGGACGGAGATACCCTTTGGAGTATTGCATCAGCTCACACAGACGGTTCAACCTCCCAGATCCGCAGCTGCATTGAAGAGATGAAGGAACTCAACAGCATTGGATATTATGAAGGGATCCGCTCCGGAGATCGCCTCATTGTGCCGACCTATACATACGCAAATTGATAAGCACCAATTTCAAAACATCAATAAAGGGAGCCGCGAGGCTCCCTTTTATAACGCCCATATATAAAATGATTTACTGCAACAGCGCATCCTTACATTCCTCCGGAAGTACGATCTCGGTAACAGAACCAAAATCGTGGAAGGTCATTTCCATTCCGGCTTCGTTGATCTTGATCTGTCCCTGGGCTCTGGTACCCTTGATGGACATTTCCATGATATCCTGCATCAGATCCTTCATATCCATTGTGATCTTAATGGGATAGTAGGTATCCTTCTGAATCCAGTAGCACATCTTTACCGTGCTCAGAGTAGAGAAGTCAAGACCGGTGTTTTCTACACCCATATCTGCCAGAATTCCGTTTGCCTGATCGGAAATCTGACTCAGATCAACAAGTCCCTTGATCTTATAGCAATCCACGCCATCTAAGTTTTCCTCAGTCATGGAAAGGCTGGTAAGCGCTTTTTGATATCCCAGGAAGGAACTGTAATTGTAAATACCGATATCCTCGAGCTCCCCCGAAAGATCATCCATGGTAACAAGCTGCTTGATCCATTTGTTATCTTTCCTGGAATACATCATGGTCCAATCATTTTCTTTTACGATGTAATAATCGTTTTTCTCTTTTCCCTTAGGGCCATAATTCATAGTCATCTCAATATGACCGCTATATTCCGGCTTTTCAATGAGTTCTGCGACCATGGAAACCCCTGTATCCAGGTTTTTATTTCCCACCTGGGCATTCATTGTGATTTCGCTTTCGCATTTGTAATTCTTGGTTTGATCCGAAACAGCGGTTAACGCAGTTTTTTGTAAAACTCGTTCAGGAGTAGCAGCACATCCCGTCAAAATCATACAACCGAGAATCCCAACCATCAGAAGTATCCCGTGGATCAGTTTGCAGGTTCTTTTACCAGTTTGTTTCATTATTATCCCTCTCCTCATAAAAATCTGATCAATACAGTTTCACAAACGATTTTGATTATATCAGATAAAACCGAAAAAACCATACAGTTTATGAAATGTTTATAGTTCGCTATTTCTGCAACTTTTCCGGGGAAAATATGGTACTATAGAAAAAGATGAAATTTATGCAAGGAGACCAGAGAAGCAGAAAAACAAATGGAGGTCAAAGCAAAGAAAGAAGCAGCTTTGTCAGTGCCAAAAGTGTAAAACCGTTTTATGTAGCAAAAAGAAATTAGGGAGCCTCAGGGCTCC
>JAEEGL016074851.1_pt1 | contig 11015 bp, 12 predicted proteins | sample 9134231 | NCBI WGS metagenome assembly JAEEGL01 (sample SAMN16246548, study PRJNA631951) | gut metagenome | biome: gut microbiome; feature: rumen; material: fiber-attached | host: Bos | place: Iran: Karaj | collected 2018-10
GAAGGTATGCAACCATGCGCTCTTCTACAGTTCCGGTCTTTGCAAGAACCTTACCCATGTCTGTGATTTCGTAATATGTGTGAGGAGTTCGACGGATTTCCTTAAGAAGCTCTTTTCCACCCAGCCAGCTGAATGCCTGGTTAGCGTGACCTTCTTTATAATCCAGTTCCTTCTGAAGTTTTTCTGAAGTAAGTTCATCCTTTGCTGTGTATTTGAGCAGAACTTTAATTTCAAGCGGATGAAGATTTTTGATGATGTTTTTGATATCCATTTTTTAGATCCTGTTAAAAAATAAAACCGACAGCCCTTAGACTATCGGTTTTATTCTACAATATTTATTGCAAAAACTGAATAGGTTTACAAGTATTTCTATCAGCTATTACTACTCGCTATCAGATTCGCTTTCTGACGCTTCAGCAGAAGAAACTTCCCCGATATTAGTTTTTCCCACCATCTGAACATAGCAGAAATACAATGTATACTTCTTCTTAGGCTTTACATTCTTATCGATTGTTGTCTTTAACTTAGGCTCCTGCAAATAGCGGTAACTAAGATATTTATGCTCTTTCTGGAAATCCTGAAGAACAGCAAGAACAGTATTCATTGCTTCTCCCTGATCAAAGTTTGGATTGGCTGTACGATAATAAACACGAACTTCGTCATACATCGGAGCATATTCAAGTCTTACATCTGCATATTTATCTGTTGTATGCTGTTTTTCCGGTACAATTGATATTGTCGTTGTTTTTTCTGCTTCATAAAGTTCTGCAGTATCAACATCATTATTAATTGCCTCTCCTGTGATAGCAAATGCAGAAAATGCAAAAATAGAAAGTCCAAACAGTACAAACAAAAGTTTTTTCATAGGCTTCTCCTTAATAAGTCGTATATTTAATTTTTCTATCTCGTTCTAGAAAAAAATCAAGAAATATCGCATATTGACCGTCCGTAATTCCAACAAGGGGAGGATTGCGGATTATAACAGAACCTGAAATTTCTTTGGGTTTATTTTTAATTTCTGCACGATAGCGGGCACGCACAGCCTCTTTTAAAGCATTTCTTGCAGCAGTTTCAATTCCCTCAAAACCATCAGAAATTTTTCCAAGCCCCCGCCCCTTTATCACTGGATTCTGGATTCCACTCCAAAGCTTATAATTTTGAATCTGATAATCAGAGCGGTCATATTCGCACCAGACAGTAACCTTATTTTCCTCAAAAAACTGATCTGAATAACGAATTTTTGCCTTATCAAGTTCGGTAAAAGCAATCTCCGGAACAATTTCCAGATATTCCTCTACCCCTCTAAGCTTGTCTGAAGGAGTATAAACAAAGCGCCAGCCGTTTACCATTCCTTCCATCAAAAACTCACTCAGATTTTTAATTCTGGTTCGAGTATAAGAAAGCATGTCATCACTTTTTTCATAAAGTCCCGGATAGGCATCAAGTTCCGCCCAAACCGCAAACCTTATTGTTCTGAGATTAATAGGACTTTGTGCAAGAAGAAGAGAAAAGTGAAGGACCAGAAACGTAAAAAGCAGAGTTTTTTTCAGAAAGCACATTTTTACTTTCATCTGTAAGTATCCCGCCAGATTTTAAGAGGATGAATCCCCATTCTTACAACAAAATAAATCCAGGCCGCAAGAAAGCCAAACAGATGAGTCATGTGAGCCACACCCGAAGCCGGATTAAACTGGCTGAAGAACTCTATTGCCGCATAAATTAAAACAAGCACAGGAGCCGGGACAGGAATTATTCCCCAGATAAAAATGACTGAACGAGGAAAGAAAACTGCATAAGCAAACAAAACTGCATAAACAGCACCGCTGGCACCCATTAACCGAACGTTCGCCTGCCCTGTGTAAAAATAGACTGCATAAGAAAGAGCCCCGCTTGCAATACCGCAGAAAAGATAAAAAAGAACAAACTCTTTACTACCAATAGCTTTTTCAAGCTGAAGTCCAAAAACCAGAAGTCCCAGCATATTAAAGAGAATATGTCGTATACTGGAATAATCATGCACAAACATATAAGTCAAAAACTGCCAGTACATATGATATTTGTAAACTGCCACCGGATTCATAGGGCCATAAGTATAAATGTATTGAGCAATTTCTCTGTAAAGCTGTGCAATTCCGTAAACTGCAAAATTTAAAAGAATAATAAAGATTACGCGATGCTTGTATTCATATCTGAACGGCTGTCTAAAAAAGATTTTTCCCATTTGCCTATTATCGTGAATTATCAGGCTTTCTGTAAAGAGTTACACGGTTTCGACCCTTACTTTTAGAAATATAAAGGGCCTGATCAGCCTGATTAACAAATTCATTAGGTGAATTAACAAGATTATCTGTTGCATCAAAAATAGAAACACCACAGGAAATTGTTACGTGAAGATGCAGATTATTATAGACAAAATCGTGAGTATCTATTGCAGCCCTGATTCGTTCTGCAACAAGAATAGCTTCTTCAGTTTTTGTATTTGGTAGAAGGACTGTAAACTCTTCTCCACCATAGCGGCTTGCCGTATCACTTTCACGAAGACTTTTTCGGATGATATTTGCAACTTCAACAAGAACGTAGTCGCCGCATTCATGACCGTAAGTATCATTAAATTTCTTAAAGAAGTCGATATCAAACATCAGAACGCCGATATTTTCATTCTGCAAAAAGGCCTGGTCTATTGCTTCAGAAAGGATATTAAAGAAGTAAAATTTCAGTTTCAGATGAGTCATCATATCAGTTGATGACTGTTCGATAAGAGCCGCATTATTAATTGCCACCGACGCAAGAGAAGCAATAGACATAATCTGATTCTGCTCATATTCGGTATAAGAAACGTCGTCTTCAATTGCAATTCGTTCCTGCAGAATCAAAAGGCCATTCAAGTGAGTTTTCTGAATAAGAGGAACTATGAGAGTTGGTGACAAAGCTTTTAATGTTTCCAGAGTTTTCTGATCTTCAATCAAAAGCTTAAGTTCATCAAAAGTTATAGGCATCTGAACATCCAGAAGCTTTTTAGTGATTGGTGATGAAACAGGAATTGAAGGCTTGTCGCCGTCATCAAAAAGATCTTTGGCAGTTTCAAGAACGTAATTTTCGTTAGTAATTAAATCACGTACAAAAATTTCGGCACCCAGAACATGCATCTGAGCCATACAGATATAAACAATAGATTCAAGAAGATTATCAAAATCAAGGTTCTGACAGAAAGATTTTGCAATATCAAGCATCTGCTCAAGATCATAAATCTTCTTCTCATACTGAAGTGTCAAATCAAGAGCATCATGTTTGTTTTCTAAAGAGGAAATTTCGTTTTTTTCATCACTAATGATATTGCTGATTTTACTTTTTCTGCTCATTTTTTACATCACTAGTATTAATAATAACATAGTTTTTCATTATCTCAAAAAATATTTTCCAATTTGGAAACTGATAATCTAACAAATTTGTTCTGTCTTTGTTACGGGAAGACATAAGTAAAACTTTTAAATTCTGAATAATTTCACTTGAAGGCTTTTTAGCATCTGCAAGAAGCTCAGAAAGCTCTCTGTGAAGAGCCCAGAGATTAGTTACATGAGTCTGAAGCAAATCATGAGCTTCATTATTTACAGTAATAACCATTTTTTCAAGGCGGCTGTAGAAGGATTTGTCTTTTCTGCTGTCTTTTATGTAGCCTTCCATAACTGCTACACTGTTTTTTTCATTCATTGAAAAGGAATTTTCAAAAGCGTAGAAATCCTGATCAGCATTAATTGCCGCATAAACAATCTGAGAAAAAGAAGTTTTATAGGTGGAATTATTAAAAAATCCTTCAATTACGACATCATCAAGAAGGGCTTTAACACCATCAGAGATGTACTGCTTTTCAAAGGTTTTAAGAACTCTTATAGGCAAAATCCACTGGAAAGACAAAGGAGTTTCTGCCTGAAGTTTTTCGCTGTAATCCTGATTGTAGCCCTGAACTGTCTCCAGCCCTGTTCCGGGGAAAAGAGTCTGAATTTCCTGAGTAAGCTTTTCATCCTGGATTTCAGATTTAATGCGCTGTTCATCTGAGTCGAATTTAGACTGAAGCATTGAAGCAAATTCCTGTCGCGGAGAACCCGTATACTGGGCAACAGCAGGTTCATAATTCGGGTCGGCCCTGAAATAACGAATGATTGCCTTAAGCTTATCAGGCTGAATAACCTGTTTTATGATGTAATTTATTTTTTTAAGGTTTCCAAGAATGCTGTTTTTCTCTGCAGGTTCAAGGTCAGCACCTTTACGAAGTCTGTAAAGAGCAAGAACTGCAGCTCCCGTAGAATTTGAAATATTCAGACCATAAAGCTGATAATACAAATCTTCCAGAAGGTTTATTGCTTTTCCTACATCCACTTCTGTATAAGAAGGAGTATAAGTGCTGTCTGCCGGAACAAAATTACTGTCAAAAAGCTGCATGAAAGGTACATAGTTATAATGACAGAAATCTACAAGCTGGCGGAGTATAAGAATATCGTGGTCAATTTTCTTGAACTGCTCTGAATTAAGATCCTTTATGATTTTATCAAGGAGATGGCGCTGATGAATATAAATTCGCTCGGCATTATTAAACTCTGCAAGAACATCATTCTTACGGTTCTGGAACTGAAGCTCCGAAACAATTTCCTGATCTTCTGCGTTATAACCTGTAATTACCAGCTGGGCCTCAAACCGGTGGCGGCGGGGCAAGTCATTTGTACTTACAGTTTCAATAAAAAGATGGTCAAGGATTCCGCAGTTTTTATAAAGTGTAAAAATTGCCTCACCAAAGTTTGGCTGCAAAAAACCGGATTTACAAATCATCGGGGAAAAGCTTTGAATTTCAAGATCCATCTTTTTCAGAAGCTGCCTGCGCTGAACTTCCGGAGACGAACGCCTGAAAATTGAATCAAATATATCAATAAATGTTCCAATTAAACTCATCCCTAAATTTCCCCAATAAAAACCAAAGTCCTTATAGTACAAAAATACTAAAGATTCAGCATTTATTCTACTTTAGAATTGCGCATTTTGCGAATTTTCCTCTTCAAATGCCTGCAAAACCGGCTGAAAAATCCTTTTATAATCTTCAACCGTGCTTGCGTGAACAATCTGAAGACGAAGAGCCGCCCCATTGTGAATTCCCTTTGAATAGGCGGCAAAACGCTTTCTCATTTCCATACAGGCATGTTTTTCTTCTGTATCGCGGACAAGCCGTTCAAGCTCGGCAAAACCTGTTTTTATGCGCACATCTGGTGGAAGGGGTTCGTAGCTTCCAGTCTGAAGAAGGCTTGTAGTATCGCGGAAAATAAAAGGATTTCCCATAGCACCACGGGCAAACATTACAGCATCGGCGCCGGTTTCTTCCAGCATTTTTTTTGCATCTTCCGGCTTAAAAAGGTCTCCAGAGCCAAAAACAGGAACCGGGATTCGGTCTGCATGCGCTTTGTTCCATTCGCCCACGTATTCTACAAGCTCTTTCATTATGCTCCAGTCAGAATGACCTTCGTAGCCCTGAGCCCGGGTTCTGGGATGAATTGTAATTGCATTTACCCCCGCTTCCAGAGCCGCCTGAGCCGCCTCCTTCCAGGTAATCTGGAATTTTTCCCAGCCAGAGCGGATTTTTACGCTAACGGCGCGGTCACCTGCAGCCTCAACAACAGCCTTTGCAACTTTATAGAGTCTGTCAGGGTCGCGGGTCAAAGCAGAACCAGCGCCTGTCTTTACAATTTTTGGAACCGGGCAGCCGCAATTTATATCAATACATTCACAGTTTGTTTTTTCAAGAACAATGTGGGCGGCCGCATTCATAATGTCCGGCTCAGGCCCGAAAATCTGCACGGAATAGACATCTTCATTGTAAGCGCGGCGCATTAAAATCTCTGTCTTTAAGTTCTTGCGGACAAGAGCTTCTGCGCTGACCATTTCGGTATAGGTAAAGCAGGCCCCGTTTTCTATGCAGACAGAACGGAAGGCCATGTCGCTATAACCGGCAACCGGCGCTAAAAAGAGATTTCCTTTGAGTTCAATATTTTTAATTTTTACAGGATGATACAGTTCCATTATGCTTCAGGTAAATTAAACGCCTTACAGCTGTTCTTCCAGAGCTGAACGCTGAGTTCTTCAAGATCCATATCAAGCATTTCTGCAAGGAAGCGGGCTGTAGAAGGCAGCATGTTAGGCTTTGTGCGCTTTTTCTCGCGGAATTCCGCAGGAATCATAAAAGGACTTTCAGTTTCAATCAAAATGCGGTCAACCGGAATGTTCAAAACTGTTTCATGCAGGTTTCTTGCATTGCGGTAAGTAAGGTTACCTGCAAAACTGAACCATACATTCATATCGAGGCATTTTTTCGCATAAGTGGCATCTTCCGAATAGCAGTGGAAAATTGCACCGGCATCAGGAAGGCGCTCTGTCAAAACATCATAAATATCTTTTCCAGCATCGCGGTTATGAATGATTACAGGCTTGTTGTACTTCTGGGCAATTTCAAGCTGAGTAATAAAAAGCTCAATCTGACTTCTCTTATCGCCAAACTGCTTGTAATAATCAAGGCCTGTTTCACCAACTGCAACAACATTAGGCAGTGAAAGAGACTTTTCGATTGTGTTAATCCAGTCAGGTCCCGGATTTGTAACTTCAGACGGAGCAACACCTACCGCATGATAAATTCCGCTTACAGACTTGAGGGTAGCATAAACCTTCTGAAAATCCATAAGAGAATTGTTAATGCTTATAATGCGGGTAACTCCAGCCTGCTTTGCCTGCTGAATAACGCGTAATTGTTCAATAGGATCATCGTATATAAGCCCGATGTGAGCGTGAGTATCAAAAAAATTCATGGCTTTCTTCCTAGAAAAATTGTGATGAGAAAAGCGAAAAAGTTTTTTTTAACGCTTCTTTTTTAAATTATTTATATAAAGATAACACAGGTTTTTCTACTCGTCAACGTAAATCCTTCCGATAATTTAGTAGTAGAATTTGTAATCGCAGAATGCTATAATTTTATGATTTATTATTGAAGATAATGAGGTCTAATATTGCCTAAAACACAAAAAGCCATGAAAAAGATGGAAAAGCGGGCTGTCTCGAACCTTGCGCAGAATTTCTCTTCTGCCTTCCGTTCAATCGGTTCTGCCTTTGTTAAGCTTTTTCGTATTTTTGACAGCAAATTAACAATAATGATTGTTCCTCACTCACAGAGCAAAGTCTTGAATTTCCAGACTAACGTATTCGCCCTTTTATTCGGACTTTTGCTTTTTATCGGAATCCTTGTTTCTTTCTTCTATTTCAATCATCATTCAATTTCTGCCAACATGCAGATTAACAGCCTTACAGAACAGAACCGTGCAACCCTTGCAAGCCTTGATGAACTTCGTGATGAAAACGCAAACCTCTTCCAGGCAGCAAAACGATTCCAGACTTCCCTTTCACAGAGTCTTTCACTTTTAGGAATCTCTCAGGGTGAAAACACAAACAATTCTACAATTTCTTCAAGCGACCTTTCTTCAATGTTCAACTCTACAGAAATTGCAAAAGGAACAACCCGCGAACTTGCTGATATCCGGGAACTTACTTCTTACCTTGAAAACTCAATTGAACCAATCGAGCAGGTTGGTAAGATGCTTAAAACCCAGCAGAACCTGTTTACAGAAATTCCAAGTATCAATCCTGTAAAAAATCCTAACGTTCACGTTTCAATGCCTTTTGGTCCTAACGTTCACCCGCTTAACGGAAACTGGTACATTCACAAAGGTATGGACTTTTCTACCTGGCGTTCAGGTGACCCTGTAATGGCAACTGCCAGCGGTCAGGTTGTAACAGTAGGTTTTGATAACAGCTTCGGTAACTTTGTAATCATCAAACATAACCACGGTATTTATACACGTTACGCACACTTAAGCTCATTCAGAGTAAAGCGCGGCCAGCTTGTTGACCAGGGACAGATTATCGGAAACATCGGTAACACAGGTATTTCTACTGGTCCGCATCTTCACTATGAAGTTCACATCGGTTCTGATGTAGTAGATCCTGCAAAATATATCAACATCAATCTTCAGAAGTAGGCTTTTATGGCATTCAAAATTGACGACATTTCAATCAACACAATCATTGGTGGCGGTTCGGCAATTCAGGGAAACATAAAGGTTAACGGCTTTGTCCGTGTTGATGGTGATATTGACGGAAACCTTGATACAGACGGAAACATCATCATAGGTGAAAACGCAAGAATTCGCGGAAACGTAAATGCAAAGGCAATAATTGTCGGTGGAATTATTCTTGGCGATATTTTTGCAAACGAAAGCGTAAAACTTCTTTCAAAGGCAGCTGTTGTCGGAGACATTGTTACCCACAAGGTTCAGATTGATGACAACGCCCTCTTCCACGGAAACTGTATCGCAGTAAAAGATGATGAAGAATACAACCGCCTTTCTTCAGAATTCCTTCAGTCTAAGGCAATTAAACAGAAGGCAGCGCTTTAATGGCAGAAATTGATTCTTTAGGAAATAATTTTTACTATGCCGGAGTTCAGAACTCCCAGAATCAGGCGCTGAAAAATCAAAAGGCAGAAAAATCAGAAAAAACTAAAGGCTCAAAGTTTGCAGATTTAATGAGGGGTGCAAAGGCGGAAGAAGCCGCTGCTCCTAACGGATTGCCAGCAGAAATTCAGACTATGAGCATTGATGAAGCGGTTATTTTTTTACGTGACCGCGTAGACAATGCCGGAAATGCCCTTTCTGAAGAACTTACAAAAGAAAACCTTGATAATTTTAAGGAAGCCGTAGGACAATTCATCAGATATATTGTAGATAACAATTTTGAAGTAAATGCCCGTAAGCCCCGCCGTATGCAGATTGTTTCACCTACAAACTTTTTTTCAAACTATTCGCTGCCGGCCCATCCAAAAGACCCGAAAGTTCAAATAAATGTTATCAATGAAAAACTTGATAACCTGACACGAGATATGCTGAGCACCCAGATGAATAACCTGAAAATTCTTGCCCAAGTCAACGAAATCAAGGGTTTAGTTGTCGACTTGCTCCGCTCCTAAATGCTATAATTTTACAAATTAAGTTGGTAAAAAAATGAGTGATATTTTTGAAAGTGATATAGACGATCAGACAGAAAACCTTTCTGAACTTGAAGACGATGAGGGGATTTCTGATACTTCCGAATTAACAATAGATACTCCCCTTTATAACCTTAAGCTGGATTACTCCTGTGAAACCCTTTACGCAAAGGTTCCTGAAAAAATTAATCTTAAGGCAGGTGATTTTGCAATTATTCCGACCCGCTATGGAAAAGATATGGCCCGTGTTCTCGGTATTGCAAAAAAGCCGATCGGAATCAAACAGTCTGACATTGTAACTGTTGAACGCAAGGCAAACGAAAAAGATTTGGAAAAGCGTGCGGAACTCAAGCAGAAGGAAAAAGATGCCTTTCCGATTTTTAAGGAAAAAGTTGCCGCTCACAAACTTGAAATGAAACTCGTTGAAGTTCACTTTCTTACAGAAGAATCAAAAGCTCTCTTCTTTTTCAGCTCTGATAACCGCGTAGACTTCCGCGAGCTTGTAAAAGACCTTGTTTCAATCTTCAAAATGAGAATTGAACTTCGCCAGATTGGTGTACGCGACGAATCACGCATTACAGGCGGTCTTGGTATTTGCGGTCGTCCTTTCTGCTGTCACGGTGTTTCAGATAAACTCAGACCTGTTTCTATCAAAATGGCAAAAGACCAGAATCTTTCTCTTAACTCAATGAAGATTTCGGGTCAGTGCGGACGCCTTTTGTGCTGTCTTTCTTACGAATACGACTGGTACAACGAAGCGCGCCGCAAGCTGCCTAACGAAGGTGTAAGACTCTTCTATGACGGAACCGATTTTAAAATCACTGAAGTAAACCCTCTTACTTCTATGGTAAAGATGATTGGAGAAGACGGTCGCCTTCTTGAAGTTAATGCCAAGCGCTTTTATAAAGAAAATAATCGCTGGAAAATAAATTAATCGTACTTTTTTAACTAATAACAGCTTTTTATATATTGAATTTACTACAATTTGTTTTATAATTATTAACGTATGATTTATATAAAAAAATGGCTTGAAAATTACGGTGAACTCTTTCCGATTGCAGACTCGCAGATTGATTTTTTTCAAAAACTAGGTAAGGAATTTACTTCCCCTGCCAAATTTGTAAGCCTTGAATGTGGCACAGCTGCTCTTGCGCAGGAACTTCTGATGCATAATTTTGATGTTACTGCCACAGATTCATTTAAAGAATTCATTGACTTAATTAAGATTAAAAGTGCAAATACAGAACCAAAAATTAAGGCCTTCAACCTTTTCCCACAGGATATCGGCCGCTACCTTGGTAAAAACTTCTATAATATCATCTACTTTGGTGATTACCGCGTTGTTTTTATGCGCGATAAAATCTACATTTCAAAACTAATGATGGACGCAAAAGCTATGCTTACAGAAGGCGGCTATCTGATTTTTGATTTGATTAATTTTACTAAATTTGACTTTTCTAAAGATGAAATATATCTTCCAGAAAAAACTTCTTCCAGAGCATCTCTTCATTCCTGGATTACAAAGGATAAGGAAAATGTAACCTATCTTTTGAACCAGCAGGTAGAAACTTCTAACGGAAAAATCATTGATGAAGTAAAGGATGAGCCTATTACTCCTATCAGCCTTGAATCTTTCCAGAAATTTGCAAAGGAATTAGGTTTTTCTTCATTTAATTTCTACGCAGACTACAAAATGAATCCGCTCACTGCTGATTCTGAAAAGATTGTGTGTGTACTGAAAAAATGATAGAATAGCTTTTATGAAAGCTACAAGAACAATTATTTCTACACTGCGCGAAGCTCCAAATGACGCAGTTATTGCAAGCCATCAGCTTATGATGCGCTCTGGTCTTATCAGAAAACTTGGAAACGGTCTTTATGTTTATATGCCGCTCGGCTACCGTTCTTTAATGAAGGTTCAGAAAATTATCCGCGAAGAACTTGATAA
>JAEEGL016340922.1_pt1 | contig 11015 bp, 7 predicted proteins | sample 9134231 | NCBI WGS metagenome assembly JAEEGL01 (sample SAMN16246548, study PRJNA631951) | gut metagenome | biome: gut microbiome; feature: rumen; material: fiber-attached | host: Bos | place: Iran: Karaj | collected 2018-10
AAGATGATAATATACAAGAAGAATCAAAAGAAGATGAGGAAGATAAAAATATTGAAGATATTGAAACCGTATTATTAGAACTTCCAGAAGAAAAAATACAGATTACAAATAAGCCAAGTAATACTGAAAAATCATATTATTTTGATGTAATTGATTCTAGTTATGTTGATTTAGCTAATTATTTAACATTTGGATCTACCTCTAACAAGTATAATGGTTATTCTATAAGGGTTAGGGGATTTGCTGTAACTAAATCATCATTTTTACCTGATGGATATTTTTTGTTGGGTAAATATGGTAGTAATTGTTGTGTTGCTGATTCGACATTTACAGGTTTTTATATAAAATATGATTTAAATAATATTACAAAGAATAATTGGTATGAAATAACAGGAGTATTAAAAGAAGGTAAGGATTCTGATGGGTTACCAATTATGTATATAGAACCTGATGCAGTTAATGATATAGATTCATCTAAAGAAGAAACTTATGTATGGCCATGTTATACTTACGATGATGGTTTATGTAAAGAATTACAAAAATACAATCTAGAATATTAGATTGTTTTTTTTATATTCAACCAACAGTTTAGTTAATTCAACTAACTAGTTATTAACTATTTGTTGTATTATAGATATAATTATTTCAGAAAGAAGGAAGAAAAGATGAGCAAAAAAGCAAAAATAATATGTGTAGTATTATTATTTCTAGGATGCGTTGCATCTATAATTAATGTTGTAAGATTAACAATTACATCTGAACCAGAGTATAAGCAAACTGCTTTAGCTTTTAAAGAAGAATATGAAAAGGTAAATGGTAAGACATTAAGAGGTGATATTAAATATAGGGAATTAGATATTAATAAAAATAATCCTTATGTAAAAGTATCTATAGATGAAATAGCAGACAAGATTAAAAATGGAGAATCATTCTATTTATATGTAGGTGATCATTTATGTCCATGGTGTAGATCTGGTATTGAAAAAATGATTGAAGTAGCTAATAGAGAAAAGATTGAAACAATTTATTATGTAGATTTCTGGGATGATGATCATAATGAAATCTTAAGAGATTTATATGATGTAGAAATTAAGGGTAAGAAAGTATCATTTAAACAAACTAGAGAAGCTAATGAAGGATATAAAGTATTATATGAAGCAGTAAAAGATTATATTCAAGATTATACTGTTACTAAAGATGGTAAAGAATACACTGTTACTGGAGTTAAGAAAGTATATGGTGGAGATCACTTTAAATTTGAAAATGGTAAATGTACTAAATATATTTCTTTAAGAGTTCCATCTCTTGCAAAAGCTACTGATGAATTAACTGAAGATGTTCTTAAAGAACAAGATAAATTATTCACTGAATTTTTTACTTTAAGCAATGTTTGTACAGGCGAAAGTAACTGCTAAAGAACTATTTAAATAGTTCTTTTTTATTTTCCTAATTTGCTCTGAAAATGTTATTTTGTTATAATATATAACTATCAAAGAGGGGTGTTTTTTATGGAAAGAATTGTAGATTATAGAGAATTACCAAATTCTAACGGTCAATCTATTTATTTTAGAATGGAAACAGATCCTAAATTATATATGACTTTATTAATGAAAGGATATAAAGTAATTAATAATATTAAAGATTCTACTAAAGATACTATATATGTAACTGGTAGAAGACAAGATTATACTTGTAAAGATTTTGAAGAGTATAAAGCTTTAGTGGATTCTAAGATACAAGAATCGCTTAAAGAGGATAATATAGTTAAACCTAAACTTACTAGGTTTTCATTTGATGATTTATTAAATCATAAATATAAAATTCCTTTTGTACTAAAAAATGAAAATCAAAATGGTGGTAGAGAGAAATTTCTAATTGAAACAGAAGAAGATTATCAAAACTTAATTGATGCTTGTTTCTTTTTAATGGAGAAGAATTTATTTAATACAACACCTGAAGCTTTATCAGATGAAAAATTTAAAATTGATTATGATAAATATTTGAATATGAATTTTATAGTTCAAGAATATATTGAAACACCAACTAAATTTAATACTACTGTAAGATTATTAACTTCACCTTCAGGTGACTTATTATATGCTTCTTTAAAATATAAAGAACCTGAAGACTATAAAGATGATACTTCTTTATTAGGTTATTTATTAAGTGAAGTATATCCAATTAGTACTAGATCAATAGTGTCTAATACATTATCAGGTGGAAAAAATTTATTATTAGGAGAAAATAGTTATAAAAAACATGATAAAAAATTATTAGATAGTCACAATATAAAATCTAGTAAATTTGATGATTTAGTTAATTCTTCATTAAAAACACATAAAAAATATCAAGAAGAATTAGGTATTATATGTGGATATGATTATATTTATAATGTTGAAGATGATAAATGGTATTTATTAGAATATCATTCAAGACCAATGGTAGGAGATTATTCTAAAAGACAAAGTATTCCATATTATACAAAGGAAGAAAAATTATCAGCAGAGGGAAGAGTAAGAGCTACAGCTTTAACTTTATCATTAAAAAATAATAGATAATTATAAATAATTGTGTTATTATAAGCTTGATGTGAGGGTTTATGAAAAAGTTAATATTTTTATTTGGTCAACCAGGTTCCGGTAGAACAACACTAATTAATAATATTTATGATCATGATGTAGAAACATTAGATACTTTTGATTTAAGGGAAAAAGGTGTTTTCTTTATTGATATGCCTTATACTTATGGTCAAATAAGTTATTATGCTGTTCCTATTAATAGAATTGATGAATATTCAAATTGTATTGATGAGTTCTTAAGTGGAACAGGTGATATTATAGTATTTAAATCTGGTTTTATAGATTTTCAAGATGTAAATAATAGCTTATTAAAAAAAATTGCTGAAAAATATCCGGATTTGGAAAAAGAGATATTATTCTTAAATCCAAGTGATTTAGAAGTTGGATATGAAAGATTAAAGAATACTGATTGGTTTAAAAATGATATTGATACTAATAAAGTTAAATATCCATTTGATTGGTATAGATTTGTAATAAATTATATGAGGGAACATTTATTCTTTCATGAACAATATGGTTATAAAGTACAAGAAGTAGACACAATGAATGGATATAAAGTTCATAAAGATAAACCGATTACTTTAAATAAATATTGGGATGGTAAAAAGTAGATTTATATCTACTTTTTTATATGTTATAATTTATCTAGGTGATAATATGGAGAAGAATTATCCTAATCATGTTGCTATTATATTAGATGGTAATAGAAGATGGGCAAAAGAAAATGGTTTACCTCAATTAGAGGGACATAAAAAAGGATTTAATAATATATGTGATTTAGTTCCTTATATTATTGATAAGGGAGTTAAAGTATTAAGTGTATATGCACTATCTACTGAAAACTTTAAAAGAACTGAAGAAGAAATTACATATTTAATGGATATATTTGTTAATATGTTTTCTAAAGAATGCAATAAAATCCATGATGAAGGAATTAAGATAGTATTTTCAGGTAGAAGAGAACCTTTAAGAAAAGATGTTTTAAAAGCTATGGATGAAATTACAGAAAAAACAAAAAATAATACTAAAGGTATATTTAATGTTTGTATCAATTATGGTGGAAGACAAGAAATAGCTGATGGTGCTAAAAGATTAGCACTTGATGTTAAAGAAGGTAAAGTTGATCCAAATGAAATAGATGATACATTCTTCTATAAATACATGTATCAAGAATTACCTCCAATTGATTTACTTATTAGAACAAGTGGAGAAGAAAGATTATCTAATTATATGTTATATGAAATGAGTTATGCTGAAATGTATTTTCCTAAAATATATTTTCCTGACTTTAATAGAGAAGAATTTGAAAAAGCTATTGATATTTTTAATAATAGAGATAGAAGAATGGGTGGAAATAGTAAGAAGTAAAAGAACAAGTAATTGTTCTTTTTATTTGACAACTTATAATAATTGTTGAGATAATATGAGCAGTTTTTATGTAGGTGAGTTTATATGAGTGAAATTAAGAATATAGTTCCAGAAATGGATTTATTATTAAAAGATGAATTCTATTTATTTTATGAAATGATGTTACAAGCTTTAAAAACAGATAATGTTACAGAAGGGGTTAATTATTCACTAGCATTATTAAGAAAGTTTTTGAATTCAGGTAACTGTGTTATTTATTCAAAAAATGATGATGGTTATTATATATATAAGATAAGTGATACATCTTTAGGTGAATTACAACAACCTGTTGGATGTATTATTAATAAGACTAAACCTTTAACAGAAGCAAAGAAAATATTGAATTTAGAATTACATTTATCGGATAGATTAGATAATTTAGTTACACTTCATATTCCAGTAGATAATAGAGATTGTATTTTATCTATCATTAATGTCGATAATAGTAAAGTATTAAATGATGATTTCTGGAATAAATTAAAAGATACAGTTCAAATAATCTTAAAAAGAGCATCATCATATGAAAAAAATACTAAAGCTATTACTACTGATATGTTAACAAATTTAGATAATAGAAATTCATATGAAATGAGATTACAAGCATTTAATGAAGCAGATGAAAATTTGGTTATAGGTGTATTTGATTTATTTAGATTAAAATATGTTAATGATAATTATACTCATTCAGTAGGAGATAATTATATTAAGAAAGCTGCTAAGATATTATATAAGTATTGGCCTAAATATAGAATATTCTTAAATAATGATTCTACAGAAACTTATGAGCAAACAGGTCATTGTGTATATAGAATAGGCGGAGATGAATTCATTTTAATGACTACAGTAGAAAATGAAAAACTTGCTAATATCAAAGCGGGTTTAGCTGCTGATGAAGTGGTTATGATGGATCTTGCTCGTGATTATCAATTACCCTTAGGTCTAAATTATGGTATTGTTACACATAAACCAGGTGATTCAATTAAGCAAACTTATAAAAAAGCTGATGAATTAATGGAAGAAGACAAAAGAAATATGTATAAGAGATTACAAATTGAAAGAAGACATTAAAAGACATTTTATATGTCTTTTTTTAGTTTATAAATTAAAACTTGCCAAAATATAATGTTTGATATATAATAAACATCGCAATTTGGGGTGAATAGTGTGGAAGCTCAAGATTTAAGAAATTCAATTATTGATGTTGAACACAGTATTGGTCTATTAAATGAAGTTGTTGTTGAAAATACTGCTACATTTTATAGTTCAAAAAGTGCTATTGAAGATTTAGATGAAAAATTTTCTAAATATAATCAAGGGGTTGATTTCGGCTCAAAAGTAATTGCAGCTTCAATTCCAACTATTACAACAATTGGTAAAATAAGTTATTATTTAACAACTGCTGATGCTCTTTTAGCACCAATTCTAGTTTCAATTGGAGCTGGATATGTTGCAGCATATTTCTTTTTTCAAGCATATGCTAGAACATATAAAGAAGAAATATTTGGTAGCAAGAAAGAATATAATATGTCTAAGTTCTTATTAAAAGCACATAAAAAGAATAATAAAGAATCTTCTGAAAGATTAAATCAAATTAATGCTGCTTTAAAAGAAATTGAAGAATATAAAGACTATTTATATAAATTACAAGATGAACAAAAGAAAGAAAAAGAAGGTAATACAATAGGTAAAATTAAGGGTTAAGTCCGGGTGGACTTTGCCCTTTTTTTAATTAAAAAAAAGGAAAGGATTATTAGAAAAGTGAGTGGGGTTTATATGGTAAAGAAAAAAATGTTAGTAATTGCGTGTACATTAATAATTATATGTGCATTTGTATGGGTAGCATATTATATGCTAAAAGGAAGTTTAGGATCAACGAAATACCTGAAATTAAATTATATGAATGGTAGTCAAGTTGAATTTATGATTAATAGTAAGACTAAATATAGTGATTTACCTGTTAATAATAGAGAGGGTTATACATTTGTTGGTTGGGCTATTAATGAAGATGGAACTATTATGGATATTAATAGTGTAATTGGAAATGTAGATAGTCTATTTGCAATATATACTAAGAATAGTTATATAGTAACTATAGATTTAAAAGGTGGTTCTATAGATAATAGTTCAGTTAATATAACTTATAGTGTTTTATATGAAGATACTATTGAATTAAAAACACCAACTAAAAAAGGATATACTTTTACTAGTTGGTCTAATAATAGTTTAAAAGCAACATTAAATGATAATAAATTAACTGTGGGATCAGAAGATGTTTTATTAACTGCTAATTATAAAGCTAATAGACATATAGTTAGTATAGATTATGCAGGTGGTAAATATAATAATAAATCTAATGATTTTAAAAAGTTATATTATGATGAATCATTTACATTACATACTCCTACTAGAGATGGTTATATATTCTCTGGTTATGATATAAGTGGTGGTTCAATAATAAATGGTAAATTTGTTTTAACTGTTGATAGTGATGTTACTATTAAAGCTAAATGGATTGTTAATAATACTGGTACTGAGGTAAATAATAAAGAAGTTATAATACCTAATCCAAATAAGCCAGATATTATTCCAATAGATAATAAAGATGATGGTAAAACTGGAAATGAAAATCAAGAATTAAAACCTGAGGAACCAAAACCAGAAGAACCAAAACCAGAAGAACCACAACCAGTGGAACCTGAACCAGAAGAACCTGAGGAACCAGAAGTAGAAGAAAAAGAAAGTACTATAAGTACATATGTTGTTTACTATTATTTAATGACAAGTGATGGTAAAAATTATGTATTAGATAAATCAGAAACTAAAACATTTGATGCATCAGTAGGTGTTACAGTTCCTGTTATACCTTATGATAATTATATTAGTCCTGAAGAATATAAAATTGAAAAATCAGATGTTATAAAAACATATGAAGTAGTATATAAATATAATAGAAAGAAATTCAAATTAACTTTTGATAATAAAGATTATTCATATTACTTTGGACAAAGAATAGAATTAAAGAGTGAATCAAAAGAAGGATATTATATATCTGGATATGATTATTCAGCAGGTTCTATTACTAATGAATATTATGAAATGCCTGCATGTGATGCAGTTGTTAATACTAAATATGTTCCAATTGAATATACAATCACATATGTATTAAATGGTGGAACATTAGATAATATGAAAGAAACATATACAATATTAGATGACTTCTATATTGATGAACCATATAAAGATGGATATAACTTTGATGGTTGGGTAATAGATAAGAAAACAACTGTTAAAGAATATAGAGTTTATAATAGAACAGGTAATATTGTATTAGTTGCAAGCTTTACTCCTAAGACTGTTATAGTAACATTTGTATATAGAAATGGTACTCCTAATAAAGAAGTTGAAGATCAATATAATACTAGATTAGGAAAACTAGAAGATGCTAAATACGAAGGTCATACATTCTTAGGACGTTATTATGATAAAGGTACTAAAGTATCAGCAGATTATATTGTATTAAAGAGTATGTATTTAACAGCTAGATATGATGGTGTTAAGAGTTCTAATAATGCTGTATTTAAAATTGAATCATTAGAAGATGGTGTTCAATTAGTTAGAGATAATACTAAAGATTATAATTTAAGATATGTTGGATCTAATCCAAATAACTATGTAACATTCAATGGTGAAAAATGGAGAATTATTGGTGTTATGTATAATGTTAAAGATAGTAATGGAACTAAACCAAAACTTAAGCTTATTAAGGATGACTATTTAATCTATAATTCATATGATGTAAGTGATTCAAATACTAATATGGGATATGGTATTAATGATTGGAGTAATTCAACATTAAATAAAATGTTAAATGATTCATATTATAATTCTTCATCTATTACATGTAAGAGAGAAGTAACTGAAGGTGAAACTACTAAGGAAGAAGAATATGAATGTGGATTTGTTAATACTGGATTAGAAGATGAATCTAAAGCATTAATAAGTGATGCAACTTATAATTTAGGTACTAATGGTGTTGAATCATGGGTTGGTGCTACACCTAATAAATTCTATGAATATGAAAAAGGAAATTCATCATCAAAAGTTTGTAGTGAATCTGCAATGTGTAATGATACAGTTGAAAGAAAGAATACATGGCAAGGTAAAATAGCTTTAATGAATGTAAGTGATTATGGATTTGCTGTAGGTGGTAATTCAAGAAATACATGTTTAAATAAAGCTATGTATAGATGGTGGGATACAAGTAGTTGTTTAAAAGATAATTGGTTAAATAAAGATAATGAATTAACTATAAATGCCGCTGGTTCTAAAGTATATGCTTATAGAGTATTTACTGTAGGTAATGACATGGGATCTGTTGCTGCATATAATAGTCATAATATAAGACCAGTTATATATTTAGATTCTGAAGTTACTATTGAAAGTGGTAATGGTACAGATAAAGATCCTTATGTATTAGGAAAGGGGTGGTAAGAATGAAAAATATAATTAGAAATAAAATATTTATTATATCTTCTATAATAGTTCTTATTATTGGTGGTTTCCTAACTGTTAAATTAACTATAGGTAATTTAAAAGAAACACATAAGGTAATGAATCATTTACCAAAGGTAAGTGATTTAACTGAAGAAAATTTTATAAGTGGCGTATTTCAAGATAATGCCGATATTATAGAAAATAAAAATTATATAAGTGTTGATTCATTTATTGAAATGAATAGTAATGCTTTTATGATTACTTTACCTAATGAATATATTAGAGTAGAAATAAGAGAATATGATGTTGAATTTAATTATATTGGTTTAACAGATATAGCTCATTTAGATTATTTCTTAAAAGATAAAAATACTAAATACTTATTATTCTCTTTCTATAAGATGAATAATTTAGGTGATTTAGATAATAGTTCTTATAGTGAATTATTTAATATATTTAAAGAAGGTACTATAGACTATGAATTATTTGATGATATTAATACTGAAGAAATGTCATCTAAACAATCTACAATTACAACTTATTTAAGTAATAAGACATTTTTAAATATTGCTAATTATAAGAGAGGTTCACATAATTCAGGTTGGGCATCTGGTACAGGTTATACTTATAATGAAAGTAAATCTTGTAGTAGAAATTATTATAAAGTAGTACCTGGTACTAAATATCATATTAGTAGTAATGACTCAAGATATGTTATTCATATTGAATGGAGAAACATGAAAGGTGAATGGATTAAGAGTGCATTTGATTGGAAAGGTGGTAAAGGTTTTGTAACTGTTACTGTTCCTGATAATGCTTATGCAATGTCTATTAATGTTGATTCACAAGATAAAAAGACAGGTAGTTATTATTTAATTAATACATATGGTGTAAGAGTTTCTCTTAATAAAGATGATTATTATTATAGTACTACTCATAAATCAGATAGTAGTTTAGTATTTACTGATGTTAATGAATGGAAAACAGGGAATTATGGATATACAGGTGGAGAATACTATAATGTATTTGATACATATGCATCTAGATATTTCTATAAAAATAACTTTGGAAACAAAAGATTACAATTTAAAATAACTGATGAAAATTATAATATTAATGTTATTCAAATTGATAAAGATGGTAATAATTTAGGTTCAACTAATTTAACATCTGATAAGATGTTTACCTTTAATAGTGAATGTGCTTACTATGGAGTAGTTGTTAATAATAGAGTTGCTATGGGTAAAGACAATAGAGTTGACTTTATTGATGCTTTAAATAATGGATTAGAAATATCATTAAAAGAATATGTACCATATAAACATAATACATATATGAATGATATTACTAATACAGAATTATTAAGTAGATTAACTACTGGTTGGAATTTAGGTAATACATTTGATAGTCATAATTCTAAGTTTGAAGAATCTACAAAATATTGGGATGTTGAAACTTATTGGGGCCAACCATATGTAACAGAAAACTTAATTAAATATGTTAAATCTAGAGGATTTAATAATATTAGAATTCCTATTACATTTATTAATAATTTCTATATAGATGAAAATGGTAATTATGTATTTAGAGAAGAAGTATTTGAAAGAGTACAACAAGTCATAGATTTATGCTTAAAATATGATATGTATGTTGTTATTAATACTCACTTCGATTCAGGTATGAAAGCATCTCCTATTAAAGTTGGTGCTGAAAATGCTGATTGGGAAAGAGCTCAAAAGTATGCTAAGCAATTATGGACTCAAATAGCTGAACATTATAAAGATTATGATGAACATTTAATGTTTGAATCTTATAATGAAGTTGATAATCCATATGTATCTAGAAGATGTACTGATATAGCTGCTGCTCAAATGAATGAATTAAATCAATTATTTGTTGATACAGTTAGATCAACAGGTGGTAATAATGAAAAACGTATATTACAATTACAAACATTCTTATCTGCAAGAAGTAAAAACGCATTAGATAGTTTTGTAGTACCTGAAGATATGTATCCAAATAAATTAATTGCTCAAGTACATAGTTATCCTGCTACATGGGATGAAAAAGTTGAACAAGATTTCATTGATTTAAATGCATTTACTGAAAGAACAGGTTTACCTGTTGTAATTGGTGAATTTGGTTATAAAACTAACTTCTCACCTTCAACATTTAGATATACAGGTATTTCAAATTATATAGCTAGAGCTAAAAATCATAGTATTGTTTTATATATTTGGGATAATGGTAGTGATTATGCAGCTATATATAGAAGTTCATTAACTGCTGATGAAAAATATATAGATGCAATATTTAATGCTAAAGAATATACTACAGGAAATAAATCAGTAATAAATAAATATGAAGATTGGATATGTGGTAAGTTAAATCAATCTAAAGGTACAGTAGAAGAAAAATATGATGGATGGGGAACTATTCTTACTCATAAGATTCCTGTAGAACAAGGATCTAACTTCTTACAAGTTGATTTAACAAGTAAAGGTGAAGCAGAACCTAGAAAATTACATTATGTAT
>JAEEGL016795825.1_pt1 | contig 11015 bp, 9 predicted proteins | sample 9134231 | NCBI WGS metagenome assembly JAEEGL01 (sample SAMN16246548, study PRJNA631951) | gut metagenome | biome: gut microbiome; feature: rumen; material: fiber-attached | host: Bos | place: Iran: Karaj | collected 2018-10
TCGATGCGCGGTCTGGTGAACCACATCTACCGCCACAACGGTTCCTTCGGCAAGGCTGTCTACGCCTGCGTGATGCAGGAGATCGTCGACTGTCTCGTGGAGCTCATCTGCGAGGGCACGCCTGTGAAGCTCGACGGTCTGGGCACGTTCCGCCCGACCTTCGACTGCAAGGTGGCCGCCTCGGAAGAGGACTTCTCAGCACAGGAGAACATCATCGGCATGCACATCCGCCTGTACCCCGAGCAGACGAAGGAGGCCGAGAACCTGTCGTCGCGACAGCTGCTCAACAAGGTGTCGCTGAAGAAGTCGGACCTCGTGAAGCCTACCGACCTCAACGGCGGCGACGAGCCCGACGAGCCTTAAGCGAGGACGAGCGCGTGAGCGAGAAGCCCGCAGCCCTATCAACTAGGGTTGCGGGCTTCCACTCCTACCTACTTTTTCACAAACGGCTTCAGGCCCTTGACGGCCTCCGCAGCAGTGATGCGTCGTCCACCGTTGTCGAGGTCGATCAGGACATAGCGGTTGTTGCCCATCCCCAGCTCCTTCATATACGACAGCTGGCGCAGGCCATGGCGGGTCTCAATGCGCTCCACCATGTCCTTATGGTCCTCGGCGGTCATGGCATAGATCAGGTCGATGCAGGCCTGGTCGATGGCGAGGATGTCGGTTGACGAGAGGATGCCCACGTCAGGGGTCACCACGGGGGCAGCGGCCACGCCCTCGCAGTCACACGACACCGACATGTTGCGCATCACGTTGACGTAGGCGACGTGACGGCCAAAATAGTCGATGGTGGCCTTGGTCGATTCGGTCATGCGCTCCATGAACTCCTCCTTGGCGATGTCCCACTGGTTAGGCTGGTTCGGCGTGGTGTGAATCCAGGCCTTGCCGATGCGCCCGTCGGCACAGCCAATGCCGATGTTCTTGTTCGAGCCGCCGAAGCCGCCCTGCGTGTGCCCCTTGAAATGGGTCAGCGCCACCATCGCGTCGTAGTTGGTGAGGTGCGAGCCTACCGACATCTTCTTCATCCACTTGCCGCCGTTGATGGGGAGCGTCGTGGTGCCCTGCTCGTCGATGATGTCAACGGGGCAGAATGTCCAGCCGTTCACCTCGAGTGTCTTGCGGTGCTGTGCTGTGGTATAGCGGTCGCCAGTGTAGTAGGTGTTCGTCTCGATGATGTTGGCCTGCGGCAGGTCCTTTGCCATCAGCGCTTTCACCCATTCGCGAGGGATGATGTTAGGACCATTCTGCTCGCCGGTATGGAGCTTCACGCCCACATGCCCGCTGATATTCTCACACACCTGCTCGTAGGCTTTGATAAGGCCCTCGGCCGAGAGGCTACGGGTGAAATACACCACCGACTCATTGCCTGTACGCTGCTCGTAGGGGACGTACTTATTGCCATCGCTGCCAGGGACCTGCGCGATGGCAACAACCATTGACACGATGCCGAACAATGCGGCCAAAATCATCTTTCTCATATCCATTTTTGCGATTAGTTTTCAAAATCAACGGCAAAGATAGCTAATTATTGGCAGAAAGCCGCCAATGTACGCCCAACATTATGAATCTTTAGGAGTTTTGAAGCGGAAAAACCTCATCCGCCAGCAAGCGACGGCCGTTTTAGTGCCTTTAGGTACGCGACAGCTTCGCTCGAAAGTACTCCCGCTCGAAAAAACTCAAATAAATTTGGTTTTTTGCTCGCTTATTCGTACCTTTGCACCCGAAAAGAAATGGAAATAAAGAAAAGCAGGGAAGCTGACCTCGACCGCGGACGCCCGCAACGGTTCCTCTTAGGACTGCTGCTGGCATTGGCGTGCCTGTATGTCGCATTGGAGTATACGCTCACGCCCGACGACCCGCTCGACGACCCTGACCTGCTGGCACAGCTGTCGATCGACAGCGAGCTGCCACCAATGATGCGCCCCGACAACATGCTGATGCTGGCACCGAAGGCCGAGCCGAAACCCGCCACGAAGCTGAAGGTGGTCGACGAGGAGTCGGAGCCTGAGCTGCAGGAGGAAGAGGAGCCCGTGGAGACCGACATGGACAGTGACATGGAGGCCGTTGAGGACGAGGAGGACATCACCCTCGAAGCAGCAAAGCCCGACGACGAGGAGGCGGTGAGTTTCCGTGTCGTTCAGGACCTGCCACAGTTCCCCGGTGGCCCGACGGAATTTATGAAATGGCTGACGCGCAACCTGAAATACCCCAAGTCGGTGGAGGAGCTCAAGCAGCAAGGCGAGGTCATCGCCGAGTTCATCGTCAACAAGGACGGTTCAATCACCGACGTCAAGGTCGTCAAGTCGTTTCATCCGCTCTGCGGTCGCGAGGTGCTGCGCGTGCTACGCATGATGCCCCGCTGGACGGCGGGCATCCAGGACGGCGAGCCCTGCCGCACCAAGGTCAGCATCCCCGTCGTCTTCCACCTGTAACCTCCCCTCAACTATTCACTTTTCACTTTTCACTATTCACTAAAAATGTACACGCCTGAAGAACTACTTAAACAAGTCAACGAAGCCATCAATGCACTGCCCTACGACCGGCAGCCCGCTTCCCTCTACGAACCCATCCGCTACGTCCTCGCCCTCGGTGGCAAGCGTCTGCGCCCAGTGCTCATGCTGCTGAGCCACAACCTCTTCAAGGAGCACCCTGAAGCCATCATGACGCAGGCCGTCGCCTTGGAAACCTACCATAACTTCACGCTGCTGCACGACGACCTGATGGACAATGCCGACGTGCGGCGTGGTCAGCCGACTGTGCACCGCAAATGGGATGCCAACACGGCCATTCTCTCGGGCGACACCATGCTGCTACTGGCCTTCCAGCGCATGCAGCAGTGCGACGCTAAGCACCTGCCACTGGTGATGAGCCTCTTCACCGAGACGACGCTCGAGATTGACGAGGGCCAGCAGATGGACATCGACTTCGAGACACGCAACGACGTCACCGAGGTCGAATACATTGAGATGATCCGCCTGAAGACCAGCGTGCTGCTGGCCTGCGCGATGAAGATCGGCGCCATCATGGGCGATGCCTCCGACGCTGACGCCGACCTGCTCTACCGCTTTGGTGAGCGGATGGGCCTCGCCTTCCAGCTGCAGGACGATCTGCTCGACGTCTATGGCGACCCGAAAGTGTTTGGAAAAGCCATCGGCGGCGACATCACCGAGAACAAGAAGACCTACATGCTCATCAACGCCCTGAACCACGCTGACGACAGCCAGCGACAGGAGCTGACACAGTGGATCGAGGCTCGCGACTTCGACCGCCAGGAGAAAGTAGCAGCCGTCACCCGCCTCTACGACGCCATCGGCATCCGCCAGCTCTGCGAAGCTAAGATCAACGAATACTTCGCACAGGCCAGCCAACTGTTGGAACAGGTGAGCGTCGACAGCGAGCGCAAGGAACAACTGCGCCGCTACACCGCCAGCATGATGAACAGACAGTATTGATAGGAAGGAGGTGAGGAGCTGAGGAGATGTGGAGGTAAAGTAGGATACCTCTGCTGCCCTGAGATCCACAAAAGGAACGCTGGTGACAGGGAATATATCTATTCTACTTCACCTCCCCAATTCCTCAACTCCACCGCTCGGCCGAAGGACGCTTGCTACCAACGGGACGCAAGAACTCCTCAACTCCACAACTCCACAACTCCACAACTCCCCAACTCCTTGAACTACATCGACACCCACGCCCACATCGACGGCCAAGAGTTCGACCAGGACCGCAATGAAGTCATCGCACGAGCCCGCGAGGCTGGTGCGGCCGCCATCTTCGTGCCCGCCATCGACCTGCCGTCTTCATGCCGTATCCTCGCCCTCTGCCAGCAGCACCCCGGCTATCTCTACCCCATGGCCGGCCTCCATCCCGAGGAGGTCCGTGCCGACTGGCGCGACGTGCTCAGCGAAATAAAGAAACTCATTGCCCCCACTTCGGGGACCGTAGAGGATACCTCACCCCTCATCGCCATCGGCGAGGTAGGCCTCGACTTCTACTGGAGCCGCGAGTTCGAAAAGGAGCAACTCGCAGCTTTCGAGGAACAGGTGCAATGGTCGGTAGAGACGCGCCTGCCCCTGATGATTCACTGCCGCAAGGCCCAGAACGAAATGGTTAGTATAATAAAAAGGTACGCACGTGAGCTGCCCGGCGGCGTGTTCCACTGTTTCACCGGCAACGCCATAGAGGCTGAAGAGCTGCTGCAGTTTCCCCAGTTCGTGCTCGGCATCGGCGGCGTGCTGACGTTCAAGAAATCGCACCTGCCCGAAGTGCTCCCCGCTGTCGTTCCCCTCGACCGCATCGTCTTAGAGACCGACGCCCCTTACATGGCCCCCGTCCCCCTGCGTGGTCAGCGCAACGAGCCAGCCTATGTGCGTCACGTCATCGCTCGCATGGCCCAGGCTTACGGTGTTAGCGAGGAGGAGGTGGCCACACGCACCACGGCAAACGCCAAGCGCGTCTTCCACATTACCAACTTTTGATTATTGACTGCATGTTTTGGAGCTTTTGCCAAAACATGCAGTCATAATTAGTAGGTATCATCACATCGGCAATCGCCCCGAAAGTGCCCGTTTTCGGCATTTTCCCCATTTTTAGGTATTGGCAAAATGCCCAAACCGCCGTACCTTTGCACCTGATTTCAAGACACTATCAGGTATATGAGAAAACTATTCTGTATCATCTTTTTCGCCTTTGCAGGAGGCCTCCTCTTTGGGGGGAGGCTCGCAAACATTCATGCCCAGGTCAATGCTGCCGATAGCGTGATGCAACATGCCAAAGGAAACAAGCTGAGCGTAGGCGGCTACGGAGAGGTGGGCTACACGCGTGAGTTCTTCAGCGACCATGTCAACAGGTACAGCTCGCCCGCCTTCTACAGCGACGACCCTTCGCACGGGAAGTTCGATATTCCCCATGCCGTCGTCTATCTTGGCTACGACTTTGGCAAAGGATGGACCATGGGCACGGAGATAGAGTTCGAACACACGGGTACTGGCTCAGCCATTGAGAACGAGGCCGACGAGGCTGCCGAATGGGAATACGAGCAGGAGAAAGGCGGCGAGGTGGAGCTGGAGCAGTTCTGGCTTAACAAGCGCTTCTCACGGGCGGCCAACCTGAAGTTCGGCCACTTCGTTGTTCCCGTAGGACTGAACAATGCCCACCACGAGCCACTGAACTATTTTACCGTCTATCGGCCGGAGGGCGAGAACACCATTCTCCCGTCGACCTGGCACGACACGGGCATTGCCTTCTGGGGACAGCATGGCAAACTCAAATACGAGCTGCAGCTGGTAGCCGGACTCAATGCCATGTTCTTCAACCGCGACAAGTGGATACACCACGGCGCCGGCTCACCCTTTGAGTTCAAGCCTGCCAACCAATACGGCCTCGTCGCACGTCTCGACTACCACGTCATGCCGGGCATCAGGATGGGCATCAGCGGCTACTACGGCAACGCCGCACACAACACCTACCCCAACGACCTGAAGGGCGACGGCAAACCTTACGACAAGGTGAAAGGCACCGTGGCCATCGGCGCTATTGACGCCACGCTGAACCGCTGGAACTGGATAGTACGCGCACAGGCCGACTACGGCTATGTGGGCGACACCGAGAAGCTGAACATCATCAAGGATGCCAAAGCGCACGCCTCAAACTCGCCCGTAAAGAGTGCCATGATAGGCAAGAATGCCGTCAGCATGGGCATTGAGGCGGGCTACGACGTGTTCTCGCAGATCACAAAGCTGCGGAACGACCATCAGAAGTGCTACGTCTTCGGGCGCTACGAGTACTACGACAGTTATATCCCGGCCAAGAACAAGCAGATGTTCGACTACACTAATGTGAACCGCATCGCAACGGGCCTGAACTACTACCCTGTGCCAGAGATTGCCATCAAGGCCGACTATAGCATCCGCCTGCTGAAGTCACCCTACAACAACGAGCCGAGCCTGAACATCGGCATCGCCTACGAGGGATTCTTTTTGTAAGGAGATGAGAGTATTTTAATTGAACAACAAATAAAAAAACTACGATGAAAAAGATTTTTATGTACGCCATGCTCTTCGCAGCATGCACACTGGGATTCACATCCTGCTCGGACGACGATGACAACAAGGACGACAACCAGCAGTTGACAGAGAAGGAACAGGCCATGCAGGCCATCACCGAACAGTATGTCAACAACGTTGTGTTCCCCATCTACAAGTCGCTGGCATCGCAGACAGCCGACCTCTACGACCAGCTGGTCAGTGCCAAGGGCAAGCTACGGGCAGGCACACTCACACAAACCGACATCGACAACATCTGCACGACGTTCGTCAACGCACGCTCGGCATGGGAGAGCAGCGAGGCATTCCTCTACGGAGCAGCCACCGACTTCGGCATCGATCCTCACATCGACACGTGGCCCCTCGACCGCACAGCCCTGGCGAAAGCACTGAGTAGCAACGAGATCATCAGCGACCTCGACGACCTGGACGACGGTGGCATCGACAATGCCCGTGCCCTGGTGGGCGAACAGCAGCTGGGATTCCACGGCATCGAGTTCATCATCTTCCGCGACGGTAAGAACCGCACCCTCGCCGCCCTGAAAGGCGTTGAGAACGACGAGGCCTTCAGCGGACGTAACATCACTGGCGAGCAGGAGCTCATCTTCGCCGCCGCCGTGGCAGGCGACCTGCGCGACAAGTGCTTCCAGTTGGAGGTGAGCTGGCTGGGCGACAAAGCTCCGAAAGCCCATCAGGACCGCGTTGAGGAGTGTGAGTTCCCAACGACGGTGGCCGGTGGCGACGCCTCCTACGGCGAGAACATGCTGAACGCCACAAAGGCCGGCAGCACCATGGCCACATGGCGAGGCGTAATGAGCACCATCCTCGTGGCAGGCTGTAGCGGTATCTGCGCCGAGGTTGCTGGACAGAAGATCGGACAAGCTTATCTGGGCACCGATCCTGACTACATCGAGTCGCCCTACAGCCAGCGTTCGTACTACGACTTCTTCGACAACATCAGCAGCATCCAGTACAGTCTCTATGGCCACCAAAACTCAACGCCACACGCCAGCAGCATCATGGCTTACCTGCAGAAGTATAACACCACGATGGCCGCCAGCCTGCAGACGAAGCTCGCCACGGCCCTCACGGCCCTGACTGCCGCAAAGGCGGGCACGCCCTTCGTCGTCGACTCGCACAGCGCCAACGCCAAGGCTGCAATGGATGCCATTAACACGCTCGACGAGGCCATCAACGAGGCTGCCTCATGGATAGCTCAGAATTAGTTTTTTTAAGGAGTAAAGGAGTAAGGAGTAAGGAGGGAAAGGAGTAAAGGAGTAAGGAGGGAAAGGAGTTGAGGAGATGTGGAGATGTGGAGGTAAAGTAGAATACCTCTTACGCGACATAAGTCTCACTCCAAGACTATCGTCCCCTAACTCCCCTTCGCTCGAGCTCTGCTCGCTTGCTACCAAAGGGACGCAAGAACTCCACCTAACTCCCCAAGAAACTCCACAACTATCGTCCCTTAACTCCCCAAAAAAACTCCCCTTAACTCCCCCTAACTCCTAACTCCTAACTCCTAACTCCTAACTCCTAACTCTACCCCCCCTATGAACAAGAAACATCAATTTTACTTCGTGGCCGCCCTTATCGGAGGGCTTGCCATGACCGCCTGTTCCGATGACGACAGTCCCGTAGAGCCCACAACATCGGACGAAAGTAGTTATATTGGAAAGGCCGTGGGCAACTTCACCGCCGAGGAATGGTTCGTGGGCGGTCAAAAAGGAACGACTATGAATGTCACCCAAGGCTGTTTCGAAGACGAGACGCCCGCCGTCACCGAGATGGGGCTTACAGAAGCCTTCAACCGCGGCGAACAGTTCTTCGAGCGTAACGTCACAGAGTTCCAGGCACCATTCAACGGTCTGGGACCTGCCTACGTGCGCAAGTCGTGCCTCGACTGCCACCCGGCCTACGGTCACGGCAAGCGCGTGACACAATACGCCGCAGAATGGGGCAACGGCTACCTGCTCGTCGTCTACCATCCTGTCGACGGCCTGAACAGTGACGATGGCCCATACGTGGCCGAAGTGACGGGCATGCCACAGACACGTGCCGTATCACCGTTCCTGCCTCCTATCGACGAGCGCGGCATCCACCTCAGCTGGCCGACACTGACGGCCATGGCTGACGGCAGTGAGATTTCGGCAACACAGTTTCCCGACGGAGAGACCTACCAGCTCATCTATCCTGAACTGAGCATCGACCGCTCAGCCTTCAACACCAACCCCACACCTTGGGAGACCGGCAACGGGGCTGTGGCCTTCCGTCTGGAGAGCACCATCGGCATCATCGGGACAGGACTGCTCGACGCCATTCCCGACGACAGCATCCGCGTGCAATATCAGCGCGAGGCTCCTTATGTGGAGCTGAACCCCGCCTTCTGGGACAAGGAGAAGAACGACTTCGCCGCTACCGCTTGGTATGTCAACGCCTCCAGCGGCCTTGAGCAGGTGAACCGACTGAAAAAGTTCACGTACGCCATGACACGCGGCTCGCTGCAGGACGGTGCCGGCGCCAACGCCATCTGGAACATCACCAACGTCAGCCGTTCCGACCGTCCTAAGCTCTACACCACCGCCGCCTGGGCCAAGGCCATGTCGGAGAATGCAGAGGTGATTGCCGCCATCAAGGCCGACCCCACATCGCCCTATCATGCCGACGGCACCGACGAGGGCATTCGCGACGCCGTCTACAACCTGCTGCTACCCTCCACGAACCAGTTCGACAATGCGTGGCACAACTTCCAACCGGAGATGTCAGACAACAACTTCTGGGCGTTCCAGGTGTGGCACCGTGGCCTCGCCATTCCACGTGCCCGTAACCTTCAGGACCCCGAAGTGCAGCGTGGCAAGCAGGTCTTTAACGAGATCGGCTGTGCAGCCTGTCACCGTCCATCGTGGACGACAACGTCCGACAACTACTGGGCCCCGCAAATCATTACCGCACAGAATCTGCAGCTGCCCCGCTACCAGAACCAGACCATCTGGCCCTACACCGACATGATTCAGCACCGCCTCTATATGAAGAATGGCATTCACGGCTCATGGTGCCGAACCACCCCGCTGTGGGGACGAGGCCTGTCGCTCATCAACACAGGCGCCGAGGACCGTCTGCACGACTGTCGCGCTCGCAACGAGATAGAGGCCATCATCTGGCATGGCTACTCAAAGCAGTCGGACGCCTACGACAGCACGCTGAAGTTCTACAAGCTGCCGAAGGCCGACCGCGATGCCATCGTGAAATTCCTGAGAGCGATTTAGATTTGAGATTTGAGAATTGAGATTTGAGATTTAAATATAGATTGAAGCTTTAAGTTTTATGAATAAACTCATTATTTTAGCATTGCTATCTTTGACAATTCATGCCAAGGCAACAACTAATATTCAAACCTCAAATCTCAAATCTCAAACCTCAAATCATAATAGGAGTGTGCTGCCTCAACAACAGGCGGCACACTTTTGCCGACTGCTGTACCATTCAGACGACGGCAATGTCTATCCGCTCAGCGTCTACGCCCAGCATCTCACGGCCTTGCTCTGCGGCAGCCTCAGCTACGGTGAATACTCCGCCGAACAAGTATTCACGGGACTCATCTTTTTCTACAACGACTGGGAGCAGGAGCGCATGCCCTTCAGCAACGGCCAGGGACGCATACTGATGGAGGAGCTGCACAGCGGACAGACGCTCCGTGTGTTCCCCCACTCTACCGATGGCACACTGACATGGTATACACCCACCGACTCTATACCCGCCGCTATCGGCGACGAACACCGCAAATACATCCATGAGGCCTTCACGCGTCTGAACGGAGAGGTGCAGGCTGGCAACTGGGAGAATGTCGATGCCTTCATCGACCGCATGATAGAGTACCAGTGCCGGTTCGGAGGTAATGCCGACAAAGCATCACTCCCCAAACCGCAGACCATCGTTCTTTGGCTCATTCCGGTCTTAGTCCTGTTCTTAGTCAGCTATTTTATGACTTACAATCGGAAAGACAAAACGCAGAAGGCGAGTTAAATAATATTAAAAAAGAAACACACAACACAAATTAAACGCAACGGATGCACTTTTCTCAATTAAAAGTCGTAACTTTGCACCCGCTTTACTGAAACAAGGGCTTTACGGCCCGTTTTTAGTCGCTAAGGAGAGATGCTCGAGTGGCTGAAGAGGCACGCCTGGAAAGCGTGTGACCGGCAAAACTGGTTCGCGAGTTCGAATCTCGCTCTCTCCGCTCCAAAGGCCCTGAAAGAAGGGTGTTTGACAAACCGGATAGTTAGCCATAATGATTCGAACCGTGCCTTTTGGTTTTGTTTTACTCGTGAAAGGCTTGTGAAATGACAACTACAAGATACTATCTCGACCGCAGGCACAAGGAGCCAAACATGCCGCAGCCGCTTAAGCTTAGTATAACGAAAGCCATCGACAACGGGATCACGAATAACTACCCCTTTCGCAAGTTCGACATGAGGCATCACTAACTGAACACCTGTCGAAACGATGTGTCGGGCATTTCAAATTGAAATGTCCGACATTTCAAATTGATGTGTCCGACACTTCGAGCGCGTGGCTTTGAAAATGACAAAAATAAATGCGACTTTTGCGACCTTTCCGCTTTCCAATGTAAACACAGGGGTTTTCAGCAATTTACCCCCCAAAATACACCTTAGGTATACCTGCGCATTCCGCACGCGCGTGGGGTCATTTTCGGCCATTTTTCGAAAATTTACCCCCATCAGGTGTATCGTAACGCCAAGTCTATCCTACTTTACCTCCTCTACTCCTTTACTCCTTTACTCCTTACTCCTTTACTCCTTTACCTCCTCTACTCCTTTACTCCTTACTCCTTTACCTCCTTTACTCCTAACTCCTTTACCTCCTTACTCCTTTACTCCTCACCTCCTTTCTAAAAAAAATTACAAATCACGAAAATCGCTCCGGAGCCACCTTGCACGGTGTTCTGCGGAA
>JAEEGL017162568.1_pt1 | contig 11015 bp, 9 predicted proteins | sample 9134231 | NCBI WGS metagenome assembly JAEEGL01 (sample SAMN16246548, study PRJNA631951) | gut metagenome | biome: gut microbiome; feature: rumen; material: fiber-attached | host: Bos | place: Iran: Karaj | collected 2018-10
ACAGGGCGACGGACGGAATTGCGTCAGGAACGTTGCGGCAGGGGCGGGCGGTCTTTACACGGATTTGGACGGGCTTGAGTTCGGAATCGGCATACGGGATGGGATCGGTAAAGGCGCGAACCGCCGCGTATTCGGGGTAGAAGTCCTGTTCCTCGATGAGCTTCCACCACCAGAAGAGAGGCGTTGCGGCAAGAGTTGAGCAGGCCGAGGCCCAGAGGGAGGCGTGGATCTCGCAGGCAAGCTGCGAGAGGCCGGCGGCCCGCGAGGAACCTCCGAACTCCGTGATCAGAATCGGTTTGCGAAGAGGCGCGAGGGCGTTCGCCGTGTCGCGGACGAGGTTTACGATCTGGAGGGGGTCGGGGGTGTAGTGGTAGGCGTCGACGCAGCAATGGTCGATCTGGGGAATGCGGGCGAGTTCCATGCCGACGGAACGGTAGTCGGCGGAGACATGGGTCGAGACGAGATGGCGGTTGGGGTCGAGGTCGTGGAAGTAGTCGCCGATCTGCCGGTGCCAGTCGATGACATCGGGGTCGTGCTGTGGCGTCGGCCGGTGCCTGCGGATGCCGCAGAGATCGAGTTCGCTCCAGAGTTCCCAGGCGAAGACCGTGGAATCCCAGCCCCAGCGGGCGATGATGTAGCGGTAGATTCGCTTCTGGTATTTGATCGCCCAGGGATCGGAAAAGAAAGTGATGGGGTCTTCGGCCGGAAGCCGGCCTCCATTGAGGGTGTTGTAGGGGGATTCGTACCATTCGGCGTCGTAGCCGAGTCCGGCGCGTCCGTGGTTGTTGAGAACGAGGTTCACGCGTATGCCGTTTTCGCGCGCCATCCGGAGAACTTGGTCGAGTTCCCAGGCGTTGCCAAGATTGTAGTCGCCGATTCCATGGTAGCCCGGGGTGTTCGACGACCATTCGAGGCCCATGGACCACTTGCACATCCAGATTTCGGTGAAGTTTTCCCCGGCGGCGGCCATGTCGCGGAAGTAGCGGCGGTAGGCGAGGAAGCCTTCGGGGTGTCGGAGGACCCAGGGGAAGAGGTAGTCCATGCGCGTGTCGAAGGGAGAGCGGATGTTGTGGCCGATGAGATGGATTTCGCGACCGCCCGCCTCAAAGCGCCGAAAGTCCTTTTTTGAGACGCGGACAAAGGCGGGGCCGTCGGCGGGCGTGGCGTCGAAGAAGACGGGCGGGGAGGTGGAGACGCCGAGTGCGTCGCGCGCCACGATGCGGCAGGAGTGGCGGCCCGGGACGGTCGGGGAGTAGCGGGCCGACCAGCCCGGCCGTCCGATGGGGATGCGTTCGTCGGCATAGGCGTTGGTGACGACATAGTAGTCCTGCCGGTAAAAGGCGGGAATGACGACGGGGGGAGCATTTGTGCCGGGGCGCTCGATCAGTGCCGAGACGTCGATGATGTCGGGGTCGAATGGGTCGTCGTAGCGGTCGGGAAGCTGGAAGCGCGCTTCGAAAAGACCGAAGCAGGGAACCTCGCGTGCGTTGGGGCGCAAATCCGTCACGACGGGCGGGGTGATGGGCGCGTGGCAGGGGACGAAGGCGCAGGAGGCGAGTGCCGGGGTGTTCATGCCGTAGAAGGCGCCCCGTTCCCTTGGAAAGACGCGAAGGACGATTGACTTGGGATCGCGCAGGACACGCCGGTTCCAGACGAGGCTGTGCCCCGCCGTCTCCCAGCGGGCTGCCGATTCGGGAGAGAGGTCGAAGAACCAGGCGTTCTTTCCGGGTGTCAGCGTTCCTGGCGCCAGCTGCTGGAACCAGTTCCCGTCCCTATCCGTGACGCACAGAAGCATCTGCGAGGCGGGGGCGTCGGGCGGGAGGACGATTTCGCCCCTGACGGCGGAGATGCCGTTCCGGGCCGTCTTCGCAAATTCCGCGAAGCGGGCGGAAAGGTCCTTGGTGCACGTGGCGCAAGCCATCGCGGGAAGAAATGAAAGCAGAAGTCCTATTCGCACGCCATCCCCACCGCACTTATCGTGCCAATGCCGCGAATGGAAGCAGCCGTCGGTTGAATTTCAGGCCTTTTGTTCGAACCATCCGTGGTTTCCTTTCCTGCCTGCACGAACACGGGGCTTTGCGCAAGCGTCCGCGACGGCGCTATTTCACGTCCTTCATTGTCCATTTCCCTTTCGCGACCTCCTCGAATGTTGGGACGGCTTGTCCCTGCCGGGGGAGGAGTTCGGCAAGGCGTGCATAGAGCTTTCGTGCCTCGCCGCTTCGTTCTGCGGCCGCAAGCTCCTGCACGATTCGGGAAAGGGTCAGGGAATAAATGCCGATGTCACCCGGGTCTTCCCGGAGGGTCTCCTCGCAGAAGGCGACGAGTCCGGGGACGATTGCGAAGTTCGGTGCCGTAGCGAAACGTCCGGCGGCGATGTCGCCCGTGAAGCGCCCGTCCGTGACGAGGGAGAGTGCATTTTGGCGGATCATGCGCCGCAGCGCTTCGCGCTCGAATCCGTTGGGCGCGAATTTGAGTCCGCACCAGGCCCAGTAGACGGCATGTGCCGGGGCAAGCCGCCAGTCGAGTTCACCGAGGCGCGATTCGATTTCCGCGATGGCGGCGGGGTTGAGTCCGGAGCCGGGGGCCGTGACGGCGGCGCGGTCGGGATAGGCCTGGGCGAGGGCGAGCTTGTAGAGGATGGAGGCGTCGTCGGCGTCCGAGCCGATTTTGTGCTGGTAGAGCCAGCCGAGTTCGCGGTAGAGTCGCGGGTTGTCGGGATTGGCGGGGATGGCCTTGTCCGCGAGGAGGGAAAGGCCGGCACGGACCCAGTTCAGGCGCGCCCGGTGGTCGGGGAGCATGGCGGGGACGTTGTAGGAGAGGTTCCAGGCGTTGAAGACCCAGGCGTCGGCGGCGCGCGGGTCGAGGGCGGTGATCCAGTCGGCGAGCTGGACGAGCTCGAAGTAGCGGCCCTGCTCCTGAAGGGTGGCGGCACGAATCCAGAGAATTTCCGAGATGACTCCGCGGAAACCGCCCAGACCGACCATGACATAGCGAACCCAGCCTGTTTCGCCGGTGCCGTGCGAGGCGGCGGCCCGGGTTTGCCGGAGGCTGCGTTCGGCCGGGACGAGCGCGACGAGAGAGGCGGCAAGGAGCAGTACGGGAAAGAGGCGCCGCGCTTTCACTCGGGAAGCTCCTTTCGTGCGAGGTGGAGCGACGAGAGGAGGGCGAGAAGGGCGGGGATGGCGAGGCCGTTGCCGATGAGGGCGCGGAGAAGTTCGTCCGCCGGGATCCATTCCGAGGATGAGAGATGCGCAAGGGGGGCCGGGCCGAGAGCCGGAGCCGATACTGCCGCAATGGATTGCGTGACAACGGCCGAGAGATGGAACTGGAGGCGGCGGAGGGCCGGTTCGGAGGCGATGGTGTCGCGGTCGAGAATGTCGGGATCGTTCATCGCGTAGTTGCTGGCGACAACGGAGAGAATCAGGCAGGCCGCAGTGAAGACGGCGACGGGCAGGGTGAAGAAAGCGCCGAAGGTGAGGCCGAGGGCAAGGAGGAGGGCCAGAAGCGAAAGCATTACGGCGTAGGCGCGGACCATGTTCAGCTCCAAGGGGCCTGCCGCGAGGAGCAGGAAGAGTCCCTGGCGTGGCTGGAGATGAATCGACGGGGCGTCTTGTCCGGCGGCGTTGAAGACGACGAGTTCAATTTCCCGTGCCCCGTCCAGAGGCGGCATGGGCAGGGCGGCATCGAAAGTGCGTGCGGTGAAGTCGGTGATTTCGATGGCGTTCGTTGCGCTGTCTTCAGCGCCCGGCCTCCGGAGCATAAGGCGGGCGACGGGCCGCTCCTGCGAAAGGGCGTCGGTTTGGAATGCGAGGCGCAGCCAGACGGTTTCGCCCGTGCGCGGCAGGCGGGGGGGGGCGAAATGCCAGAACCAGGTTGCACCGGCGGGAAGGGAGGCCGATGCGTAAGGGAGCTGGCTTTGGAGCTTGGCGCGGAGTTCGCGGCGTTCCTTCGGCGACATTCCATTCGGATAGGTGGCGGCGATATTGGCCTCCATCTCGTTTATCTGCTTCTGCAGCGGGGGAAGGACGGGCGGAATGTGGTGCTTGGCTATGCGGATGTCATCCGCCTGGTGGGCGTCGGCGGCGCAGAGCCAGGCGTAGACGCCGACGAAGGCGGCGGCGAGAAGCAGCGCGTCAAGAATGAGCAGACCAAGCCATTTTCCCGTCCAAAGCTGCCACATCCGCACGGGTTTTACCCGTGCGAGCTGGAGGGTGCGTCCCTTGACATCCGCCGCGAGCGAGGCTGCGGCCGTCCACGGGGCGGCGGCGGCGAGGAAGGCGAAGGCGGCCCCGAGCGGGTAGAGGAGGGTCAGTCGCGCGATGCCGACGGCGGTTCCATCGCCCTTCAGCAAGAGGGGCAGTCCGCCGACGATGAGGGCGAGAGCTGCGGCAAGGGCGAGTACAAGCTTGGAACGCATGCTTTCGCGGAAGGTGAGGATGGCGATGGAAACTATGCGGCGCATAGGAAGCGGGCGTGGTTGCAGGAGGAGTCGACGGAGATTTTCGACGCAGGGGCGGGAAAAGAGGCGGAGGCGAAGCGGGACTTCAAAGCGGCTGTTCCACCCGGTGCGCGGCGCATGAAAAAGTCCGGCTCGGGAATTGTTTTGACAATTCCGCCTTCGCTTCGGGGAAGTGAAGCGTCCAAGGCCTCTTGACCCCCGCTGCGGCTTCGACACTCCGCGCCAGGGTCATTCATTGCAGGTTCCTCCGTGCGAAAGGAAGGGCGCGAGGGCGGCGGTACGGACGCCGCCGCCGCCGGTTTCGGCGTCGGCATCGGCGACGACGCCGAGAAAAAAGGTCTCGAGATTGACGCGCGGTCGGTCTACGGCGACATCGGAGGCCTGGGCGCCGGCAAGGGCGGCGAGGCCGTCGCGGACGGCGCCCGTCCGTTCGGCGGGGAGATCCTTCACGGTGAAGCGAACGGCGTCGGGGCGCTGTAGAAGGTCTTTGACGCGGCCTTCGGCACGGAGCGTCCCGTCGCAGATAATGGCGATGCGGTCGCAGACGTCTTCCACGTCGGCGAGGAGATGCGAGGTCATGAAGACCGTTTTGCCCGCTGCCGCGAGGGAGCGGATCCAGTCCTTGACCGCCCGTCCGGCGATGGGGTCGAGACCGGAGGTCGGCTCGTCGAGGACGAGAAGGTCGGGGTTGTTGACGAGCGCCTGCGCGAGGCCGACGCGACGCGCCATGCCCTTGGAGAACTGGCCGATTTCGCGGTTGGCGGCTTTGGCAAGGCCGACCATTTCGAGGAGCTCGGCGGTGCGGTCACGGGCGGTGCGCGCATCAAGGCCGAAGAGACCCGCGTAGTAGCGGAGTGTTTCCGCCGGGGTGAGGAAGCGGTGGAGGTTTGAGACTTCGGGGAGGTAGCCGAGGCGGTTCTTCACGGAGATGTCGGACGGCGGACGCCCGAAGACGGCGACGGTTCCGGCCGTTGGCGCAATGAGGCCGAGGAGGAGCTTGATGGTCGTGCTCTTTCCGGAGCCGTTCGGGCCGAGGAGTCCAAGGACTTCGCCGCGTGCGACAACGAGGTCGAGGCTGCGGAGCGCCTCTACGGTCGGGCGGCGCCAGAAGTCCAGGTAGGTCTTTTTAAGACCGAGGATTTCAATGGCCGGAGGGTCTTTCATGGAATGTCCTTTCCTCTGAAGGACAGCATGCCTGCGCCGAGTGCGGCACAGACAAGCGTTGCCGAGTAGAGGGCTGCGAGAAGGAGATAGTGGGGCGGGAGGGCGCGGCCCGGGGCGAGGGCGTCGCACATCCAGAAGGACTGGAGGTTGGGGATGAGCGCCGAAAGAAGGCGGACGGGAAGGGGGGATGAAGAGGCGAGAAGCGTGTCGGATGAGAGGCCGAGGAAAAGCAGAAGCAGGCAGACCACGAGGGCGGGACTTGCGCGGAGGCGGGTTGCGAGGGCCGTGGCGATTGCGGCGTAGACGCCGAGCGAAAGGAAGATGAGGAGCGAGACTGGGACGACGGCGATGTGCAGGTTGGCGAAGGATGGCGAAAAGACCGTCCTCCGTGTGAAGAGGAGGCTGGCGGCGAGGGTTGCCGCGAGGAAGGCGGCGAGGAAGGCGAGGGCCGTGCGGCAGAAACGCGCCCGGCGGCGGTTGTGGAGGATTCCTGCCGTGACGAGGGCGAGGATCGGGACGAGGAAAAGCAGGAATTGGACAGGTTTGTCCGTGACATAGTCGTGGCCGTCCAGCCGTTCGGCTATCCGTTCGGCCAGAAGCGTTGCGGCGAGCGTGCAGAACCAGAAGCGCGCCGTGGCGACCATGACGCCGAGCCATTTTCCGACGAGGAAGAGTTCGCGCGAGACGGGCTTGGCGAGTGCGGCGGCCGCCGTGCCGTTCGCGACTTCGTCGTGAATGGAGGAGGAGGAGGCGACGACGGCGAGGACGAGCCCGATTACGAGCTGGTAGGCGAGGCCGCCGTCCCGGGCGAGTCGCCCCGCCTCGCCGAAGCTGTGGAGCTGGAGGAAGGGGATGAGCGCGGTGGCGATGACGCCGCAGAGCGTGAGCAACAGAACCGCCGGCTGGCCGTAGAGTTCGGCGGCCGTCGTCGCAGCAATGGCCCGGAGACGTCGGAGGCTGGTTGTGGCGTATTCTGGCATTCGTTTCTAGCGTCCCGTCCGAAAAGCCCCGACCTGTTTGCCTGTCTGATTCCGCCAGGCTTCGTCGTCGCCGTTCATCACGGGAAAGTGTGCGTCGCGACTCGTCCTCGCTTGACGAAATCAGGCCTGTGCAATGAGGCCGGAATTCATCGGACAGGACACCAGTATAGCAAAAAGCAGGCGAATTGAACCAGTTTCCGTCAGTTTTCGTTATCATATTCATGCCGTCCGCGTCTTCTGGCGGGGGAGGCAAGGGAGTTTTACGATATGAATGCCGTTACCGTCGCCGGACTTGCCAAGACCTTTGGGGAGGGGGAGAACGCCGTCCCCGTCATCCGCAATCTCGACTTCGCCCTGGAAAAGGGAGCCTACGAAGCCGTCATGGGGCCGTCGGGTTCGGGCAAAAGCACCTTTCTCCATCTTCTCGCAGGCCTTCTTGCGGCCGACGCCGGCTCAATAGAGATCGGCGGCAAGACTCTGGCGGGGCTCGATGACAACGCGCTCACTCTCTTTCGGCGCCGCCACATCGGGCTCATCTTTCAGGACTTCAATCTCATTCCGACGCTCACGGCCGAGGAAAACGTCGCCCTGCCGCTCCTCCTTGACGGCACGGAGGCGAAGCATCGCGACCATGTCGACGCCCTGCTCGAGACACTTGGCCTCGCGCACAGACGGCGGCACCTCCCCGCCAGACTTTCCGGCGGCGAACGCCAGCGCGTCGCCATCGCCCGCGCCCTCGCGGGCAGCCCGGACGTCGTTCTCGCCGACGAGCCGTCGGGCAACCTCGATTCGCCAGCCGCCCGCGCGCTCTGCGAACTGCTCCGCCGTCTCAACAAGGAGCTTGGCTGCACCATCCTTGTAGTAAGCCACGACCCCATCGTTGCCGCCTCGACCGACCGCGTGCACCTGCTCCGCGACGGCGCCTTCACCGGCGCCTTCGCGACGGAGGGCGACGTCGAACGCGTCATGGCGCACTACCTTGCGGCCATGACCGTCTAACCGGAGCATTGCCTCGTCGCTTGTTCAAGCAGCTTGTCCTTCAACCTTCCGTTTTCAACTCGCATGACCTTCCGCTTGCTTTTCCGATCGATTCGCCATGAGTGGCCGAGGCTTTTTTCAGCCGTTCTTGGCGTCGCCGCCGCCACCGGGCTTCTGGCGTGGCATCTGGGGCTCGCCAGCACGGCGATCCATTCGGGCCATGAGGCGGCCAGTCGCGCGGCCGCGCCCTTTTCAGCCTGGATCGGCGCGCCACAGACGCCTTCGCGCGGAAACGGCGCTTCAAAGCGCGGTCCTGCGAACGGGGCGCCGAAGCCTGTTCGCGGTCGTGCTCGCGCGACGGCCGAGGCGACACGCGGACGCCGCCTGATGGGGCGGGATTCGGGGAGCCCCGTTCCCTCAGCGCTGACGAAGGCGCTTGAAGCCTCCCCGCTCGTCGACGAAGTCGTTCCTCTCGCCACCCTCGCCGTCACGATGGATGTCCGTCCCGGCGGGCGCGTCCTGCAGGGGCCGCCCTTCAGCGGGCGCGTTGCCGAACTGCCGGCGGAAGGCATCCCCTTTGACGCCGGCGCCGTCGAGGGGCGCCTGCCCGATGCCGGCACGGGAGTGCTGGAGGCGGTCGTTTCCGAATCCCTCTTCGGTACGCGCGTACCGAAGCCAAGGCTGGGGAGCGAACTTCCCTTCGTTCTCGCGAACGGAACCACGGGAGTGAGAATCGTCGGCTTCTTTCGGTCGAGCAGCCTCGTCCAGGCTTTCCCCACGATCTATCTCAACCACGCCGCAATGGAAGCCGTCGCACGCCTGACGCCCGATTTCCGCCGTACGCCGAACCTGCTCCTCGTCGCGACCAAGCCCGGGGTCGACCCGGCCGATCTCGGGCATGTCATCGACGGCGTACCCGAAGCGGACGCCTGCCCGCTCTACACGGTCGACGCCATTGCCGAACGCTTCCGGAGCGACACCGTCTCCAATCTTCTGGCCCAGATGCCGATGTCGCTCACGCTCGCCGTCATCACGGCCTCCTGTCTTCTGGCAACCGTCCTCATGATCGGCCTTGCCTTGCAGCGCCGCCGCATCGCCGAGCTTCGGTGCGCGGGGATGACGCGTGGCGGCGTCGCGCGCCTCGTCTTCGCAGAGACGGCGCTGATGATCGTTCCGGGCTGGCTGCTGGGACTCGCCGCGGCGGCGTCCTGCCTCCAGGCCTTCCTCTGGACGGAACGCGGGGGAGGGGAGATGCCCGCCGCGCTGCACTTCGGCTGGCAGACGCCTCTCTGCAGCGCTCTGCTGGCGGCCGTGGTCGGCGCGCTTGCCGCCATTCTCCCGGCGCTGCGGGCGATGCGCGTGAAGCCGCTTGAAATCGCGTAAGGGGACATCGCGGACACGAGGCCCGTATCGCCCCTCAAGGCCGCGTTGGCGGCCGCGCTTCTCCTCCCGATGCCGCTTGTGGCACTTGAACCCGCTCTGCCGCCGGCTCTCAAGACAGTCCTCATGCTCGTCGTTGCGCTGCCGTGCTTCATTGCGGCGCTCATCCTCGGAATGCATCCGCTCATGCGGCTCGTCGAATTCGTCTTCCTGCGTCCGATCGGTTGGCTTTTGCGCCTTGATCCACGCATTCTGGAGCGGCGCCTCAGCCGCGACCCCGCCCGAACGGCGGGCACGGTGCTGACACTCTCCCTTGGACTCGGCGGCTTCGTCGCCATACACATCTGGGGCGGCACGCTGATGTCGAGCTTCGTGCCGAGCCCGGAATGGCCCGATGTCATCGTCTCGGCGCTTCCCGGCGGTTTCACCTCGGAACAGGTTGCCGCCGTGCGAAGGTGCGCCGGCGTTGCGGACGGCCGCGTACTCGAACTGGAATGCACTCAGTTCCCAATGGAGCTGCCTGACGGCACGAAGCCCGAGGGCGTTCTCCTCCTCTTCGGCGCCGACCCGGGAGAGGCGTTCGGCGAAAAGCCCCTCGCCCCCATGCGCTTCGTCGAGGGGGAGCGGCGGGAGGCCGCGCGCCTGATGGCCGCTGGCGACTGCTGCGTCATCACGAAGATGCTCTCGGGCATCACGGGCCTGCACAAGGGCGATACATTCCGTGTGGCGGGCCGCTCACTGGAGATTGTCGGCGTAACCGACCTGAACTGGCACATGGTCACGTCCCGTGCGCTTGTCCGAACCCGTTTCGGCGGAAGGCAGGCGGACGGCGCACCGGCGCAACGAGGCAGTGGGGCGACGATGCAGCGAACAATGGGCATGGCGTTTGTGAGCGAGTCGTTTGTCCGCGATCTCACGGGCAATGTCGACCGAAGCTACTTTCTCTGGCTCGATCTTTCCCCCGGGCTGCGCGCAATGAACGGGCTCAAGGCGACGGTACTGCTCGACGCCCAGATCCGCGCTGCCGTGAAGCCGGACGGCTCCAGCGCGATCCGCGTGCACCACCGCGACGAAATCAGTGACGGCACCCTCTCGCACGGCAACGACATCCTAGGCACGATGGCGCGCATCCCCTTCTGGTCGCTTGCCGTCACCTCCACGGGGATCGTCGTGCTCCTCGTCGCCTCGGTACGGGGATCGAAGCGCGAGTTCGAGATGATGCGCGCCATCGGGACGACCCGTTCCCAGCTCGGCCGCCTGATCTTCGGCGAAGCACTGCTCGTCACGTTCGCGGCGCTTGTGCTGAGCTTGCTCGCCGGCATCCTCGTCGGCTGGTCCTTCACGGGCCTTTCGCGCTGGCTGATGTCGTCCGGGCTGGACATAAAGCTCATCGTTCCATGGGCCGCAATTGGCCGGGGCGTGCTTTTCGCGCTGGCCCTTTGCATCGCCATGGCGCTCCTGCCCATTGCGCGGTTGGTGCGCCTGGCGGAAGAACAGCGCTGATTGGAAGCCGTCGGGACGCTTGCATAGCGCCGCGCCGCCCCTGAATCCGGCTTTCGGCTCTTGAGTCGGACCAGGGGCCGTCCCATAGCCGGCCACGCCATTCGAAGCCGTGCGCCTCGAAGGATTCCCTGCAGCCGTCGAAAATTGCGCGGGAGGGGGACGGTCGCCGAAGATGTCGAGGCTTTGCGGTGCGAGCGTCCCATCCGATAAGTTCCGCCCTTGTTGCCCAAGCTTGCCTTCGTCAGACGAGGAGGAGGCGCAGTCGTCCGCGATGAACGGCGCGGACGAAGCCTGGCGGAATCAGGACGGGCAAATTGGTCAGGACTCTGCGGACGGGACACGAGTGTGCTGATTCGCAAATAAGTCAGCCATTGCGCCGAATCGTTTTTCCCAGGCCAGGCGTCGTCGTAAAGGCGTAACAATTACGGCAAACGACGACAACGACGCATGGGGAAGACGAGTCAGGCAAGGGCAAATATTGCTCCGGCAATAAACCAGATTGATTCGGCGGCATAGGCGACATGCTTGTCCTTGAAGTAGGCTTTGACTCT
>JAEEGL010969452.1_pt1 | contig 11014 bp, 4 predicted proteins | sample 9134231 | NCBI WGS metagenome assembly JAEEGL01 (sample SAMN16246548, study PRJNA631951) | gut metagenome | biome: gut microbiome; feature: rumen; material: fiber-attached | host: Bos | place: Iran: Karaj | collected 2018-10
CGGCGCAAAGGAGTTCGGCGAAAAAGCCTACGCAATGGAACAGGCGGCTGCAAGGAATGATGAGGATTATATCAAAAAAAAGCATGAGGCATTTTTGATGGCCTATGAAACGCAGACCCGCCAGATCAGAGAGGCGGTCTCATCGTAGCATTTACGGTTTCATGGCAACGACTCTTAAAAAGTTGTCATGACAGATATCTTGTAGTATAATTTTTGGTTAGATATCATTTATACAGTGTAAAGCCCGATATGAGAATACTGTGCCAATAAATTACTGATCAATTAGGAGGGAAAACATGGAAAAGACAGTTAATAATCTGAAAAAGAGTCTGTTGTTTCTGGCAGCGTTTCTGTTTTGCCTGACGGTTGCGGGAGTGAGGGCCAAAGCGATCACGCCGGATATGATCACTGTAAACGGGGTAGGGCTGTCCGAAGAAAAGCCGTGTTATCAAAATGGCGGCGCGGCAACGGAAACCTTTAATGAAGAGGTTGGCGGCGCTTATTATGAAGATGGAGTTCTCCATCTGAAGGGCTATAACAGCGGCACCATCAGAACGAAGACAACAGCTTCAGATCCCAACAGTACGCTGACGATCGTGCTGCATGGGGAAAACAAGATCAACTTTTCGGAAACCTCCGATGGCTGTTTCGGCATTATGACGACAAGGGATAATCTGGTCATCACGACGGAGGAAGGCGAGACCGGTTCTTTGACGATCAAAAACACGACTACTTTGCCGACAACAAGTATGCAGGGCATTTTAGTTGATAAAGACGGTGGGTATAAGGCAAGTCACTGGACGACGATCAAAGGCAATGCGGATGTAAACATTGAGCTGACGGTGAAAGGAAACTATGGCCAGTCACTGGCAGGATTTTCCAGAAGTAAATATCTGCTCATTTCAGAACATGCCGGTTTCAACGTAAAAGTCAGTCATCCGAATGGTAAATGTACGGACTCTACGAGAATAGGATACGGCATTTCCCTCGCAGAGTGTGAATTGATCATCAGCACGGATCAGCCGATCAGTGTAGATGCTTCGGACGTAAAATATGACCGGTCAGTCGGCGTAATCGCCAATGTGATCACCATGAGCAATACTCCGAGGGCGTTTTTTAAAGGGAAAAATGATGATACCAAGGGGAACATGCTGAAGAACGGTGCTTCCACCGAAAACAAAATTGCGGGATACTATCAGTCCGATCTGAGCGATGAAGAATACGGACCGTGTTATATCGAGTACAAACCGCTCGAAAAAAAGAAGATCACGACGATCAGAATGAAATGCTCGAAGGATTTTAACACAAGAGATGACGGTCAGTCAAAGACCTTTGGATATGATGCTGACAGCAGCTTACTGGCACCTTCGTTTACGCCTTATGATATTTTATGCGAAGGAGAAAGCACGTACCGCACAGCCTCGATGATCTCCGTAACAGATCAAAGCTGGCAGATCCTGGACGGAAAGATATGGAAAGACAAAACAGGGGTATTTACCTTTGATGATGAAGAGTACAGATACCGGGTGAATCTATCCTGCAAACCGGAAGATCAATACAATTTTGTTCTGGCCGATGACGTTGTGATCGAAATGCATTATGAGAATTCTTTTTATGAATATGCGCAGGATCGGCAGATCTGGAAGCTGAATGAGAGCGCGACAAGTTCGAAGGCTGAAGCGGTATCAAAGAGCTTCAGACCTCGAAACTCGAAATGGGCTTATGATATCTATGTAAGCGGCACCAGATTTCCGAATGTGGACGCAACGGCAGGCGAGCTGTTAGCGGATTTTGGGCTGTATGATTATTACAGCAAAGGATTGAGGCTCGGGGTTGATTCCGGAAAACCCGTGTATGTCTATTATGATGAGGAACTCAATGAACACGTATTAGGTGAAAACGATACCTTTGAATATGGTCATACATATTTTCTGAAATTCATTGTATATACAGACGGTGTAAACAAAGATAAATTTGCTGATGACGACAAGATCGTTTTCAGTGACGGTTTCTCTTCGGGAAGTGATAAGGAAAAGATCAAAACCACAATGACTTTTTCAGGGGGAAGAACGGCATGTGAAGTATCCATCGAGTTTCCCAAAACGGTCGGATATACGATGACATTTGCGCCCGGTGAGGGCGGGAGCGGAACAATGCCTTCCCAGATCTGGCAGGACGGATCGGTAACAACGAATAAACTCCCCGCCTGCACTTTTACACCGCCTGCGGATAAAGAGTTTGACTATTGGAGTGATGGGACAGATCATTACTCTCCCGCATCGATTTATTGGCCTGAAAAAGATACGACGTTTACCGCTGTCTGGAAGGATAAAACCTTCACTGTATCCTTTGATCCGAATATGGGCGAAGTTGTGATTCTCGGAGACTTTGATGATCATGTTGTGATCCATAAGCCTTATACCCTGCCGAAGATCGAGACAAAGTTCAGCATGACACCAGAAGGAAAAATGTTCGATCATTGGGAGTGGGAAGACGGCAAACAGTCCGGTTATCCCGGTGATGTCATTGACGTGACCAAGGATATCAAGTTGAAGGCCATTTGGGCGGATCCTTACTTCGTTGTTTCTTTTGATGCAGAAGGCGGAACCGGCGAGATGGCAAAGGTTCATGTAAAGCAGAATACTGCTTATACCCTTCCGGCCTGCACCTATGCGGCGCCGGCAGGCAAAGAGTTTGATAAGTGGGACAAGGGCGCGGCCGGCACATCCGTGAATGTGACAGCAGATCTGACGCTGAAGGCTGTCTGGAAGGACAAACCGGCGGAAGGCTCGGGCAGCGGCTCGGGCAGCGGCTCAGACAGCGGTTCGGCTCCCAAATCGGATGATGTTGTTGTACCCACAGACGGTGGCGGAGCTGAGTATAAGGTGATTTCCACCGGCAATACGGGCAGCGGCTCAGGAAGCGGTTCCGGGTCGGGCAGCGGCACCGGCGAAGGCGCGACAGTAAGCTATCAGAAACCGGCTGCGGATAATGACCTGACCGAGATCACGATTCCTGATGAGGTTACCCTGCCGGATGGAACCAGGGCAAGAGTGATCGAGATCTCGAATGGAGCCTATGCGGGCAATACGAAGATCACCAAGGTCACCATCGGCAAATATGTGAAGATCATTCAGAATAACGCCTTTAAGGGCTGCACCGCCCTGACGACCGTGACCTTTAAGGGGACTGTCCTGACGACCATCAAGGCCGGTGCCTTCATGAACTGTAAGAAGCTGAAGAAGTTCACGATCACCAAGAAGGTGACGACCATCGGCAAGAATGCTTTCAAGGGCTGCAAAAAGCTGAAGACCATTACGATCAAGTCCAAGTTTTTAACCAAGAAAAAGACAGGAAAGAATGCATTTTCCGGTATTTACAAAACGGCAGTATTCAAGCAGCCGAGCGGTCTTTCCAAGAAGAAAAAGACGGAATATAAGGCACTTTTGAAGAAGGCAAATATTCCCGCAGGTGCAAAGATCAAATAATTGTGATCAAGTAAGATAAGACCGAAAACAGAATGTAATGTTTTTAAATTATAGTTTGCCCGGATCGGATGATTTATGAGTAAGATGAAAAGCAAACGTAATGCGGGAGTGATCGTCCTGGTGGCGACACTCCTGTTTGCGGTAACATTCATGAATACCTGGATGGTATTCAGACAAAACAGACAGCAGCTGCTGGACCTTGGTACATATCAGCTTTCTGCCATCAGCGGACAGCTTGAGACGACCATCCATCACGCGGAAAGCCTGACGATGCAGCTGGCTGTCAAGAGCAGGGAGTTATTATCGGATAAAGAACAACTCCGTGGTTTTGTGTACGCAAAAAAGGCCGAGGTCCTGATGGAGGATACCGGTGCTTTTAACGTGTATATCGCAGGTTCCGATTATTGCTTCATCCCGGATTTTGATGCGCCGGATGACTATGTGGCAACGGAGCGTATCTGGTACACAGGTGCCATCCGCAATGACGGAAAGCCTTATGTTTCCCCGCCGTATCAGGACGCCATGACGGGGCAGATCTGTTATACCGTTTCTGTCATGTTAGGCGACAGGGATTCCGTCATCGCCGTGGATTATACCATGGAGACCATCCAGGCGCATATCGAAGAGATGTATGCAAAGGGCAAGGGCAAGGCTGTCATCGTAACGGGTGAGGGCATCATTGCCGGCTGCACTGATGAAACCCAGATTGGAAAAAAACTGATCGAGGTGATGCCGGATTATGCAGGCATGTATGCGCTTGCAAAAAGCAAGGACGGCGTGGTGACCGGCAGGCTGAAAGCAGATCTGCTTTATGAAAATCTGTTTGCCACTCATTCCGGCAGTGACTGGTATCTTTTGGTTTCGGAAAGTGACTGGGAACTGTACAGCAATTCCTATATCCAGCTCATCGCAACGATCCTGCTTTCACTGGCGCTGTTTGGCATTATCATCATATTGTATCTGCGTGCCGTCAAAAACGGAAAAGAAGCACAGCAGGCGCTGGCGACCAAGGAAGAGTTTTTGGATTCCATCACCTCGCAGCTGCAGGAGCCTCTTGAGAGGATCTTAGAGAGGTCTTCCCGCGAAAACCTAGAGCATGCGGATGATTATGAGGTGCTGTTTGCGGGAATTCATGAATCCGGACAACGCCTGTCTGAGATGATCGGTCAGATCATTTCCTATTCCAATATTGTCAAGAATGAGAAAAAACAGAGCGGCAGAAGTACGCTGACCGGTAAAAAGAGCCGGCGTTATCGCGGCGTGATCATTGCATTTTTGATCTTTGTCATGATGATCAGTCTCTATGCCAATATTTCCGCCACCTACCGTTGGGGCAATAATCTGATGCGAAGCCGGGCGGAGGAATATGAGTATCAGTTTTCCGAATGGATCCAGACACAAAAGAGTATTCTGGACATGTTTGTGAGCATTTTTTCCACCAATCCCGATATGATGGACGATTATGAAGGCACGGTGGAGTATTTAAATGAGATCACCATGCAATATCCTGAGATTTCGGCGACCTACATGGCATGTAAGGACAGAGATCCCAGCGTCTATATGAACAGCGGCTGGAAACCGGAGCCCGGCTGGAAGGTGGAAGAGCGGCCCTGGTATATCGATACCATGAATTCCGAAACAGGCTGGAGTGTTTCATCGCCTTATTTTGACGATCAGACCGGCAGTTACTGCGTGACCATGTCGCAGAAGGTTTATAATGCCAAGACCGGTGAGTTTATGGGTATCTTCGGCATTGACTTTTTCATGGACAAGCTGGTGGAGATCTTAGGCGGCAGTTATTCGGATGACGGATATGCCTTCCTGGCGGATATCAGCGGTGATATCATCAATCATCCTTACGGCAGTTATCAGATGTCAAAAGAAGAGTCCACCAATATTTCTTCCCTTCCTTACGGCGAGGTGAAGATCGACGGAAGAAGCACGCATCTGATCACGGATTACGATCATAGCCATAGGATCATCCTGGCAACCAGAAATGATCTTTCCGATTTTACGATCTTTGTGGCAGCGGATGTCTGGGAGATCTACGGCAGAGTGGTGGTATACGGCGTGATCTGTTTTGTCGCATTCTGTGTCTGTGTTGTGCTTGTTTATAAATTGCTGACGGACCTGATCCACTGGCAGGATGAGGCAACACTGAAGATGCAGCAGGCAGCGGATGAGGCCATCGCCGCCGGTAAGGCAAAGAGCAGTTTTCTGGCCCAAATGTCCCACGAGATCCGGACGCCCATCAACGCGGTGCTGGGTATGAACGAAATGATCCTGCGTACCTCAAAGGATGGAGAGATCCTGGATTATTCGGCGAATATCCAGTCGGCCGGCAGGACGCTTTTGTCCCTGATCAACAGTATCCTTGACTTTTCCAAGATCGAGGACGGTAAGATGGAGATCATCCCCGTCAAATATGAGACTTCCGCTTTGGTCAACGACCTGGTACATTCCATTTCCGAGCGGGCCAAGGAAAAGAACCTGGATTTCATTGTGAAGGTGGATCCGAGGCTGCCCTCTGTCATGTTCGGTGATGATGTCCGACTGTCACAGATCATCATGAATCTGCTCACCAATGCCGTGAAGTACACCAAGGAAGGCAGTGTCACTCTGATCTTAGAAGACTTCGGGCGGGATGATGACAATGTGGCGCTGAATGTCAAAGTCAAAGATACGGGGATCGGCATCAAGGAAGAGGATATGGATAAACTCTTCGCCTCGTTTGAGAGGATCGAAGAAAAGAGGAACCGTAACATCGAGGGAACGGGGCTTGGCATGTCCATCGTCACCAAACTTTTAGGGATGCTCGACAGTAAGTTAGAGGTGGAGAGTGTTTATGGGGTGGGCTCGACCTTCTCATTCTGTATCATGCAGGGGATCGTAGATTCCGAGCCCATCGGCGATTATCAGAAGCGTTTAGAGCAGATGGATCATCGCACGGAAGAGGGAACAGATTTTACTGCCGGGGATGCGAAGATCCTTGTGGTGGATGATAATGAGATGAACACCAAGGTTGCGCGCAGTCTGATGGGTCTGTACGGGATCAGGCCGGATATCGCCATGTCCGGAGAAGACGCCATCGGGATGATCGAGGGCAAGTCTTATGATCTCATTTTCCTTGATCATATGATGCCGAAGATGGATGGTATCGAAACCCTTCAGAAGCTGAAGGAGATGGGGATCGCCCTGCCGCCCATGGTGGCTCTGACGGCCAATGCAGTGGTGGGTGCCAGAGAGATGTACCTGCAGGCGGGTTTTGATGATTATCTGTCCAAACCTATTGAAATGAAAAAACTCGAAGACAAACTACGCAGGTTCCTGCCGGCGGAGCTGATCGTTGAAGGCAGGAGTGAGATGGAAAATCCCGTGGAAGGGAAGACGGCAGATTATGATGAAAGCCGTGCTGAGAATACAGAAAATGTGGTAAACGGTTCAGCGGCAAAAAGTGCAGTGAATGCGGAAAATCAGACCGCGGCAGATGGAGAAAGAAAGCAGGATCCGAAGAAAAATAAGATGGAGGCCCTTGCCGATATCGGTATCTCGGCTGAAGAAGGCCTGAAATACTGTGCATCGGATCAGAGTTTTTATCTCGAACTGCTGGGTGATTTTGCCAAAGAGATGCCGGATAAAAAGACAGAGTTAGAAGGGCTGTTTGCAGCCGGTGATCTGGATGGCTACAGGACAAAAGTGCATGCGCTCAAGAGTACGTCAAAGACCATCGGTGCCATGGAAGTATCCGAACTGGCAAGAAAACTTGAGCGGGGATCTGCCAGAGGAATTACGGAATTTGTACAGGCGCATCACGGTGAACTGATGGATATGTATACGCAGCTTGCCGACGAGATCGTGAAGATCGTATAAAGTCCGGTATGAAAATGCTGAACCGATAATTAATAATATATTCAGAGGAAACATATATGGCAGAAAATGTAGCCGAACAGAAATGTCCGAATTGCGACGGAGTCATGCGTTATGATCCGGAGAAAAAACTTTTGGTCTGCGAGTATTGCGGAACGGAAATGGATATCCAAAAGGCCACGGCCAGCAAGCCGAAGGAGATTGCGGAGGGCTTTGATTTTGCGAGCCTGAACGATCAGGCAATCGATATCAATGCGCAGGCGCTTCCGGTATATAACTGTGAGTCCTGTGCGGCAGAGCTGATCGCACCGCCGGAGCAGATGGCGCTGACCTGCCCTTACTGCGGGAATAACATTGTGCTGACGGATAAGGCTTCCGGAGCGCTGCGCCCGAATGCCGTGATCCCGTTCCAGTTTGATAAACAAAGACTCCCGGAGGCGGTTCGTAAATTCTGCAAGCCCAGGGTATTGCTGCCGAAGGATTTTTTCTCGGATGAGAAGTTAAACAACCTGACCGGCGTATATGTGCCCTTCTGGGTATTCTCGGGTAAGGTATCCGGTCAGATGCGTTATCTCGGGACGAAATCTTCTTCCTACAGGAGCGGAGATTACATGATCCACGAGCATAGTGAATATGACGTCATCAGGGATGTAGATATGTCCTTTGATGCGCTGCCGGTGGATGCCAGCGGCAAGATCGATGACAAGCTGATGGATTCCTTAGAGCCCTTCCATACGAATGAAGCCGTGCCCTTCGATATGCGTTACTTAGCGGGTTTTGCGGCGGATCGTTTTGATGAGAAAAAAGGTTCCATTGCCCAGAGGGCAAAAAAGAGGATGTTCTCTACCGCATATTCCCTGACAGAAAAACAGGCGGGAGCAGGCTATAGCAGGATCAAGAAAAACGGCGGAACCCTCAGGGCAGACATCGATGCCAAATATATGCTGCTGCCCGTTTATCTGTTTGATTTATCCCATAACGGAAAAACCTATCATTTTGCCGTGAACGGCCAGACCGGCAAGATCGTTGGGGATGTGCCCATCGACGCAGGCCGGAGCGCGAAATTCTTTTTTATACGCTGTGGAATTGTATTCGGCGTCCTGATGATATGGTTCTGGATAAAGTATTTATGTGGATACTGATTAACTATTCGCAAGGATCGTGTAAAACGGGCATGGAGCAAGCTTGCTTGCAGACATGTCCCGGATTACACGATCTGACTGCGAAGCAGGAATCCAACGGATATCGAGTATCCGGTCACGCAGTGACAATAAGTGCGAAGCACGCGGATACGAGATGTAAGTTGGATTGCGAATAGTATTGACTATAAAAACCGAGGCAAATTATGACTGATAACCAAAACAAAACATTCAAACATGCAGCCCGCATTCTCATGGCGTTCCTTCTTTCCATTGGCCTGTTCTTTTCCGGGATCAGCGCCCGGGCTGATGAAGAACTGAATCTGGATATGTACAGGGCGCTGGATATGGCAGGCGATCTTTCGGATCTGAAAAAAGAGACCCTTGATGAGTATTGTCTGGAGTTTGCCAATGCTTACCAGATCGATCTTGTGATGATCAATCTCACGCCGGAGGCGCATTCCGACAGCACCCTCGAAGAGATCGGCGATTATTACTACGAGGAAAACAACTTCGGTTACGGGGAAGACCGCAGCGGCTTTTTAATGGTCAGCGATATTTCCCAGGATATGTATCAGATCATTCCTTATGGGGCGGCCTCAGACCTGATCCCCGATGATTATCTGCGGTTCACGGAATCGAATCTTCCGGGCTACGTGGAAAAATACGGCTGCTATGGTGTTATGTATGCAACCTATAAATTCCTTTATGATTATCCGCAGGAGCACCCGTCCAGAAAGAAGAATGGGGTTGTCAGCAAGCCGGTCAAAGAGAATGCAGATGATGCGGCAGCAGATGGAAACGGAGAGGGTGCTTCGGACGCGGAGTCAAAAGCCATAGAGTCTGAGATCAGTAAGGAAATTGATGCCGAAACAGACGAGGCAGCAGAGAGCGATAGCCGCAGCATGAATGCGGATGCAGAAGACGGGACAGACACGGCGGCCGGCACGAATACCGGTACGGCAGCCACAGGTAGTGTTGCAGCAAACGGTATTCCCAAAGCCTCGTCGATAGAGGAATTTGCGGGCGATGAGGGCTGGCTTGTAGAAGAGGACACAAACAAAAGAGGCGTTATAAGCGAGGACGCGGGACCATTTCCGGACTGGTATCCGGAGGGAGACACTGAGGCTTTTCATTTTTATCATGACGCGGAAGCGGCCAGGGTGGTGGACCGGGCGGATCTGTTTACGGATGAACAGGAAAAGACCATGGAGGAGCAGATCAAAGCACTCCGGAAAGAACTGTCACGGGACATCGTGGTCTATACGGATGTGACTTCCTACGGATTTTCCAAAGAAGTCCTGGCTGCGGATTTTTATGATTTTAACGGCTATGGCTGGGGCGCAGACTATGAAGGGCTCTGCCTTTTTGTCTGCATGGATCCGAATGACAGAGGCTGGTTTACCAGCTGTTTCGGTCCGGACACCATGGGAAAATATACCGAAGATGCCGCAAACGAGATCGATGACGTGCTCTATGAATATATGGCCGGCGGTCAGTACTTTGAAGGTATATCTGACTGGGTTGAAAACATCGCGAACATGTACCGGATCGGTTTTCCCTTTGCTCCGTCCTGGTATGTATCTGACGCGCAGGCAGCGCAGGGTATGACTGGGCCTTATGCAAACGGCGGCGCGCCCCGGGTCATGGATGATGCCAATCTGTTTGATGATTCCGCTGAAGGCAAATTCAAAGAGAAAGCCTCCCTCATGGCAGAGGCGCACGACTGCAACGTGATCATCCACACGGCGAAATCTCTTTTAGGGATGGAAGAGCAGGAATATGCGGAAATGTTCTTCAAGCAAAACGGATATGACAAAGAATACGGCGGCAATGCGATCCTGCTGCTGATCAAGGCGCCCGGCGGACGGGAGCCGGATATGCATAATTACGGTTTCGGAAAGGGAAAAGAGATCCTCACAGAGCTTGCTGACAACAGACTACGGAACCGCTGCATCGATTATCTGAGAGAAGGAGATGCAGCGTATTCGGTGACGGAATGGCTGTATGATGCAAAAGTCCTGATGGAGAAAGGCCGCGTGCCGAGAGGTTTTGGATATTGGTTTTTTACATTTGTAGGATGTCTGATCGCCGGTGCCATTTTCGGCGCGATCCGCCTTGGCAAAGCCAGGTCAAAAATGAAGAAACCCACCATCATCGAAAATGCCGATCAGTATATCGTGCCGGGAACCCTCAGCATCAGAAAAGTAAAAGATGCCTTTCTGCATAAATCCACGAATAAGGTCTATTCACCGATTCAGACGGAAAGCTCGAGCAGCCGTTCGTCATCCTCGAGCTCATCCTACAAGAGTTCCTATTCCGGATCATCGGGAAGGAGCCATTCGGGCTCGGGCCGGAGCTTCTAAAAAGGTGTCAATGGGTGTCAATGGGGACGGTTCTTTTTGACAACCTGTTTTTCAAGGTTGTCAAAAAGAACCGTCCCCATTGACACCCATTGACACCTTTTTAGAAGCTCCGGCCCGAGCCCGAATGGCTCCTTCCCGATGATCCGGAATAGGA
>JAEEGL011006661.1_pt1 | contig 11014 bp, 13 predicted proteins | sample 9134231 | NCBI WGS metagenome assembly JAEEGL01 (sample SAMN16246548, study PRJNA631951) | gut metagenome | biome: gut microbiome; feature: rumen; material: fiber-attached | host: Bos | place: Iran: Karaj | collected 2018-10
GACGCTCATCTTGTGGTTGTCGTTGTGGTACTCCTCGGTGTCCCACCAGATTTCTCCTTGCTTGCCTTCCTTGGTGGTGTTGTCGTACACGATGTACTTGTCTTTGGGAGAACGGCCGGTGTAGATGCCGGTCATCACGTTGATAGCGCCAAGTTCAGTAACCTGACCCTTGTCAAAGCCCTCGAGACCGGGTTTGGTCTCTTCGTTGTAAAGAACCTCATACGTGGGGTTGTAAAGGACTTCCTTCACACCCGTGATACCGTACTGTCTGAGATTGATGTTTGCCATAAAGTGTGTATGTATTTAAGAATAAATTTCAAGTCTACAAATTTACTCAATTATTGCGTCTTTTCCAAATATGGCTCCAGGCGCTTTTTCAGGCCGGGTGCCAGGGCCAGGTCCTCTATCTTCTGGGCCAGCGCCAGCCACTTTCCGCTCATCTCATAATCCTCCATCAGGTAGAACACCATGGCCAGGTTGTAGGCGGCACAGGCGCGCTTGGTGTTGTTTCCCTTCTGCACCAGAGCCATCCATACGTCGGCGGACTTGGCGAATGCCCCGTCGTTGGCAAACTGGAGGCCTTCCACCCACTCGTCCACGCTGAAATCGTCGAAGAAATAGAAACTGAAACTCTCTGTCTTCCAGCCGGAAAGGAAGCGGCCGGAGATGATGCGGCCCATGTCATCGGCCTTGGCTTCCAGGTCCTGCATCCGGGCCACATCCATCACGGACGAACCCTTGAAACTGCGGACCTTGTCCTCGCCCATGCTGTCGTACACGTACATGCGGGCACTGATGGGGATGGACATGGCCACGGTGGTATCCTGCGGGACGTCCATCTGCGTAGACAGCAGGAACACTACGTCCTTTTCCGTATCCATCACCAGGGAACGCATGTTCTCTATGGTCACGGTGTCCAGGGAAGGCACGCTGTACAGGCCCACCACCTCTTCTCCGTCAAAGTAGTCTTCTTCCAGGCAGCGGGCGAAGGCCGACGCCGTCCGGCGCTCGAAGAGGCTGTCCAGGTTGTTGTAGCCGTCCATATACACGATGGACATCGATTTGCGGTTCAGGTTCAGCCCGGAAGATGAAGGCTGACGCACCTCCAGGTACAGGGGGTATACCTGCGGGGAGCAGGCGGCCAGGAGAAGGGCGGCCGCCAGGCCGATGGTTGCTCGTTTCATAGGACTTCTGCCGTAAGGTCGTATTCGTCGGCGGCGGTGATGCGGACTTGGAGGAACTGGCCGATGAGGGCCTCCGGTGCGTCTGCGGCCGATGCCGGACATTTTACCAGGATCTCACCGTCCACCTCCGGGCTTTCGAACTCGCTGCGGCATACCAGGATGCCGTCCGAAACGTCGTCCACCAGCACGCGGATTTCGGTGCCGATCCGGGATTGGTTGTATGCAAGGGATATGCCACGCTGCAGCTCCATCAGCTTGTTCAGACGCTGTTTTTTGACGGACGGCCGCACCGTGTCCGGGAAATGCTCTGCGTCGAAGGTTCCTTCCTCCTCCGAATAGGTGAAAGCGCCCATCCGCTGGAAGCGGGCCTCCTGAACAAAATCCATCAACTCCCGGAATTCTTTGGGGCCTTCGCCGGGATGTCCCACGATGAGCGTGGTCCTCAGTACCACGCCCGGGACACGCTCCCGCATCCGGCGGATGAGTTCCCGGGTCCAGGCGCCGTCCACGCCGCGGTGCATCTTGTCCAGCACTTCGTCGGAAACATGCTGCAGGGGGATGTCCATATAGCGGCACACCTTGGGATTGGCGGCCATCTCTTCCAGCACATCCTCCGGGAAATCGGCCGGATAGGAATAGTGGATGCGCATCCACTCGATGCCCTCTACGGCGCTCAGTTTCCGGAGCAGTTCGGCCAGGCAGCGCTTTCCGTACAGGTCCAGGCCGTAATACGTGGTGTCCTGGGCAATGATGACCAGCTCCCGCACACCCTGTGCGGCCAGTTCCCGGGCCTCCTTCACCAGCACCTCCATGGGCACGGAGCGGTGCGCCCCGCGGATGAAGGGGATGGCACAGTAGGAGCAGCGCCGGTTGCAGCCTTCGGAGATTTTGAGGAAGGCATAGGGATGGCGGCCGTCGGTGCGCACGCGGCTGTGCTGCCGGGAAACGTCAGGCTTGCAGCCCAGGGCCTCGATGAGCGGCTCCAGTTCCCGGGCGCCAAACCAGCCGTCCACTTCCGGGATAAGGCCGGGGAGTTCGTCGGGGTACCGCTGGGACAGGCAGCCGAAGACCAGCAGCCGGCCCACAGTCCCCTCTTTCTTGCGCTGAGCCGCCTCCAGAATTACCTGGATGCTCTGCTCCTTGGCGTCGCCGATAAAGCCGCAGGTATTGATCAGGAGCACGTCCACGGGGCGCGCCTCCCCTTCCGGCACAATCTCATAGGCGTCTTGTACCTGGAACAGGAGATGCTCGGTGTCCACCGTGTTCTTGGAGCACCCCAGGGTGATGACCTGCAGGGAGGGCATTATGCTTCTTTCTTAGCCTCGGCCTCCCGTTCCTCGTCGGTGAGGAAATCCAGGGAAGCGTACTTCTTGAGGGCGTTGTACCACTCCACCACCTTCTTCATATGGGAAACATAGAAGCGGTCTGCGTCGTAGTTGGGAACGGCCTTGGCGAAGAGGGCCTTCAGCTCCTTGTCGGAGGCCTTGGCGGCGGGGGCGTCGGCGTCTCCCAGGACTTCGTGCATCTTGCCGAAGACGTCCTGCAGCTTCATCTCACCTTCATCGGTGTAGATGGAGATGTCGGCCAGGGTGGTGATGCCGGCATTGGCGCTGAAGTTACTGCGCTTCTTGTCTTCAAAGGCTTCTACGATGGCGCCGCTGCGGGACTGGGCGATATAGGTGAAAAGTCCGTGCTGACCACGGATGGAGAGGGTTTTTGCCAAATCGGTTTTCATAGATGATGCTACTTGTTTACTATCTTACAAATATACGAATTATTCTGGAAAAATACTTGTTCCACGGCCAGTTCCAGCCGGGTGGGATCCCCGTCGTTCACCAGGGTCACGTCCACCTTGTCCTGCGGGATCTCCTGTGCCCGCATCCGTGCGCGCACGGCTTCCTCCGGCAGGCCGTCGCGGTCCATCACCCGCCGCAGGCGCACTTCCTCGGGCGCCGTCACCAGCACCGCGGCATCGGCCACGGCGTCGAAGAGGGGCTTGGAAAGGATGACGGCCGACTCCAGCGCCACGAAGGGAACACCCTCCTGCGCGCTTCTCCACGCCTGGAAATCGGCCAGTACCAGCGGATAGACGATACCTTCCACGGTTTCTCGGGCGGCGGAATCGGCAAAGATGACGGCGGCCAGGCGCCGCCGGTCCAGCCGGCCCTGCGCATCGCACAGAGGCTGCCTAAGAGCTTCCTCCAACTGCGTCACCAGACCGGGGCAGGTGTCATAGAGACTTTTGGTTCGGGCATCGGCGTCATAGACAGGAATGCCCCGCTTCCGAAGCAGGGCGCACACGGCCGATTTGCCGCTGCCGATGGGGCCTGTGACGATGACGGTCTTCATCCTAGAGTTCCACGCAGTCGAAGACCTCGGGCTCTACCCGGTATTCCAGCACGCCGGTGGGAATGTGAGGAACGCGCGGGGCGCACCGGCCGGTGAGGGACGTGCTGAAGTCGTGCCAGTCCACGTACAGCTTGAAGGAGGCCAGCGGGTCCTTCCCCAGCGGGAAGGCGCAGCGCAGCACCACCTTGGCGGTAGGAGGATACACCTGCAACTGGCGGCCCGACGGCACGTGCTGCACTTCTACGGGAACGGTAGCCTGCAGTTCCACGTAACGGGAAACCGGAATCTCATAGCTCACCTGGTCCGTGGACAGGCGCACCCCGTCCGGAACGTTCAGCTTCAGGATGCCGTGCTGGCTCTCGTTCAGGTCCGTAATCACCAGGCGCGGGGTGATCACCCGCTCCACGGCGTCCAGCCGGGCCTGTTCCCCATAGACCGTGACCGTGTCCGGCGAAACGGTAATGGGACCGCTCTGCATAAACTGGGAACGGTATGTGACCGAATGGGGAACCTCCACGGGAACCCGTTTGTGATTCTCCTTCGGGAAGACGAACTTGAGCGTATCCGTGATGAATGCCTCCAGCTGCACGTTGTCCCCGAAGAACTGGGACGAATAGGAGTTCTTGGCGCCGCCGATGACCCCGTAGGTGTCCGGTCCCAGCCGGCGCAGGTCTTTGCGGTCAAAATGCACCGTGACCACCTTGCGTTCCCGGCGGCTGCTTTCCCGCACCAGGCGGAAACCGTCGGCGCGGCAGCGGGCGCTCACCAGCACCGTGTTAGAGCTCTCCAGACCGTGACCATCGATGTTGCAATGGGCCACCACGGGAACGCTCACGGTGCCGGAATACGTCTTGGAAAGGTTGGTGAGCAGCCATACCAGGGAAGCAATCAAAAAGGACAGAACCAGGAATATCCATTCCCGGCCCAGTCCCTTTTTCTTCACGGGCAGTTGCTCCGGCGCAGACATGCCTTACTGCGGATTGGTTTCGGAGTAATCCTTTACCAGACCCTGTTTGTCCACGCGCAGTTTGACGTCTCCGTCCACCTTGATAAGGCAGGTCTTTTCGGTCACTTCTACGATTTCCCCGTAGATGCCGCCCACGGTGACCACCTTGTCACCCTTCTTGAGGGCGTTGCGGAAATTCTGGAGTTCCTTCTGCTGCTTGCGCTGGGGACGGATCATGAACAGCCACATCACCAGGATGATGGCGCCGAACATCAGGATGGTTGGCCAGGCGCTGGCCGGCTGGCCTTCTGCACCGGCGGGAGCGCCGGCGGGGGCCATCAGGAGGAAGGAATAGAGGAGATTCATAAGCTTTTGTTAATTATGCCCTGAGCCATGCGTTCCTTCACCAGACGGTCCAGCAGACCGTTCACGAAGCCGTGGCTCTTAGGTGTTGAGTAATACTTGGAAATTTCTACATATTCGTTCATGGTCACCTTCACGGGAATGTCGGGGAATGTTTCCGCCTCGGCCAGTCCCAGGGCGATGAGGACGATGTCCGTGGTGTACAGACGGTCCCGCTCCCACTTGGAGACGGATCCGGCGATGAGGACCTCGTATTCCTTGTAACGGCCGTAGGCGGCGGTAACCAGGGCGTGCACGAAGTCCCGGTCACTGGCCACGTCCTTCTTGCCGCGGGCCAGCAGGGTGTCGCTCTGATACAGCTGGGGATAGTTCCAGCGGCCGCTGCGCGCCATTTCCTCCAGGGAATCGATGCAGGTGTTCAGCACGTAGGGAAGTTCGTCGGTCCAGTAGATGGAGGCGTCCTCCAGGATGGAGGCCAGGGTGTCGTTATCCTCGAATTCCCGGGCAAAGACCTCCTGCCAGAGGGCGGCGTCCCCCTTCAGGGACTGTTCGGGCTCCTCCATATAGGCGGCGTAGTAGTCCCGCGTCTTGAGGTTTTCATACAGGCCGTGCAGGAAAGCGTCCTGCTGCTCCCAGGAAATCTTCTTCTTTTCCACCAGTTTCGCGAAATCCGGGTCCTTTTCCAGCAGGGCCGATACGCCGTTGTTCACGAATTTGAGGTTGGGATGCAGGTCTTCCTCGGTGGGATTGAACTTGCCGCGGGCGGCTTCCACCCGTCTGGCAGCCTCGGCCGTAAGGGCGGGCACCACGGCCATCATATAGAGATACAGGTCCCGAGTGGCTTCCGAAGAAGCATCCAGGCTGGCCAGCACTTCTTTCAACGTAAGGTCCGGATTTTCCGCGTAGGCGTACAGGGCCTTGAAAGCCTTCACTCTGAGGATGCGTCGATTTAACATAGAACAAAATATTTCCGCAAATTTAGTGTTTTTTTCAATTATTTCCCTAAATTTGTATTCACATTAAAACAAAAAAACGGACTACGTATGTACAGTGAAGATTTCGAGCGCGGCCGTCCTCAGGAGCGCAATGCAGAAGATGTTTATTCCAAGCCGGTAAGAGCAGGAAAACGTACGTATTTCTTCGACGTCAAGAGCACGAAGGGAAACAACGACTTTTATCTGACCATCACGGAAAGCAAGCGCCGTCAGGAAAGGGACGGTTCTTTCAGCTTCGACAAGCATAAGATCTTCCTCTATAAAGAGGACTTCGAGAAATTCCAGGAAGGGCTGCAGGAAGCGGTCCACTACATTATGCACGACCTCCTGCACGACGCCCCCCTCCGTCAGTATCCCTCCAGGGAGGAACAGGAAAATTCGGATGAAGCGTTTTAACTGAAAGAAACCGGCACGCCCCCATGCCGGTTTTTTCGAACCCGGAGAGCCATGATACTGCTGAAAAACGTACTGTTGCAAGACCAGCCCGCCTGCATCCTGACAGACGGCGGCCGCATCGCGCGTATAAGCCGGGAGCCCTTCTCCGTTCCCGGCGCAGAGGAAATGGACTGCACCGGAAAGGCGGTCATCCCCGGGTTCGTCAACATGCACACCCACGCCGCCATGGTCCTGCTGCGGGGCATCCACGAAGACCTTGCCCTGTACGACTGGCTCAGCCGCATCTGGAAAATCGAAGCCGGCCTGGACCGCGACTTCATCTACTGGGCCACCAAGGTAGCGTGCCTGGAAATGATCCGCAGCGGCACCACTACGTTCAACGACCAATACTGGTATTGCCCGCACACCAGCCGCGCCGCCCTGGAAATGGGAATGCGCCCCGTGGTGTCCTTCATTTTCCTGGATTCCCATGACCCTGAACTGGCCCTGCGCCAGCGGGAAGCGTGCCAGCGGCTGTACCGGCGCACGCAGGAGGAATGGGGAGACGACGGCCTCTTCGCCATCTCCATCCACTCCCTGTATACCGTTTCGGAAGAGAACATCGTCTGGGCCAACAGCTTCGCCGTGGACCACGGCCTCAAGGTGCACCTGCACCTGGCCGAAACTTCCCAGGAGTTCGAGGACTGCAAGAAGGCCCACGACGGCCTCACCCCCACCGCGTACTTCGACCGGCTGGGTGTCCTGGGCTCCCACGTGATCGCCGCCCACAGCCTGTATCTGGACGACGACGACATCTACACCCTGGGCAAGCGCGGGGTGAACTGCGTGCACAACATCAACTCCAACCTCAAGCTGGCCTCCGGCTTCCGCTTCCGCTACAACGAACTGCGAGACGCCGGCGCCAACGTGTGCATCGGCACCGACGGAGCCGCCTCGTCCAACAACCTGGACATGCTGGACCACATGAGGAATACGGCCCTTCTCCAGAAGGCCTGGCGCCGCAATCCCACGGAGATGCCCCTGCAGGAGCTCTTCGACTGCGCCACGGAGCACGGAGCCCGGGCCCTGGGCCTGAACACCGGCGTCATAAAGGAAGGCGCCCTGGCCGACCTTTCCCTGGTGGACATCACCGGAACGGCGTTCCTGTCGCCGGGTTCCGTAGCCGCCAACCTGGTGTACGCCGCCCACTCCGACGTCATCACCGACGTGATGATCGAAGGCAAGTGGGTGATGCAGGGCCGCCAGATACCGGGAGAAGCCGAAATCATGGACGGCGCCCGTTCTGTCCTCAATCAGATAACCCTATAATTATCATACACTAAAACTATGGATCCCAGAATAGAACTCGTCAACAGGCTTGTAGACGTCATGAAGTCACGCATGAACGGACTGAAACCGGAGCTGGGCATCGTCCTGGGCAGCGGCCTGGGTTCCCTTGCCGACGAAATCCAGAATCCGTTGGTCATCCCCTACCGCGAACTGCCCGGATTCCCCGTTTCCACCGCCACGGGGCACAAGGGCAACTTCATCATCGGCCAGCTGGGAGGAAAAACCGTCATCGCCATGCAGGGCCGCATCCACTATTACGAAGGCTACGGCATGGACCTGGTGGTACTTCCCATCCGCGTCATGATAGGAACGGGCATCAAGACCCTCATCGTCTCCAACGCCGCCGGAGGCACCAACCTCAGCTTCCACGTGGGAGACCTGATGATCATCAAGGACCACATCAACCTGCTGCCCAATCCGCTCATCGGCCCCAACCTGGATGAATTCGGTCCGCGCTTCCCCGACATGACGCGCCCCTACGACCCCGCCCTTATCCACCTGGCCTTCAAACTGGCCAAGGAGCTGGGCATTCAGCTACAGCAGGGCGTCTACCTGGCCAGTACCGGCCCTTCCTACGAAACGCCGGCCGAATATAAGTACTTCCGCACCATCGGCGCCGATGCCGTGGGCATGAGCACCATACCCGAAGTCATCGCGGCCCGCCACGCCGGCATTCCCGTCTTCGGCATCTCGGTCATCACCAATGAGGCCCACGACGACTACGCCGACGACTATGTAAACGACGGTGAGGACGTAGTGGAGGCAGCCAATGCCGCCGCCCACAAAATGTCCGCCCTCATCCAACGAATGATTGAAAAACTGTAACACCATGAGCCTGATTCCCGAATACGCCGAACTCATATCCGCCGCCACCGACGCCGTCAAGGCACGCCTGGCCGGCAACACTCCCCTGGTGGGCATCGTCCTGGGCAGCGGCCTGGGCAAACTGGCCAACCAGATTGAAGATCCCATTGTCATCCCTTATAAGGAAATCCGGGGATTCCCCATTTCCACCGCTATCGGCCACAAGGGTAATTTCATCGTAGGCAAGCTGGGTGGAAAAACCGTTATCGCCATGCAGGGACGCATCCATTGCTACGAGGGCTATCCCATGCAGCTGGTCACCCTGCCCATTCGCGTAATGGTCAAGCTGGGTATCCAGTACTTGTTTGTGTCCAATGCGGCCGGCGGCACCAACCTCAGCTACCACGTGGGAGACCTGATGATTATCAAGGACCATATCAACATGCTGCCCAATCCCCTCATCGGCCCCAATCTGGATGAGTTCGGTCCCCGTTTCCCTGACATGACGCGTCCCTATGACCCTGCGCTCATCCGCAAGGCCCACCGGATTGCCGAAAAAGAGGGCATCTACCTGCAGCGCGGCGTGTATGTGGCCGTCACCGGTCCCTGCTATGAAACCCCGGCCGAGTACCGCTACTTCCGCTCCATCGGCGCCGACGCAGTGGGCATGAGCACCACGCCGGAAGTCATCGTGGCCCGCCACAGCGGCATTCCCGTCTTCGGCATGTCCGTCATCACCGACGTCGCCCACGCCACCGATGACGACGACTACGTCACCGACGGAGAAGCCATCGTGAAGGCCGCCGACGCCGCCGCCGACAAAATGACCATCATCTTCAAGCAATTGATTGAACAGCTGTAAGCCGTTTCATTTTAACAATTGATTAAAAAACTTCCGAAGTCACTTTTACTTTGGAAGTTTTTTTTGTAAATTTGCCGAATAAGGCTTGAAACCGGCCATGCTGGAAGATATCAGGGAAAATATCAAGCAGCTGATTGCGCGCTATGAGGCTGAGAAAGCGGAGAACCAACGTCTTCGCCAGGAGTTACATGCGTGTGAGGAAACCGGTGCCGCCCTTAGGAAACAGATTAATGACCTGGAGTCCGAGATAGAGACCCGCAAACTCACCGAAGCATTTTCCGCCGCCGCCCCCGCGGACGCTAAAGCCAAGGTCGATAAACTAATCAGGGAGATCGATAAATGCATCTCCTACCTGGAGGAAGCGTAATGGACCAGAAGATCAGCATCAAAATAGCCGGCCGTACCTTTAACCTCACGGCCGCCTCCCCGGAAATGGAGGAGCTGTTCAGGCAGGCCGCCGATGCCATCGACAACCGTTTCGCCGCCTACACCCGAAGCCATCCCGGCCGCACCGTGAACGACATCATGTCGCTCGTCGCCCTTAACGAAACGGTGCTGCGCCTCACCCTGCAACGGGAGCTGGACCAGCGCAAAAGCGCCGAAAAGCAGCTGGAAACCGATTTGGAGCGCTATCTGAAGGACAACGAGTAAAAGCATAGCCGTCAACCATCGAAAGCTGAAATCAACACGTTTCAACGCGCCGGGTTGACTCAGGCCGCGGATGGCGGGCCCGCCAGACGGGATACCAGAACCGGCCGGAACCCAAATCTTATACCCATAAGATTTTCTGACTAGATGCTGACGGCTTTTTTACAACACGTCTGTTTCCGCCGGGAAACGGACGTGTTTTTTGCAAGAAGAACCTAACACAATATATAATATGGATATAGTAAGCATTGTTATCGGATTCGTAGCCGGTGCCGTCATCGCACTGGCCGTGTACATATTGCTGCGCAAGAGCGTGCTGCAGGGAAAGCGCAACGAGATTCTGGAGAAGGCCGAGATTGAAGGCGAGAAAATCAAAAACGAGCGCATTCTCCAGGCCAAGGAAAAGTATCTTTCCCTCAAGAGCGAGCACGAGAAACAGGTGAACGAGAAAAACGCCCAGATCCGTGACGCCGAAAACCGCATCCGTCAGAAGGAAAACACCCTGAACCAGAAGCTGGCCGAAGCAGACCGCAAAGCCAAGGAACTGGAAGCCCAGAAAGCCCAGGCCAAGGCCCATGAAGACGCCATGCAGGAGAAGGAACAGGAGTACGAACAGCTACGCAGCCAGGTCATCCGCCAGATAGAGACCATCGCCGGGATGAGCGCCCAGGACGCCAAGAACCAGCTGATGGAGTCCATGAAGGCCGAAGCCCGCACAGAGGCCCAGGCCTACATCAACGACTGCATCGACGAAGCCCGCCTGAACGCCGCCAAGGAAGCCAAGCGCATTGTGATCAACACCATCCAGCGCACCGCAACGGAAACCGCCATCGAGAATGCGGTAACCACCTTCCCCATCGAGAACGACGAGATCAAGGGCCGTATCATTGGCCGTGAGGGCCGCAACATCCGCGCCCTGGAGGCCGCCACCGGCGTAGAAATCGTGGTGGACGACACCCCCGACGCCATCCTGCTCAGCGCCTTTGACCCCGTGCGCCGCGAAGTGGCCCGCCTGGCCCTGCACCAGCTGGTGGTAGACGGCCGCATCCACCCCGCCCGCATCGAGGAAGTGGTGACCAAGGTCCAGAAACAGCTGGAAGAGGAAATCCTGGAAACCGGCAAGCGCACCTGCATAGAC
>JAEEGL011065234.1_pt1 | contig 11014 bp, 11 predicted proteins | sample 9134231 | NCBI WGS metagenome assembly JAEEGL01 (sample SAMN16246548, study PRJNA631951) | gut metagenome | biome: gut microbiome; feature: rumen; material: fiber-attached | host: Bos | place: Iran: Karaj | collected 2018-10
CTTCCCGGTAGGCATGTCCGTCTTCCAGATTGTCATAAACCTTGTCGGTCGTGATCATGACCGCTGCTTTTACGCAGTTATGACGCCGGATGCATTCCAGCACGTTCACCGTACCGGTCACATTCGTCTCATAGGTATAGACAGGCTCCTCATAGGAACGCCGGACAATGGGCTGAGCCGCAAGATGGAAAACGATCTCCGGGCTGAAGAGGACAAATGCCGCTTCCAGCGCCTTGAGAGACCGGATGTCTCCGATCATCGAATGGAAACGGAGATCCGTTTCTTCCGGAAGCTCCGTAAGGATCTCCGAAAACAGATTCGGTTCCGTATCCGGTTCCAGTGAAAAGCCGGTCACTTCCGCCCCCGCCATGAGGAGCATCTTCACGAGCCAGGCGCCCTTAAAGCCGGTATGGCCGGTCACCAGCACCTTTTTCCCTTGGTAGAAAGAGAGATCCATCCCTAGCCTCCGTGGCCCCCAAAAGAGCATAATAATTCAAGTTTGTTGTATCATAAAAGCATACTTTTCGCAACCGTAGAGGCATAAAAAGAGCTGCCGGCGGGTGGATGCCCGTCCGGCAGTTTCTTCATTCTCCGGATCAGTTGTTTACCAAGGTGTCCAGAAGCTCCATCACTTCTTCAACGCCTTCCTTCGCAAAAGAGGAAAAGGTAATAAGATGCTCCGCTTCCGGGAATGTCCGATGGATCAGCGCTTTCTGCTTTGCCCGCTCATTCCGAGAAAGCTTATCTGCTTTCGTCAGGATCAGTACGGGGGTGAAGCCGTTCTCCACGATCCAGCGGTACATAAGCTCGTCATCCGCGTTGGGCGTACGGCGGAGGTCCAGTAAAAGGAATACGCTCCGGAGCGCTTTGGAATTCTTTAAATAGCGTTCGATCATGCCGCCCCAGGCGGAAACGGTCTTGCCGGACTTTGCGGCGTAGCCGTAGCCGGGCAGATCCACGAAAAAGAAAGACTTGTTGATCAGATAATAGTTGACTGTCTCGGTCTTTCCGGGCGTCTGACTCGTGCGGGCGAGACTTTTCCGGTTCACCATCGTATTGACAAACGAGGATTTGCCCACATTGGAGCGGCCGGCAAGCGCGATCTCCGGAAACGCATTTTCCGGGAAGGCACTGCCGGCGCCGCAAACTCTATGCAGTTCTGCTGAAAGAATACGCATATTCTCAGTCCGCGGGAAGCGCGGCATTCTCCGAGCGTCTTGTGAGGACCGGCTTTCCGGTTCCAAGGACGCACTCCTTCGTGATCGTACAGGACGATACATCGTCGTCGGAAGGCAGGCGGTACATCACGTCCGTCATGACCGATTCGATGATGGAACGAAGTCCTCTCGCGCCGGTCTTCAGCGCGACCGCCCTGTCCGCGATGGCCTCCGCTGCATCGTCGGTGAATTCCAGACGGACTTCATCCATGTCCATGAGCGCCTGATACTGTTTGATCAGCGCGTTGCGGGGCTCTTTGAGGATCCGGACCAGCGCGTCGCGGTCCAGAAGATCCAGGGAGACCCGTACCGGCACGCGTCCGACAAACTCCGGGATCAGGCCGAACTTGACCAGGTCTTCGGGTAGAACCTGGCGAAGCAGCTGGTTCACGTCGTGCTCGTTCTTATTGACGACCGTGGAGTTGAATCCGATGCTGCCCTGCTCCGTACGGGCTTCGACGATGTGCTCCAGTCCGTCGAAAGCACCGCCGCAGATGAAGAGAATGTTCGTCGTATTGATCGGGATGCATTCCTCCTGCGGATGCTTTCTGCCGCCCTGCGGCGGCACGTTGGCATTTGTGCCCTCGATGATCTTTAAGAGCGCCTGCTGGACGCCTTCGCCGGACACGTCGCGGGTGATGGAGACATTTTCGCCCTTCTTGGAGATCTTGTCGATCTCGTCGATGTAAATGATGCCGTGAGAGGCTTCCTTGAGGTTATAGTTGGCCGCCTGAATCAGTTTCAGGAGAATGGTCTCAACGTCTTCGCCGACGTAGCCGGCCTCGGTGATGGAGGTGGCGTCCGCGATCGCAAACGGCACGTTCAGGATCTTCGCGAGTGTCTGCGCCAGATAGGTCTTGCCGGAGCCTGTCGGTCCGATCATCAGAACATTCGACTTCTGGATCTCGACACCGTTGGCAGGCCGTCTGAGGATCCTCTTGTAATGATTGTAAACGGCGACGGCAAGCGCGATCTTGGCTTCATCCTGGCCGATCACGTATTCGTCCAGTTTCTTCTTGATCTCGACCGGTTTCAGAAGACGGATGCCGCCGGTGCTCTCCTGAGATTCGCTCGTCTCGTCCTGTTCACGGAGAAGCTCCTGACACAGACTGACGCAATCCTCGCAGATATAGACGCCCGGACGGATGCCGGCGATCAGCCGGCTGACCTGATTGTCGGCGCGTCCGCAGAATGCACAGACGTGACGGTCGCTTTTAGTGGTTGCCATGAATGCTCCTTAGTGATGCGCGATGATCTCGTCGATGATGCCGTAGGCCTTCGCTTCTTCCGCGGTCATCCAGTTGTCGCGGTCCGTATCTTTGTGGATGGTTTCGATGTCCTGTCCCGTAAAGCCGGCCAGCATCTCGTTCATCCTCTTACGGATCCGGAGAATGTGTTCCGCCGCGATCTGGATCTCGGTCGCCTGGCCCTGGGCGCCGCCCATGGGCTGGTGGATCAGGATCTCGGAGTTCGGAAGCGAGTAGCGCTTGCCCTTCGTGCCGCCGGCCAGAAGGAAAGCGCCCATGGAAGCCGCCATGCCCACGCAGATCGTCGAAACGTCGCACTTCACATACTGCATCGTGTCATAGATGGCCATACCTGCGGAAATGGATCCGCCGGGGGAGTCGATGTACAGGCTGATGTCCTTCTGGGGATCTTCCGATTCCAGAAACAGAAGCTGCGCAACGACAAGGCCTGCCGTCTGATCGTTCACTTCCTCGTTGAGGAAAATGATCCGCTCTTTCAGAAGGCGGGAATAGATGTCGAACGAACGCTCGCCGCGGTTCGTTTCTTCAATGACCATTGGGACCAGGCTCATAGATACCTCCTCAGCCTGCGATCACGTCCAGCGCCTTTCTGGCCTCGACGCTCTTCTTCAGGTTGTCTCTTTCTTCTTCAGAGAGGAGCTCTTTCAGTTTCTCCGTCTCCATCTGATAGCTCTTCGCCATCTCGGCGATCTCATTGTCCACTTCCTCTTCGGAAACCTCGACGTTCTCCGCCTTGGCGACCGCTTCCAGGACCAGCGAGTTCTGGATACGGGTCTTGGCCTGCGCCTTGTAGCTGTCCTTGACCTGATTGATCGTCTGTCCGGTGTACTTCAGGAACATATCCATCGAAAGGCCCTGTGCCTGTAGGCGCTGCGCGTAATCGTTCACAAGCTGCTCCGCCTGATAGTCGATCATCGCTTCCGGGATCTCGAGCGTCGCGTTTTCGACCGCCTTCTTCAGGCATTCGTTGCGGTACTCGTCTTTCAGATCCTTCTCCTTCTTCTCGGCCAGATTCTTACGGACAGACTCGCGGTACTCGGCCATAGTCTCGAATTCGGATACTTCAGAGGCAAATTCGTCGTCAGCCGCGGGAATCTCTTTCACCTTGACGGCCTTGACCGTGACTTTGAACAGGGCAGGCTTTCCGGCAAGTTCTTCTGCCTTGTAATCCTGCGGGAAGGTCACGTTCACATCCACCTCGTCGCCCGCGTTATGGCCGATGAGCTGCTCTTCAAAGGTGTCGATGAAGGAATGCGAACCGATCGTCAGCTCGTGATCCTCGCCCTTGCCGCCTTCGAAAGGCGTGCCGTCGATAAAGCCTTCAAAGTCAATGACCGCGGTGTCGCCGTCCTGAACGGGACGGTCTTCGACCGTGACAAGACGGCTGTTCATTTCACGGGTCTTGTCGATCTCCTTCTCCACGTCCTCGTCAGTGACTTCGGCCGTCTTCTTCTCGACGCCAAGATCCTTGTACTGTCCAAGGACCGCTTCCGGCTTCAGGGCGACACGGGCGGTATAGACGAAATCCTTGCCCTTGCCCATTTCGGTCACGTCGATCTCAGGGCGGGAAACAATGTCGAGCGCCTTGCCTTCTTCCGACTCCAGCGCTTCAAAATACGTCTTCTCGATCAGCTCATTCGCGGCATCTTCAAAGAAAACGCCTTCGCCGTACATTTTCTCGATCAGCGCACGCGGGGCATGGCCTCTTCTGAAGCCTTGAATGTTGATCTTGCCCTTCTGTTTCTGATACGCACGCTCGGTTGCCTTGTCAAATTCCTCGGCCGGAACGTCGATCGTCAGAAGCGCCATGTTTCCTTCCTGTTTCTCTACCTTAAGACCCATTATTCTGATTCCTCCTGGATGATTCAGGAAGCGTGACTTTGTCCGCTTCCTCATGTTAATGCTCAAACTGTTAAATTATAGCAGAAAGACTTGTGTTTGACAAGTTGATCCGCAAATTTACCGCCAATCCCGAAGCTCTCTGTCCAGCGTCCCGACAATATCTTTCTCGTCGATCTTGCCGACCACTTCTCCGTGCTTGATGAGAAGCGCAGACCCCAGCCCGCCCGCGATGCCCAGGTCGGCTTCTCTGGCTTCTCCGGGGCCGTTCACGACGCAGCCCATGACTGCGAGTTTGAGATTCAGATGCGGGTATTTGTCCACGAGAACGCTGACTTCGCGGACCAGTTTCGGAAGATCGATCTTCGTCCGTCCGCAGGTCGGGCAGGATACGATCTCGATGCCGCCCTTCCGAAGTCCCAGGGTCCTGAGGATCTCCTTCGCGCAGCGGACTTCCTGCACCGGATCTCCGGTCAGCGACACCCGGACCGTATCGCCGATCCCGCGTTCCAGGATCATTGCGAGGCCGATGGAACTCTTGACGGTTCCGGGCATGTCTGATCCGGCTTCCGTGATGCCCACGTGGAGCGGATAGGCACATTTTTCCGCCAGAAGCTCATGCGCCTTCACACACATAAGCACATTCGAAGACTTGATGCTGACGACCAGTCTGTCGTAATCCGCGTCTTCGATCATCCGCACTTTGTCGAGCGCGGATTCCACCAGTCCTTCGGCCGTGACGCCGCCGTATTTTTCGATCAGTTCCTTTTCCAGAGAGCCTGAATTCACGCCGACGCGGATGGGGATCTCCCGCTCTTTACAGGCTCTCACGACGGCCCGGATGTTGTCCCGGCCGCCGATGTTTCCCGGGTTGATGCGGATCTTGTCCGCACCGTTACGGGCCGCAAGCACGGCCAGCCGGTAATCAAAATGGATGTCCGCGACCAGCGGGATGCGGATCTTCTCCTTGATCCCCGGAAGCGCTTCGGCGGCCTCGACGGTCGGGACCGTCACCCGGATGATCTCGCATCCGGCCTCGGAAAGACGCCGGATCTGCGAGACCGTGGCCTCAACGTCCTCCGTGGGCGTATTGGTCATGGACTGGATAAGGATCGGATTTCCGTGACCGATCACACGGTCCCCGATACGGATCTCTTTCGTTTCATCTCTGTACATAAACGCTTCCCCTTATCCCCAGATGAGTTTCCGGATGTCGTTGAAGAAGACTGCCGCCATCAATAGCAGTAAAAGAACGAAGCCGACCGCCGTCACGATGCCCTCGTATTTCTTCGGAACAGGCTTTCCCCGGAAGACCTCCACGATGAGGAAAATGAGTCTCCCGCCGTCCAGTCCGGGGATGGGCAGCAGGTTCATGATCCCGAGGTTCGCCGAGATCAGCACCGTAAAACTCAGCATGTTGATGAAGATCCAGTAGGCTGTCACCCAGAAGCCTTCCTCCTTGGTGTCTTCCGTCACCTCGCTCACGATCGTATTGACTGTGCCGGCGATGCCCACCGGTCCCGAAAGGTCATTAAAGGACAGTTTTCCGGTTACCAGCATGCCGAGAGACTTGATGACCGCCCCGGCATTGTAGGTAAACTCATACCATCCGAACTTCACCACTTCGAGGATGTTCAGGTCCGACCGTCTCGGCGAGGCCTTGATGCCGATGAGATAGCGTTTCTCCTCTTCATCATATTCCGGAACCAGCGTGGTCTTCATCTTCTCGTTTCCACGGGTGTACTCGACCGTGAGCTCCTCTCCCTGATGCATGGTCATGTAGAGGGTGATGTCCTGGAAAATGTGCACCTTCGTATGGTCCAGTTTCGTGATCACGTCGCCGGCCTGAAGCCCGGCTTTCTGAGCCGGATAGTTATCCGCGACCGCCGAGATCTTCGTGTCCGTCGCGCCGACCAGTCCGATCAGAAGGCAGGCAAACAGAAAGGCCACCAGCATGTTGACAAAGGGGCCGGCCAGAACGACAGAGATGCGCTGCCAGACATTTTTCGCGTGATAGGCATGGGTGGCGCGGAATTCTTCCTGCTTTCTACGTTCCTCCGGATCCATCTCGTCCAGCGCTTCGTCTTCATCTTCCGGTACCAGTCCGGAATCGTCGCCCAGAAACAGGCAGTAGCCGCCGATGGGAATCAGGCGTACGCTGAACTGCGTTTCGTTCCGGCGCCAGGAAAAAAGCTTCGGCCCCATGCCGATCGCGAATTCCGTTACGCCGATGCCGTTTCTCTTCGCCGCGAAATAATGTCCGAACTCATGCAGAAAGATCAGGAGTCCGATGATCAGAACGAACAGAATGATACTGACGACTAATGTCATAAAAACACCTCCCTGACTGCCTTCTCGGTCTCAAAAATGGCTTCAAGATCAGGGGCTTCTTCGTAAGGGATCCGCGACATGGCGTCTTCGATCATGTCCGTGATGCCCGTGTATGGGATCCTGCCGGCGAGAAATGCCTTTACGGCACACTCGTCCGCAGTATTGAAAACGGTCGGCGCGTTGCCGCCCCGCTCTCCTGCTTCGTAAGCCAGCCTGAGAGCCCTGAAAACGGCTGTATCCGGCTTTTCGAAGTGAATCGCGTGCAATTCCCCGAAATCCAGTCTTCCGCCGGAAAGGGGCTTTCTAAGCGGATAGCTGAGGGCATAGGCGATCGGCGTCCGCATGTCCGGAAGACCGAGCTGGGCTTTCACGGAGCCGTCGGCGAACTCGACCATGGAATGGACGACGGACTCCGGATGGATCACGACCTCGATCTTCTCATAGGGTGTATCGAAAAGCCAGTGGGCTTCCATGACCTCAAGGCCTTTGTTGGCCAGTGTGGAGGAATCAATCGTCACTTTCGGCCCCATTTTCCAGTTGGGGTGATGGAGCGCCTGTTCTTTGGTGACCTGTGAGAGTTGTTCTCTCGTATAGCCGCGGAACGGTCCGCCGGAACAGGTCAGAAGGATGCGGGACAGTTCGTTCTGCCGCTCTCCCTCAAGACACTGGAAGATCGCGGAATGCTCCGAGTCGACGGGGAGAAGCTTCACGCCCTTCTCGCGGACGAGCGGCATGATGATGTGCCCTGCGGAGACCAGGGTCTCCTTGTTCGCGATCGCGATGTCTTTTCCGGCTTTGACGGCTTCGACGGTCGGCAGAATGCCCGCGGTGCCCACGACGGCGCCCACCACGAGATCCGCGGAGGATACCAGCGCCGCTTCCACCAGGCCTTCCATGCCGGATACGACACGGACGGGAAGATCCCGGAGCCTTAGGCGAAGGTCTCTCGCGGCGCTTTCATCCACCATGCAGACCAGTTCGGGGGAGAATTCCCTGGTTTCTCTTTCTATGGACGTAACGTCAGAATAAGCCGAAAGAGAGACGACCCTGACGTCCTCTCTCTCCCGCACGACGCTTAACGTCTGTGTTCCGATGGAGCCTGTGGCTCCCAGAATGGCGATATTTCTCATAAAAAATCAGTGCGCGATGAAAATCTGCGCCAGATAGTAGAATAACGGCGCGACAAAAATAACGGAATCGAAACGGTCCAGAATCCCGCCATGGCCAGGGATCAGTTTCGAGAAGTCTTTGATGCCGGTCTGGCGTTTGATCGCGGAAGCGAACAGGTCTCCGAAGACGGAGATGATCCCGGCGCCTATCGAGATGACCGTGCAGGCGAGTATCGGTGTCAGAATGTCATTAAAATGCTGCCCCGCGATGAGACCGAACAGGAAGCCTGCCAGCGCAGATCCGAAAATGCCGCCGACGGTGCCCTCCCAGGTCTTGTTTTTGGAGAGGTGCGGGACCATTTTGTGCTTTCCGAGCAGGGATCCGAAGAAATAGGCCATGACGTCGGAGCCCCAGGGCGCCAGAAAGACCAGCCAGATCAGAACGATGCCGTCCGTTCCCACACGGATCCTGTAGAGATACGACAGCATGACGACCGCGTAGAGGAATCCGAAGTAGGAGGCAAACGCCTTGGTCAGCGTCGTCTTTGTGTACAGGAACACATAGACCGCCATTAAGACCAGGAAACCGACAATGAGGGTCGGGAAGAGAAAGTCCAGTCTGTCAAGCGCCAGGAAAAGCCAGTAAACGGCTCCCAGAAGATAACCCGTGATCCCTTGCGGGGACCATTCCATCTGAAAAGCGCGATAAAACTCCCAGAGTCCGACCATGGAAAGCGTGAAGATCAGACCGAACCAGAACCATCCGCCCAGAATACCGAAACCGACGATCACGACGATGATCACCGCGGCAAAGATCAGGCGCATCTTCAGGTTGCCCTTGTCAATGTGATTCTTATCCATTCTGGCTTTCCTTTACACCGCCGAAGCGGCGGTCTCTTTTGTTGAAGGCCCGGATGGCCTTCTCTAGTTCCGTCCGGTCAAAGTCCGGCCAGAGAAGATCCGTGACGTAGAATTCCGTATAGGCGCACTGCCAAAGAAGGTAGTTGGACAGCCGCATCTCCCCGCCGGTCCGGATGAGAAGATCCGGATCCGGGATCCCTCTGGTGTCCAGTCTCCGGGTAATGTCTTCCTCCGTAATGTCTTCCGGAGACAGCACGCCATTACGGACGTCTTCCGCAAGTTTCACCGCAGCACGGCGGATCTCGTCGCGCCCGCCGTAATTGACGGCGATGACAAACGTGAGGCCGGTGTTCATGGCGGTCTCCCGCTCCAGCGCGTTGATGCCTTCGATGATATCCGGCGCGAAGCGGCTCCGGTCGCCGATCGACAGAACACGCACATTGTTCGCCTTCGCGATCACCAAAAGCCGCTTCATGTAGTAGCGGAACAGCTGCATCAGGGCGGACACCTCATCGTCCGAACGCTTCCAGTTCTCCGTAGAAAAACCGTACACCGTCAGAAACCGGATGCCCAGTCTGGCTGCGTCCTCAACGGTCTGTTCGACCACCTTGCAGCCCTCCCGGTGCCCCATCGAGCGCGGAAGGCCGCGCTTTCTGGCCCAGCGGCCGTTGCCGTCCAGTATGATGGCCACGTGCGCCGGAACGATCAGTTGTTCCCCGTTCAGGATCTCTTCGCCCATAGATCAGACCGTCATGATTTCTTTTGTCTTCTTCTCGGTCTCTTCGTCGATCAGTTTGATAAACTTATCCGTAGACTTCTGAAGGCTGTTTTCCAGATCCTTGCGGTCGTCCTCCGTGATCTCGGAATTCTTCTCCTGCTTCTTGACAAGGTCCATGGCATCGCGGCGGATGTTGCGGATCGCGACCTTGCATTCCTCGGACATTTTGCGGATGTCCTTCGAGAGTTCCTTACGGCGGTCGCCGGTGAGTTCCGGGAATGTCAGGCGGATTAGCGTTCCGTCATCCTGCGGATTGATGCCGATGTTGGACGCCTGAATGGCCTTCGAGATCTCTTTGAGGAGAGATTTGTCATACGGCTGGATCACGATGGTGCGGCCTTCCTTGACGGAAATGTTGGCGACGTTGCGGACCAGGGTCTCCTGTCCGTAGTAGCTGACCGCCACTTTGTCCAGAAGCTTGGGGTTCGCGCGTCCGGCCCGGATCATCGAGAATTCCTCAAGGAGGTTGTCCAGAGACTTCTGCATTCTCTCTTCTGTCATTTTTACGGTATCTTCCATGAATTCTCCTTTCTGAGCCCATGCTCAATCCCGAGTCACGCGGGTGCCGCGGATCTCGCCTCGAAGGGCGTCTCGGATGCTGTTTTTCTGTCTTAAGTCAAATACGGCCAGCGCCATATGATTGTCCTCGCACATGACGGCCGCGGTGCGGTCGATCACTTCGAGTTTCATCTCGACCATGTCGTGGATGGAGATCCGGTCCAGTTTCTTCGCGTCAGGATTCTTTGCGGGATCGCTGTCATAGACGCCGTCGATCGATTTCGCAAGAAGGATCTCATCGGCTTCCATCTCAATCGCGCGAAGCGCGATGCCGGTATCCGTGGAAAAGTACGGATGCCCGGTGCCGCCGGCGAAGAACAGGACCTTTCCGTCCCGGAACGCCTTGTTCGCGGCGTCTTTTGAGAAGAGTTCCGTGATCCTGCCGATCTCGAATGGCGTGAAGATCTCCGTCTGCATGCCGGCCTCACGGAAGACTTCCGAGACATAGAGGCAATTCATGACGGTCGCAAGCATGCCGATCTCGTCGGATTTGGTCCGGTCGATCTCATTGCCCGTTCTTCCGCGCCAGAGGTTGCCGCCGCCGATCACGATACCGATCTCTACGCCTTCCTGAACCGCTTCACGCACCTCACGCGCCACTTCGCGGACCGTTTCCAGATCGTAGCGGCCGGTACTCTTGTCCTGGAGCGCTTCTCCGGACAGTTTCAGAAATACTCTTCTGGGCTTTGCCATTTCTTTCCTCCTTGCCGGCTGATCCAGAGGGGCCGGCGTTCTGGCCTTTGGTATTGTATACCTGATTTGTGTCGCGGATGTGTCCAACAAGGATTCCGCGGAATCATCGATTTGGTTTTAACTGGTGACATTTTATCATAAGCGTCATTAAAGTCAATGAGGCGCGGGAAAATGACAAAAATACCCCGGCATGGGCATGCCGGGGAAATACATTCCAAAACTTGCGGATACCTTCGTCAGCGCAGCATGCCGATCAGGTTCTGGATCATGATCGGTATGGACTGGAAGAACTGGAAGAAGCCTTCGAGATAGACCAGTACGATGATCACAATGCTGACGATCGGGATAAATGAATCCAGA
>JAEEGL012142887.1_pt1 | contig 11014 bp, 6 predicted proteins | sample 9134231 | NCBI WGS metagenome assembly JAEEGL01 (sample SAMN16246548, study PRJNA631951) | gut metagenome | biome: gut microbiome; feature: rumen; material: fiber-attached | host: Bos | place: Iran: Karaj | collected 2018-10
ACTGCCGATTCCGTCTTATTAATATGTTGTCCGCCGGCACCCGAAGCACGATAAACATCGATTCGTAAATCCGCCGGATTAATCTCAAAATCAACTTCCTCAATTTCAGGCAAAACCGCCACCGTCGCTGCCGACGTATGAACACGCCCTTGCGATTCCGTCACCGGCACACGTTGCACACGATGTGCCCCCGATTCAAATTTCAATTTAGAAAACACATCTTTTCCGGTAATGCTTGCCGAGGCTTCTTTATATCCGCCAAGCCCGTTTTCATTGGCATCAAGCACCTCAAATTTCCATCCTTGCAAAGTTGCATAGCGGCGATACATTTCAAACAATACCGCTGCAAACAAAGCTGCTTCATCACCGCCTGTACCGGCTCGTACTTCCAAAATTGCGTTTTTCTCATCTTCCGCATCTTTAGGCAACAGCAAAACCTTAATTTGTTTTTCGAGTTCCGGCAATTTTTCTTTTAATTCAAAAAACTCGGCTTCAGCCATTTCTTTCATTTCTTTATCAAGGCTGTCGTCTTGCATCATGGTTTCGGCATCATGCATATTTTCTTCAGCTTTTTTATAAACTTTTATCGCATCAACCACCGGCGAAAGTTCAGCCAATTCTTTGTTCATTTTCACCATATCATCAGCCGACAACCCAGGTTCTGATAATAAAGCCGAAATTTCATCATAACGGTTTACAACATTGGCCAGATTTTCTGCAAAACTCATTACTTCAGCTCCTCTGCCAAATTTTTCAAAGACACATTTTTCTGTTCACCATTATCAAGATTTTTAACCACAACTTCACCCTTTGCCAATTCATCAGACCCGACAATCACAGCCAATCGTGCATTAATTTTATTAGCTTTAATCATACGTTTTTTCATATTACCGCTATACCCTTGTTCAACCTTCAGGCCGGATAAACGTAATTTTTGCGCAATCTCCAATGCTGCATCATTCACATCTTCTCCCACCGGAATAATTGCTACCGGACGCTCATTTTCAATCGGCTTATCCAACAGCATCGCCAATCTCTCAACACCGCAAGCCCAACCGATACCTGCAACATCACCGCCGCCCATTTGAGCAACCAAACCATCATATCTTCCGCCGGCCAAAACCGTGCCTTGTGCGCCCAGTTTATCCGTAACCAATTCAAAAACTGTGTGTGAATAATAATCTAAACCGCGAACCAATCGATTATTTATACGGTACTTAATTCCCAGTTTATCCAGTCCCTCAAGAACTTTTTTGAAAAACTCCTTTGACTTATCATTCAAACTGTCAGCGTACAGTGGAGCATTTTCCACTATTGCTTTATCACATTCTTCTTTTGAATCTAAAATACGCAAAGGATTTCGCTCCAAACGAGCCTTGCTGTCATCTGACAACTCATCATAATGTCCGCGTAGATATTCAACCAACTTTGTCCTGTATGCGTTGCGGCTCTCTTCATCACCTAAAGAATTAACCTCAACCACAACCTGACCTTGCAAACCGAGTTTTTCCAAAAACTCATATGCCATTGCAATAACTTCAACATCGGCTTGTGGCACATCTGCTCCCAACAACTCGACACCAAATTGCGTAAACTGCCGTTGCCGCCCTTTTTGCGGACGCTCATACCTGAACATCGGACCTTGATAATACAGCTTTAACGGCAAATTCTGTTGCATTCCGTTTGAAACAAATGCTCGTATTGCCCCGGCCGTTCCTTCCGGACGCAAGGTCAGACTTTCACCACCGCGATCTTCAAAACAATACATTTCTTTAGTAACAATATCACTTGTATCACCGAGATTACGGGCAAATACTTCCGTAAACTCAAAAATCGGCGTTTCAATTTCTTCAAAACCGTATTTTTCCACTACACTTTCAGCCATACGAGTAACCTGTTTGGTTTTTCTTTTGGCTTCACCATATAAATCGTACGTACCTCTAACACTTTGCGTTTTCATTTTTCTTCCTTTCTAAAACAAAAGATGAAAATAGCCCGCCATCAGGCTATTTTCATCCTGTTTTGACCATATCTAATGGTTAGCCTTCAACAAACCATCAACACTAATTCTCAATTTATGATCACGTCTGATTACTGGAGTAAGCTTGCCGTTAACATATACTTCAACACCGACATGTTTTCCCACAGATAAAAGCAATCCTTTAACATCAGGCAGATGATAACTGCTTCCGGCCTTCATAATTTTACTCAAATAAATTTTATTGGCATCCTTAACTTCCACCCAAACATCACCGGCAGTAATTTTAACTTCAACCCCTTTGGAGGCAGCTTCTGCAACCTTATCGTCCTCATAACTGCCTTCATTGATGACTATTTGAGATGAATCAACATTTTCTTCTTGAGAAACCACTATTGTTGGTACCTTTTTAGTATCAGCATTTTCTGCCTCATCAGTAACGATAACCGCACCATCTTCAGCATCTTCTGATTTGTTTTCTTCATTAAAATATTCAACTTTGCCGATTGTAGAATCAACAGTTTCAACTTTTTGCTCAACTTCATTCTGTTTTTCAGCTTTTGTAGAAGGACTAAACAATATCCACAGGCCTGCCAACAACAACACCGCCAATATTCCTAACAACACATATACTTTATTTGGAATACTGACTTCAGAAGGAGTCTCCTCCGGCAAAAAAGCTTGAACATTCTTCGGTTTTACATGAATTTCTTCACGAAACAGCTGTGTAATTCTGGTATGATTAAGTCCAAGAAGCTTAGCATACGAGCTTACAAAACCGGCAGAGTAAGGCATCTGTGGCAAAGCGTTATAGTTACCACTTTCAATTGCTTCCAAATATCCGCTTCTGATACAGAGTTTTTTAGCCACTTCTTCAATCTCGAGTCCTTTTTTAACTCTCTCATTACGCAAGATTGTACCAACCCTATCATCATCATTCATTTCTGGTAAAGCCTTTCTTGTACTAGTGTTTACCTTTGCTTCTGACACTTTGCGCATAGTCTTAGTGCTTTTTTTTGCTGTTTCTACTTCTTTTACCACCGTTTTTCCCCCTTGTTGTATATTTCACACCTTTAACACACATTCTAATAAATTTCAATACCATGATCATTCGCATATGAAATTAATTGAGAACGCACCATTGTGCGTGACGACTTAAGCAAATTTTCCATATAATCAGATATTTCTTTGGTATTGATACTTCTTATCATTTCCTTAACACGACCAAAAGCCGCTCCGTTTGCAGACAAATTTCGATATCCCAACCCTATAAGAGCCATGGCCTCAAGAGGATTTGAAGCCATCTCTCCACATACCGAACAATAAACACCATACTGTTTGGCTTTATCAACAATCATTTTCATAACTGATAAAAAAGGAACCGATAACACATCATATCTTTCCAAAAGCTTAGGATTTCCCCTATCACAAGCAAAGACAAACTGGGCTAAATCGTTAGTTCCGACCGATATAAAATCTGCCTTTGGCAAAATCTTATCCAACTGGAATAAAACTGACGGAACCTCAATCATCAATCCGGCATTAACCTTAGCCGGCACTTTAGCACCATGTTTTTTTTCTTTTTCAAGCTCCAGCATTAATGTCTCTTTAGCATCTTCAAATTCTTCCAAATCTGAAATCATCGGAAACATCACATTAAGCTCATGACCGACTGTTGCCTGCAAAAAAGCCTTTATCTGTTGCCGCAGAATTGCTCTGCGATCTAATGTAATACGAATAGATCTCCAACCGATTGCCGGATTGGCTTCTCCGCCATAAGCCCAGTATGGCAACAATTTGTCCGACCCCACATCAAGACTACGAAAGATTACTTTTTTATCTCCGCTTTTATCAATCAAATCTTTATAATACATAACCTGTCTTTGAACATCAGGCATTTTTTCTGAAGCCATAAACGGAATTTCCGTACGATACAGCCCTACTCCGTCACAATTAGTCGCTTCAATATAATCAAAATCCATCGGTAACCCGACATTGATATACAACCCTATTTTTTGTTTATCTTTTGTAACTGTCGGCAAATTACGTAAAGCCGCCCACCTTTTGGCCAGTTCAGCTTGTTCCATAGCTTTTTTACGAAAACCTTCCGCCACTTGTTTTGATGGATTTACATATACCCAGCCTTCATTTCCATCAATAGCAACCGTTTGCCCGCTATGAACTTCAGCTAATACACCTCTTATTTTTGACAGTACCGGAATATTCAACGTTTTGGCCACAATTGCCACATGCATTGTCGGCGTTCCGTCTTCCAAAATCAGCCCCCTAATTCGGCTGTAATCATAATCCATCAATTCTGCCGGTCCCATTGTTTGCGCAACAACAATTATATCTTGCGCATCAATATCTTTCGATTGTTTGTTTTCGCCCAACAGATAAGACAACAAACGATCTGACACATCGCGCAAATCATGCAGTCTTTCTTTCAAATAAATATCATTGCTTCCCGAAAGCCTGTTCCACATATCTTCATAAGCACGTTCCACTGCGGCCTCTGCCGACAAACCACTATTAATATTGGTTTCAATTTTGTTGTACCACCCTTTATCCTTTGCAAACATACGATACGCTTCCAAAATATCAACATGCTCACCGATTCCCAATTTCGTCGTATCAAATTTTGCATCAAGATCATCATTCATTTGCTGATGAGCCACCTTCAAACGCAATAATTCTTTATTTTTATCTTCCGCAAAAATATTTGTAACCGACTGATGCCGGCGATGCACAACCGCCGTTCCGATTCCGTAACCTTTGCTTAAGCTTACACCTTTCAGCCTATCCCTAGTTGCAATACCGCGCGCCTTGCTGAGAGATTTTTTATATTCTGCCATTTCCGCTGATGACATAATTTCAGCCAAAAACATAGCAATAGTTTCCAGCAACTCAACATCAACATCAGTATATTCGGTTTCTGCACAGTAATATATAGCCAATACCCCTACTGTGCGATTCCATTGCAAAATTGGAACTCCCACAAAAGACTTATAATCTTTACCGTTAAGCTCTGAACTTTTTGCATATTTTGGATATGTCCATAACTTATTTAAGGCCAGTGAACATCTGTCACTTGCAATTTTACCTATTGCTCCTTCACCAAAACGCAATCTTATTTGCTTTTGATCTTCTTTTTTTAACCCATAAGTTGAAAACAAATCCAAATAATTTTTATCCACTACTGCATAACAAACAGCCGCATCAGCCTGCATAGTTTCGGCAATTGTTTTCAAAATATCTGCCAATTTTTGCGCCACATCACTTGAGCTCTCTGTAATCTGTCGCAGTTTTTTCAAAATTCCTAGTGCTTGTCTTATCGCCGGTGATTGCATAAAATTGTCCAACTTTGCTAAATTTATGTTGTGATTTTATTCATATTATATTATCTAGTTCTATAAGAGATATTATAAAATGCAAGGAGTAAATAAATGGCTAACAACTACCAACGTGGCGACAAAGATATTCGCCCTTGGGGAACTTGGGAAGTTTTGGATTGTGGAGAAACCTTTTGTGTCAAGCGCATCAAAGTAATTCCCGGTGCAAAATTATCTTTACAGTTGCACCATCACCGAGCCGAACATTGGATTATAGTTAAAGGCACCGCACAAGTTACTCTCGGCGATAAAATTATCACCAAGCATACTGATGATCACATTTTTATTCCGGTTGAAACCAAACATCGCATTGCCAACGAAACTGACCAAGATGTTGAGTTTATTGAAGTACAAGCCGGCGACAACCTTGATGAAAACGATATTGTCCGCCTTGAAGATATTTATGGACGTGCATAATTTAACAGAACATATACGGGGAAAAATAATGGATTTTTTAGATTTAGGTTTAAGTGAAAAAACTGTTCAAGCAATAAAAGAAAGCGGTATTGTCAATCCGACAACCGTACAAATTGACGTCATTCCCGCTATTTTAGAAGGCAAAGACATTTTTACCATTGCTCCCGGCGGCTGCGGCAAAACCATTTCGTACGTTTTGCCTCTGATTGACATCATCAGCCGTAATGACGGCACCAATATTTTGATTATGACTTCAGATGCCAAAAAATCCGTTTTCATTTCCGACACTTTGGCATTTCTCAACCGTTTTCATGAAGAAACTGGCGACGATAATAATGAGAACGAGGCTGATGTCATTATCGGCTCACCTGATTTATTGCTTGAATTGGTCGATGAAAAGCGCATTGACCTCTCCAAAATCAACATTCTGGTAGTTGATGATATCAACCTGATTAAAAAGAACAAACAAATTGCCAACATGGAAAAAATCCTTGAGATGTTACCGGCAGAAAAACAAAACATTGTTTATACCAACCGTCGCTCTCGTGAAACTCAAGACATTTTAGACAAGATACTCAAATCTCCACAGGAAATTAAAGTTGACAAAGCCAAAGAAGATGAAGCCGAGGGGGCAAACCCCACTCCTCATCACAAAAACTCTGAAGCTCAAATCGATAATGAGGCCGCAGCTCTTGTCGCCAAATACAATACTTTTAACGGGCACACACCAAAGTTTTTGCTCATGCAAGGCAACTTAGCTTCCGGAGACGAATAACCAACACAATCATTTTAAACAAAAAACCTGTCGATGCCTAAGCATCGGCAGATTTTTTGTACCTAGAAACGTATCAACGTTACAATCTCTTTTTTACGCTCGCACAATAGTGATGTGCACGACGGAGTGTGGTAAATATAAAATATATGATAAAGCCAATAATAATCACTATCACCGCTATACCCCACAAGGCATACATGTTGCTAATGGCAACAAAAGGTGATAGTAACATAATTTCAATACCATACATACTCCAATCGCCGGTAGCAATAAAGCCGTCTTCGCAATTGACTTCAAAAAAACCGATTAACGAAGCTACAAGCAACATTAGCACAAACAATACTGTGTTACCAACGATAGAAGTCACATGCACATCAAATGTACCCAAGGTATAGCAAATGAATGCAAATAAAAGCACCACACAAATCAAACAGCGTACACCGTTTTTTGCAATAAATTTTTTCACCGCACTCTTGATGTCACCGCTAATGATGCTCAAAATTCTCAGCATGCTAGACCAGTTGATCCCAAAAATCTTTGTCATAATTATTATCGTTATATATTAATAATTTCTGTTAACACCAACATACTACCACAAAATTTACTCTATTGCAAGTATTTTTGTCTTTTTTTTAAAATACGACAAAAAGCCACCCGGCTTCGGGTGGCTTTTATTATTCAACTACAGAAGTTTATTCTGCAGATTCCTGACTGGCATCCTCATTAGTTGCCTCACCTTTTGCCTCAAGTTGAGCTTTTTGAGCTTCTTCACGCAATGCAAGGATTTCCTTATCATTTTGTGCAGCAACTCGCTTCAACGAGCGCAAAACTGTACCGGTACCTGCCGGAATCAAACGACCAACGATAACGTTTTCCTTGAGACCTGTCAGTTTATCAACCTTGCCTTCAACAGCAGCTTCGGTCAATACACGGGTTGTCTCTTGGAATGATGCCGCCGAAATAAACGACTTGGTCTGCAAAGAAGCCTTGGTAATACCGAGCAAAATCGGATCTGCTTTTGCAGGCACACCACCCTCTGCAATAGTCTTTTGATTTTCAGCCTCAAATATATCGCGGTCAACTTGTTCGCCAACCAAGAATGTTGTGTCGTTCGGAGCTGTAACTTCAACCTTACGCAACATCTGCGAAACAATAACCTCAATGTGTTTGTCATTGATCTTAACACCTTGTAGACGATATACGTCTTGAACTTCTTTGACCAAATATTCAGCCAATTTTTCCACGCCCAAAACGCGCAAAATATCGTGCGGTGCAGGTGTACCTTCAACCAGCATATCGCCTTTCTTGACAACATCACCTTCCTGAACAGCCAAATGGCGTCCCTTTGGAATAAGATATTCAATAGCTTCACCTTTTTGCGGAACAACCGTAATACGTTGTTTAGCTTTATAATCTTTTCCAAATTCAACAATACCGTCAATATCGGAAATAATAGCCTGATCCTTCGGGTGACGAGCTTCAAACAACTCGGCAACACGCGGCAGACCACCGGTAATATCTTTTGTTTTAGAGCTTTCTCTCGGAATTCTTGCAACAACATCACCGACCTTAACTTCCGCACCATTTTCAACAGTCAAAATTGCACCGGCTGACAAGTAATAACGAACATCTTTTCCGTTATCAAATGTAACCGGTTTACCTTTACTGTTTTTCAAAGCAATGCTCGGTTTGAGGTTTGCGGCATTAGCACCGGAGTGCCAATCGATAACCACATTATCAACAACACCGGTTGTCTCATCGACACGTTCTTCCAAAGATACATTGTTGATAAGGTCAATCCATTCAACTTTACCGGCTTTTTCAGTAATAACCGGAACAGTAAACGGATCCCACTCGGCAACTTTTTGTCCCTTCTTAACCTTAGTACCTTGTTTAACCAAAATTCTGGTACCATAAGGAACTTTATGACGAGATTTCTCACGTCCATTACCATCAACAATAACAACTTCACAGTTACGAGCCAATACAATACCTACGCCTTCTGCATTAGTAATTGTATGACCGTTTTCAAGCTTAAGTTCACCGGCAAACGGAACTTCAACCGTAGATTGTTCAGCTGATTTTGAAGCTGCACCACCGATGTGGAAGGTTCTCATGGTCAACTGTGTACCAGGTTCACCGATTGACTGAGCAGCAATAACACCGACAGCTTCACCGATATTAACCGGAGTACCTCTCGCCAAATCACGACCATAACAAGCCGCACAAACGCCATGTTCGCATTCGCAAGTCAAAACCGAACGAATTTTAACTTGTTCAACACCGGCCTTTTCAACCACATCGACATCATTTTCATCAATCAGTTTTCCGGCATGAACCAAAACTTCACCGCTTTCAGGATGAACAATATCTTCCAAAATTGTACGTCCCAAAATACGCTCACCGATTGAAACAATAACATTACCGCCATCGACTACCGGACGAACAATAATGCCACGTTCTGTTCCGCAATCCTGTTCTGTTACCACAACATCTTGCGCAACATCGACCAAACGACGTGTCAAATAACCTGAATTAGCGGTCTTCAACGCCGTATCGGCCAAACCTTTACGAGCACCGTGGGTTGAGTTAAAGTACTCCAACACCGTCAAACCTTCTTTAAAGTTTGAAATAATCGGTTGTTCAATAATTTCGCCTGACGGTTTTGCCATCAAACCACGCATACCGGCAACTTGGCGCATTTGAGCAGCAGAACCGCGGGCGCCGGAGTGAGCCATCATATATACTGAGTTCAAATAGCCATTTTCAGCTTTAGAAATGTTTTTCATCATTTCATCTGCAACTTTATCGGTACAAGCGGCCCAAATATCAATTACCTTGTTGTATTTCTCACCCTTGGTAATCAAACCGTTTTGATACTGTTGTTCAAACTCTTTAACCTGTTTTTCGGTTTCAGCAATCAAAGCCTTTTTAGCTTCAGGAACAATCAAATCATCTTTACCGAACGAAATACCGGCTTTACATGCATTTTGGAAACCGAGTGTCATTAAGCGGTCAACAAACATAACTGTTTCTTTTTGACCACAGTGACGATAAATAATGTCAATGATTTCACCGATTTCTTTCTTCTTAACCAAGCGGTTAACCAGAGAGAACGGGACATTCTTATCTTCAGGCAAAATCTCAGCAACCATCAAACGACCGGCCGTTGTATCAACAATGCCATATTTGCACTCACCGTTTTCATCAATATATTTGATACGGCACTTAATCTTGCTGTGCAAATCAATATATTTAGAATCAAGAGCTGATAAAACCTCATTATAATCAGCAAAGATTGAACCTTCACCTTTCAAACCGTCGGCATCATATGTCAGATAATAAATACCCAAAACCATATCTTGTGTCGGCACGATAATAGGCTTACCTGATGCCGGAGACAAAACGTTATTGGTAGACATCATCAAAACACGAGCTTCCAATTGAGCTTCAACTGACAACGGTACGTGAACAGCCATTTGGTCACCATCGAAGTCAGCATTAAACGCAGTACATACTAACGGATGCAGGTGAATAGCTTTACCTTCAACCAATACCGGCTCAAAAGCCTGAATACCCAAACGGTGCAAAGTCGGCGCACGGTTCAGCAAAACCGGATGCTCTCTAATCACTTCTTCCAAGATATCCCAAACTTCCGGACGTTCTTTTTCAACCATACGCTTAGCAGCTTTAATAGTTGTGGCATGACCATACAATTCCAATTTTGCATAAACAAAAGGCTTAAACAATTCAAGTGCCATCTTCTTAGGCAAACCGCATTGTTGCAATTTCAATTCCGGACCTACGGTAATAACTGAACGACCTGAATAGTCAACACGTTTACCCAACAAGTTTTGACGGAAACGACCTTGTTTACCTTTAAGCATGTCAGACAATGACTTCAGCGGACGCTTGTTGGTACCGGTAATAGCGCGTGAACGACGACCGTTATCAAACAAGGCATCGACAGATTCCTGCAGCATTCTCTTTTCATTACGAATAATGATGTCTGGAGCATGCAATTCAAGCAGTCTCTTCAAACGATTGTTACGGTTGATAACACGACGGTACAAATCGTTCAAATCAGATGTTGCAAAACGACCACCGTCCAACGGAACCAACGGACGCAACTCCGGCGGAATAACCGGCAAAACATCCAAAATCATCCATTCCGGTTTGGTGTTTGATTCAATGAAAGATTCGATAATCTTCAAGCGTTTTACCAACTTTTTGCGCTTAGCTTCCGAAGCATTATCTTTTAATTCGGCGCGGATTTTCTTGCGCTCTTCTTCCAAATCAATTGAAGCCAAAATTTCTTTGATGGCTTCAGCACCGATACCGGCACGGAAAGCATCTTCACCATATTCATCAATAGCTTCCTGATATTGTTCCTCGCTCAACATCTCATACATTCCGAGAGGTGTGAGACCCGGCTCAATAACAATATAGCTC
>JAEEGL012564363.1_pt1 | contig 11014 bp, 9 predicted proteins | sample 9134231 | NCBI WGS metagenome assembly JAEEGL01 (sample SAMN16246548, study PRJNA631951) | gut metagenome | biome: gut microbiome; feature: rumen; material: fiber-attached | host: Bos | place: Iran: Karaj | collected 2018-10
TCCACGAGAGCGAAAGCCCATACACGCGCCAATGTCTTGTCAGTGGAGAACAGTACCATGATGATGCCGACTGTTGGCTTCATCACAGAAACTATCAATGACAGTATAACAAGCTTAACGTATTTATACTGCGTTCGCTGCTCGGCGGACCAGAATTTGAAGACAGCGGTCGCCCAGACTGTAACGAACAGTGCTATCATTGCAGATGTGGAAAGGTCGAGAAGACCGTTCCACATATTATGTCCGATCAGATAGACCACAAACCAGCCAGCGGTAAGTGTTAGGGTCAGTCCCTGAAGGGAGGACGAGAATTCGTCCCTTATCTTCTCAAATTTGATGAGTCCCTGTGTATACACGCCGTAATACAGGCGCATAGTCACCAGAACGGCGATAACGTTTTCCCATGAATTGAAAACATTGTAATCACCGTACTGCTCCTTTGACATCAGGCGCGAGAAAATCGGCGTTGTCAGAACCGATATGCCCTTTTGTAAAACGGAGCAGATCAGGAACCACAAAGAGGCTTTTATCTGAACAGGCAGTTCCTTATATTTCCCTATAACTTTTTTAAACATATGACCTCGCGTTATTTTAGTTTCTGTCTTTTCGCCGGAAAGCGTGCTCAAGGCTGTGAGCTGTACGCTTTTCAGGCGGAGGAAGCTTCATGTAATCGCCATAAAGATCGCGCAGAATCTGATCATACCCACAGGGAGCGGAAAACGTCCTGTTTTCAAAATGAAGCTCTACTGTTTCGGCAAATGCGTCGCTTGGATGCATATCCTTTTCGCGGTAAACGGAAATGACACACCCGCGGTGTTTTCCATTGCTGAGAGAGCACTCCTGAGCCATGATGCGCTTTTTGTAGAAAGCCTCATCGTGTCCGGATGCCAGCAGCATTTTCGCAAACAGTATTTTCAGGTATTCTTTTCTTTCCCGGTATAATCCGAGACGATATCTCTGAAGATAAACGACACGGTTCCGGAGCTTCAGCAGGCGTGAAATCCAGTCAGGGTCCGGATCAACGTAAAACAGCGGGAAGATATCCACAGAAACGCCGTAGCTTTTCAGCGTCCGGCTTTCGGCTTTTTCATTCACTATATACGTGCCCGGATCTGAGACCTTTGAAAAGCTTCTTGACCATCCGACATCTTTCAGGTGGTTCAGGACTTTATAAGATGTTTCATGCTTTACGGCATTAAGGAATCTCTCATATTCCTCCACGGGCACCCAGATATCTATATCGTCATCCCATGGTATGAAGCCCTGATGTCTGACAGCGCCGATCAATGAACCATAAGCTAAATAGTAAGTGATGCGGTTCCTGCGGCAGACCTCGTCGATATCGCATAGTATCTTAAAACCTATTTGTTTTTTTGCTTCCAGGGAAAGCTCTTGCACTCATTTCACCTTCTACTTTTTTACACGCACGGTCTGAGCGTGTTTAGAAATAATCAAGAATACTAAAATCATTGAAATAGCCTGTCCCGGCTGTGTGAACCAGAATCTTCCCATTGAAAAGATTATCTTGTGCAGCATCAGAAGATAGGCGACCATATAGCGTATGTTGTTTTGTTTTACAGATTTGGAATAAAAGAGTCCGGCAGCAAAGCCGAAAATAAACAGGACTATGGCAACTCCGACAAAGCGGCCGTCCAGATAGGGCTGGAAGAATATGGTCACAAAAGCATTGATGTGGATACGTCCGCCAAGCCAGACCGAATCCTGAAGCTTAGTTACGGACCACTCATGGATTGTGAGCATATGCTCGGGATAGTTAAAGCCGAATAAGCGGAGCAGAAACATAAACGGGTAAACAAAGCCATAGAATGAAGACATTCCGTAGCCGTAAAGATCGCTTTGTTTTTTATCAATTATGTCAACATAATAATCAAGCAATCTTGGCGGCGCACCAAAATAAACATAGAACTGACGAAGCAGCTCCTCGATATCGTTGCCCTTTCTTGCAATGGTGATCCCGAACAGAACACCGCCGAGAACACCGCCGCCCAGAATCATCAGAAGAATGTTTTTCTTTCCGAGGATTTTCCGGGAAACAGCTTTTTTTATCTTGTTCCAAAGTGTTGGATCAGAGTTATTTTCCTTAAAGAAAACAAATGCAAATGCAACACCTACAAAGAACAGAACAGTACGTCCGCCTGTTGTCATGATCCATAATGCCAGCATCAGAACGGTTTCTGTTATCAGAAGCTTATCTTTTCTGCCCTTGAATATTTCCACGGGGAGGTAAGCTGTCATGAAGTAGGTTGTAGGAGTTACGATAAAATTGTTTAATATAACAATAAGACCGGATGATCTCATTTCATTTTCTTCTTTAGAGAAAACCAAGTCTCGGATATAAGCTATTGAATGACCGGTCAGCATCAGTCGCATTACCTTTGAAAACTGATAAAAGTAAAACGCCAGTGCGACAGCGCCAAGAATATAAAGCAGCAGATAGCTGACCTTTACGGCGTCTTTGCCTTGGGGCAGTATCTGCGGAGGCAGTTCGGCAGCAATCTTTTTCTTCGGGAGACGCATCCCGATAATGCAGCCTGATAAATAGAATATCAGTCCGCACAGGATGATCTGGAATACCTTTTCCGACGGCAGGCTCATCTGGTATAACCCGGCATTGGAAAGGGGGACCCAAACTGCCCAGAGCGCAAACATCGCTGTAAGCGGATTAAGGGGGTTTTTTAGCTTTTTCCAGCTGATGATCGTTACTGCTGCGCAGAAGACCGTAATACACTGAACCATAAACACCCTACCATTATACTGTCAGCGGTTTTGCAAGACGCATAAACCGGCGGTACAGCGGTTTGCTGAAAAGCAGCAGTGTGATAAGAAGCTTTCTCTTTCCGGAAAAATACTCCGCCTGATAGATCCTGAAAATGCTTTTCCTCAATTTTGAGAAGACCCATTTAGCGTCAGGTGAATCGGTCTTTTGACCGCTCATTGCGATCTTATTCGCAACAAACGCGATCGCACCGAGGTAGCGCTCATATGCTAATTTTGAGAATTCCGGGTGGGCTTTGCGGATGTACCGGAAATTCTTCAGATGTGCTTCGATACGGGTCATATCCTTTTTCTGGAACGGACTTGTATTGATGCTGTCCTCGCGGTGGACGTAATAATAAAGCGAACAGGGCGTGAATACGGCTGTATTTACCTGATCCATAATGTCCATGATGATATAAGCGTCCTCGCTGATCTTGCCGACGGGATAACGGACATTCTCAAACAGTTCACGCTTATAGAGCTTTGTATACGCATGGACAGAAAGCTCTTTTCCCATTAATATCCTATGGATCGCTTCTTTCTGCGTCATGACCTCTGCCTTCATATTGGAAGAGCTCTTCCGGATGCCGCTTGCATAAACATTGGCATAGCCGCACATCGAAATGTCAGCATTGTACTTTTCCATGTTCCGGACCAATACTTCAAACATTTTTTCATCGATGTAATCATCGCTGTCCACAAAACCGATGTACTGACCCTTGCATACGTCGATACCGGCGTTCCGGGCGTCGCTCAGTCCGCCGTTTTCCTTGTGTATGACACGGATCCTGTCGTCACGCTTTGCCCAATCATCGCACATTTCTCCACATTTATCCGGAGAGCCGTCATCTACAAGGATCAGTTCATAATCCGTAAATGTTTGTGCGAGAATGGATTCCACACATTTATCAAGGTAATCCTCAACTTTGTAGACAGGCACAATGATACTTAATTTCATGTACATCATTCTCTTTCCTGCTATTATTCATATACAAAAGAACGCCGGGATGTCACGCAGCAGTTTAACCCTGAACTCAGAGCTGAAAATCATCATGTGCCGGGCAGCGTGCCTCCGGAGGAGGCGGCGTCATATAATCACCGTAAAGGTGGGTAAGATATGCGTCGTAATCACGGAAAACAGGGTACATTCCGCCTTCAAATTCGACACGGACAAGATGACGGATCCAATCGTTGCGGATCATTTCCTTTTCCATGCTGTACTTGCTGTACAGATTCACCGACCAGGCAGTTTTCTTGTTCACATATTTCCGCTCGTTCTTTCTCAGAAGGTGAAGTACGGATTTTTCAGTAACAAATAACCCCAGTACATTTCCGACAGCATAGGCAAACCTTTTTTTGAAGGACGGGTTCTTTTTGCGGTTTCCGCTTTTGAGCTGATATACCGGAGACCATACCTTTCGTACAGTCCATTGGAGCTTCTTCTCTACCTTTGAGTTGCCCATAGGAACGATAGGGAAGACCGTGATAAGCGGTTCGTTTTCCTTATTCAGGATATTTCCGCTTAGTCTCGGGAAATGCGGAACGCTGTCCGTATGCTGCCACTGGTATTCTTTTGACAGTTCACGCTGAACAACGGCACGGAAGCGGTCATACTGTTTCGGAGTCATGCCGATGTCGATATCGTCATCCCAGGGGATAACGCCGTGATGACGGATCGCGCCGAGTGCAGACCCGGCTATAAGGAAATAGGGAATCCTGTACTTCCGGGATATGCGGTCTATTTCCTTCAGTGCAGCAACAGCTTCAAGCTGATGTGCGCGCAAATCGAAATCATTCGATCCACTCTTCAGTGAAAGGGTTTTCAGGTCATAATCACGGTAGCTGCGGCGGCAGTCCACCAGAAGCACTTCATGAGGCGGAACTTGCTGCTCGGGCGGCGGGGGAACCATGTAATCGCCGTAAAGCAGTGTCAGATACCTGTCATATTCTCCCGGAACGGGCATTTGCGTGTTCTCAAACGGCATCCATTTGACCTTGCTGAACACCTTTGCCGGGAACAAACGCTTCAGCGTATGGAACTGACCGAAATTACGGACATATTTTTCATTGCCCTTATGTCTGAGCAGAATTTTTTCCGACTGTTTCCAAATAAAGTAGCGTGCGCCTGAAAACGGAACGCATTTCAGCATAAGGTTGACAAGCGTCTTTTGCATTCTTCCGCCGCTGTTGGGTTTGCGCTGAGTACGGAAAACAGCATACAGTACGGCAGCGAGCGTCTGAGTATACTGCAGCACTTTATTCTTCGGGTAGTATGAGAAAAAACCGATCTCGATCATTATACCGTGATTCGATTTTGCTTCGACGTCGCCCTGGCTGACATAAGTAGTCTGATCGTTGCGGATGGTCATTGTCATATGGTGATCGACATAGTTCTTTGTCGTATCGCACATGACATATTTACCTTTTGCTGTCTGAGCCGGCCACAGCTTTCTGAGGCGGCAATAGTCTTCAGGCGGCATCACGATATCTACATCATCATCCCAGGGGATAAATCCGTGTTCGCGGACTGTACCGAGAGCGCTGCCGTATGCAAGGAAAAATGTCAGGTCATGCTCTTTGCAGAAATCGGCAAAAAAGGTCATCATTTCAAGAAGAACGCCCTGTACTTCCTTAATACTCTGTTCTGAAAGCTTCATTTGATTACACACCTTTTACGAATTGTAAATACCTTTTTGTTTCAAAACGCGTTGAATGGGCATTTTGATAATATCAATATCCAATGCAAGGCAGGCGTGCGTTACATAGAATACATCGTTTTTATAGCGTTCTTCCAGTGTTGCCGTATTTCTCAGCAAAGCCTGATTAAGACCGGTGATTCCCGGACGAACTCTGAATTTCTGCTTTATAAACTTGGTATAGGTTTTCTCATTTCCCATCGGACTCGGACGCGGACCGACAAAGCTCATATCTCCGATCAGGACGTTGAAGATCTGTCCGAGCTCGTCCAGGCTGGTTTTTCTGAGGATACGGCCGATCCTGGTCTGGCGGTCGTCCTTGTCTGAATTAAACGTAGTACCGTCGCTGTTGCGTATATCCTTTGCATTCATTTTCATGCTGCGGAATTTGACCATACGGAATTTTCTCATGCCTTTTCCGTAGCGTTCTCCGCAATAAAAAACGTCGCCGCCGTCTTCCAGTTTTATCAACGCAGCGATCGGAAGCCCTACAAGCGCAACAAACGGAATCATAACAAGAGAAAGGCAAAGATCGAATCCTCGCTTTACATAATTCGCGTAGAACGGATTATATCTGTATTTTTTCCCATTTATTCCATGACTTGCATTTTTCATATTTTCACCTTTATTGTCATTTTTGCATTGCAGAAGCAATATCCTGCATTGCGGATCCGAGATCGTATTTGTATTTGTATCCGGCAGCCCTGATCGCTGAAGAATCCATGTATGAATCCCGGATTCCCTCGTCAGTATCGGGATCATATTTCAGATTACCTGTGTTCCGGAAGGCTTCATTAACAGCTTCTGCAAATTCGAGATTTGTATAGCAGCCGCCTGAACTCAGATTCAGTATCGCATTTTCAACAGGGCATTCCAGTGCTCCCCATGCAAGCGCATTGACGACCTCTTTCACATAGATAAAGTCTCTTCTGGCGATACTTTTTCCGCGGACCTCAAGTGTTTCGTGGTTTGAAGCAGCACGGATAAAGCTTCCGGTCATTCTTGTCAGATCGTTTCCGCCGAACACGACAGCGCTGCGGAAAATCAGATAGCTGATACCTTTTTTTGCATAGAAGCGGCACATATTCTCTCCGGTCAATTTGCTGAGCCCGTAAAAGGTCTGGGGGACCGGATGCTGATCTTCGCGCCACGGCAGTTCGTCCGGGTCGGAATAAACAGCCAGCGACGACATAAAAATGATTTTTTTCACATGAGCCTGCTCCATAGCTGACAGCACATTCTCGAGCAATACATCATTTTCTGCATATTCGGAGTAAGATGTACCGGCGCCTCTTTTGGACGCCAGATGCACAACGCAGTCCACGCCTTGCAGCAACTCTGTCAGCTGCTCCTTGCTGTAATCGGTGACAGTCAGGACATCGGACTCGTTCTCTCGCACCAAGCCGATGACCTCAGCCTTACCGCTCAGGTAATTATAGAGCTCTGAACCAATAAATCCGGCAGAACCGGTAATTGCGATCTTCATAAGCGATACTCCATATCAAAGCTTGCGGATATAATATCCTATCTTGTCATATCTGCCGTTCACAGGACGGATAAGATCGCCGTTCTGATAGTAGTAGAAATGATAAACCGCGTCATCAGGCAGTTCAAGCTTGGTTCTGTCCATATATGTCTTGGGTTCCTGGCACCAGAATACCAGTTCCATAGGTGTGATGACGTCTGAAAGGTTATCCAGCTCGCTGACATCATTTCTGAGGAGATGCATGAATGTCAGGCGCATAAGGTTGACGCCGGTCGCTCTTTCAAGTACATTCCACATATGGCAGCCGTCGAGACGGGGTGTCATTTCAATGATGTAAGGATGACCGTCCATAACCTTCATCTGGAAGTAGACCGGACCGTTCAGTATGCCGATTCGATTGCAGGCGTCCTCAAGAATGTGGCGCATCTGTTCTTTTTCTGTCTGCTGAAACGCTTTTCCGGGCACGATATGGCGGTGGATCAATCCGGTGTACTCCGGCCATGTATCGCGGTCGGATACAACGAAAAACCGAAGGACGCCGTTTACCATATAGCCGTTTACAGATACCTCTGAGCCGTCGATGAACTTTTCAACTATTGCTTTTCCTTCACGGGAATAGGACTTTGCTTCTTCAAAATGCTCTTCAAACTCGCTCTGGGAATTGATCTTGAAAATACCGCGCTGTCCCTGTGCATCGGAGGGCTTCAGGATAGCGGGGAAGCCGATAGTGATCTGCTCCTTCTGCTCCAGCACCTGAAAGGGGATATTTCCTTCGCATTCCTGCGTCAGGGCAGTACGCATTGCATTCTTATGATTGCAGATGTAAGCTGCTTCTGAGGAAACAAAATGCGGCATTCCGAGGCGCTCGCTGATTCGGCAGGCAACGGGCATAGCAAGGTCAGAGCCGGTGGAATAGACCACATCAATGCCCTGTTCCTTAATGTATGCGATGACCTTTTCTTCGTCCAGAATATTAATCATGCTGAAGTGGTCTGCTTCATCGGCTGCGGGACCGTCCTTTGCCATAGCGATCGCAAATGTTTCGATTCCCATTCTTTTCAATTCGAGAACTGCATCCAGCTGAACAGATGCAACGCCAAGGATCAATACTTTCATTTATCTAACCTCTTCCGTCTTTCTTTCATATCAAACCGGAAACCGATTTGATATATGATTCTATAACATATGCGACATCCTCATCCGTCAGGCAGGTATGCAGCGGAAGAGTGATCTCATTTGCGAACTGTGCATATGCATTCGGGTAATCCTTGATATCAAAGCCGAGCTGCTTATATGCTGTATGCATCGGCAGCGGCTTATAATGAACATTACATGAAACACCTCGTTCTGCCATTCTGATTATGATATCAGAGCGCTGCTCAGGTGTTATGCCCGGGAGCCTTGTTAAGTAGAGGTGACCGGAAGAAATGTGTTCGTCGGTATAATGCATCAGGGTATTCACGCCGATGGGTTTTAATGCGGCGTCATATGCCCCGATGATCTGCTTTCTGCGTGCGAGCATCGAGGGATAGCGCTTCATCTGTGCAAGTCCGAGAGCAGCAGCCACATCAGTCATATTGCACTTATACCATGTGCCGACAATATCATATTCCCACGCGCCGGCGTGTGTTTTTGCGAGTGCGTCCTTGCTCTGCCCGTGCAGGCTGAGAAGCTGTATCTGATGATATATGGTCTCGTCGTCAATTCCGTTTATTGTTCTCCAAGCAAGAGCACCGCCCTCGGCAGTCGTGAAATTCTTGACCGCGTGGAAAGAGAACGAGGAAAAATCGGCGATGGAACCAGCCATTTTTCCTTTGCGGACTGCACCGAATGCATGGGCTGTATCTGCGCATACGGCGATCCTGCCGATTGCCTTCTGAATGTCATTTGCAGGATGGAAGAGCGCCTTTTTAGCCTCAACGATTGCGAAAATACGATCGTAATCGCAGGGGATGCCTGCCAGATCGACCGGGATAACAGCTTTTGTTTTCTCGGTTATCGCCGCTTCCAGCGCGTCGTAATCCATTTCAAGATTATCCTTCTGCGAATCCACAAGCACGAGCTTTGCGCCGACATGACATACAACAGAAGCGGAAGCCGTGTAGGTGTATGCCGGGACGATCACCTCGTCTCCTTCGCCGATCCCGAGAATCCGCAGTGCCATTTCCGCACAGGCGGTCTGTGAATTCAGACATACTGCCCGATTGACTCCGACGTACTCGGCGATCTCGCGCTCGAGCTGTTTTGTGCGCGGACCGGTCGTTATCCAGCCGGAACGGAGTGCGTCGCTAACTTCCTGAATTTCAGCCTCTGTGATATCCGGAGGGCTGAACTGGACTGATCTTTCTGATATTTCGCTCAAAATCCACATCTCCTATGTATTTCAGAGGGAGCTTTTGAGGTCCTCTGAATTATTGATTTTTGATTTGCAGCACTGTTTTCCGGTGCAGAAGAGCAAAGCAAATGCAGGTCTGAAACAGTGCAAAAAGCATCCTGCCGTCTGCAAATTCAGCTTTTTTATCGCCGAATAAGCAGACAACAGGCGATTTGATCTTTTCGATAAATGGCTCTGAACAGCAGTTGCAGAGCACGTTTATGAAGCTTTCAATTCCCATTGAAAATGACGCTGTTCAGCTTCTGTTCTGCCGGACAGCCGGCAGGCTCATTGGAGAGCCGAAGCTGGCGCTGAAAGTCATACGCTTCTCATTAACTATAATAATAGTAGGGCATAGGATTACAGCATACGTCAAGTATATTTTAGCACATTCCAACTGCACTGTCAAGGTTATTCCTTTAAAAGGGACTGAAAAATGTTGTAAAACCGTATGGCAACAAAAAAACACTGTTGATTTTGTGCAACATCAACAAATTCAAGGTGCTGGAATAAGGCAGTTCGACAGTTTACGTTGTTTAGTACAGACGCAGTCGGACGCGCCTTGCGAACGGCATACTGCCGGGGACAGCAGGCTGTTTTAAGGCAAAAAAGAGGACACTTGAATGTGTCCTCTTGTGTGATATTATTCAACAGTAACGCTCTTGGCGAGGTTACGCGGCTTGTCGACGTCAAGTCCCTTTGCTACGGATACATAGTAGCCGAGAAGCTGGAGCGGCACGACGGCAAGACTTGCTGCGAACAGCGGATCCGTCTTGGGAATATAAGCCGTGAAATCGGCGTTGTCCTCGACGCTGTAGTTGCCGTAGGTCGTGAGACCCATGATGTAGGCTCCGCGCGACTTGCACTCGACCATATTGGAAACGGTCTTTTCAAAGAGATCCTGCTGGGTGAGCACGCTGATGACGAGAGTGCCATTCTCGATGAGCGAGATAGGACCGTGCTTGAGCTCGCCGGCAGCGTATGCCTCGGAGTGGATATAGCTTATCTCCTTCATCTTGAGGCTTCCCTCGAGACTAACGGCGTAGTCGATACCGCGTCCGATGAAGAAGGCGTCGCGGATATTGGCGAATTTAGCGGCGAACCACTGGATACGCTCCTTGTCCTCGAGGATCTTCGTGACCTTGTCGGGGATAGTCTGGAGCTCCTCGAGAAGCTCCGCGAACCTGTCGTCCGCAATCTCGCCCCGCACCTTTGCGAGCTGCATTGCGAGCAGATAGCCTGCGATGAGCTGTGTGCTGTACGCCTTTGTCGTAGCGACCGATATCTCGGGACCTGCGAGCGTGTAGAACACGTTGTCGGCGTCTCTTGCGATGTTGGAGCCGATAACGTTTACGATACCGAGCGTCTTTACGCCGTTTTCCTTAGCAAGCGTGAGAGCTGCACGGCTGTCGGCTGTCTCGCCGGACTGGCTGATGATGATAGCGAGGCTCTTCTTGTTGAGAGGCATCTTCCTGTACCTGAACTCGGAAGCGAGCTCAACTCTTACCGGGATAGTCGTGAGATCCTCGATAACATACTGTATAGCCATTCCGACATGATAAGCAGAACCACAGGCAACGATGTATATCTGTGAGATCTCCTTTACCTCGTCATCAGTTAGACCGAATTCTTCGAGGACGATTTTGCCGTCCTTGACAACGGAATTTATAGTATCACGGA
>JAEEGL012725892.1_pt1 | contig 11014 bp, 8 predicted proteins | sample 9134231 | NCBI WGS metagenome assembly JAEEGL01 (sample SAMN16246548, study PRJNA631951) | gut metagenome | biome: gut microbiome; feature: rumen; material: fiber-attached | host: Bos | place: Iran: Karaj | collected 2018-10
CTTGTACCTCCGCCGCTCGCATTCGACGTTCTCAAGGGCGTTGAGGAGCAGCTTCCCGGCTTCCCTATCGTACTTCACGGATCCTCTTCCGTTCCGCAGGAGTATGTTGACATGATCAACAAGTACGGCGGCAAACTTCCTGATGCAGTTGGTATCCCTGAGGAGCAGCTCCGCCTTGCCGCAAAGAGCGCTGTCTGCAAGATCAACATCGACTCCGACTCCCGCCTCGCTATGACCGCAGCTGTCCGCAAGGACCTCTATGAGAACCCTGGCCACTTCGATCCCCGCCAGTACCTCAAGCCGGCCCGCGATGAGATGAAGAAGATGTACATCCACAAGATCGTGGAAGTTCTCGGCTCCGACGGCAAAGCTTAATTGCACCGTCATACGCCGGAAGGCAGTTAGGGCTGGAAAATCGATTTCGGCGCGAGCCTGTTGTTATCTCGATTTTCCAGCCCTAACTGCCTTCCGGCGTTGCCATCAAGCTTTGTCGGGTTTGGCCTTGAGCCAGTGGTTCTTGAGCCACTCTCGAACCGGAGCGTCATATAGCTTGAAGCAGGCATAGGCCACAAGGATGGAGATTACGCAGATGGAGATGGCCACGTAGATATGCTGTCCAAGCGGCGCCTCAGGATGCTTGGCGAGCCACTGCACGTGCAGGTACATAATGGGATAGTGCGTGATGTACAGCGGATATGAGATATCGCCCAGTAGCTTGCAGAACTTGAGGCTCTTTCCCTGTATCTGACCGCCGGCTCCCGCCATTATCACGAGAGGCATTATCAGGGCAACGCAGCAGAACTCGTAGATACCGTTGTAAACAGAGCCGCCCGGATCCATTGTCCTGGTAACGCGGTCGAAGGTTGGAGGGGCTCCCACCCTAGGCATACAAAGCATAATCGCAAGTGCCAGGGCACACCACCAGAAGGCGCCTCTGATCTTGATCATCTTTCCGGAGCGCTGTATTAGGAGACCGCAGAAAAATGGGAACAGCAGCCGTGCAAATCCGGTATAGATTCCAGCTTTGTCCCAGGACCAGCCTCCTGCCATACTTCCTACATTGTATGTATAGCCCCCAAAGATGCCAAGGCCAACAGCCTTGTCAAGAAGAAGAATCGCAAACAGAGCCACTATGATTCTCAACGCCCATTTGGGGAGTTTCCTGATAAAGAGCGCATATAAGATATTGGCTATGTACTCATAGAACAAAGTCCAGAGAGGGCTGTTGAAGGGGTACATCTCACGCCAACCCCTGATGTCCATCTTCGGCCCCAGCGGAATGAGGAATAGGGCGCAGACGAAGCAGACTATCATCTTCCACGCGGGAGCATCATTTACCAGGCGGAAGCCGTCGCCTCCAAGGTAGAACAGCAGCACTCCTATGAAGGTAGCCATTATGGCCATAGGGTGGAGCCTGACAAGACGCCTCTTGAAGAATCCCCCGAGGGTCATCTTGTCCCAGCGGTCGTCGTAGGCGTATCCTATCACGAATCCGGACAGCAGGAAAAAGAATTCCACTGCCAGGTATCCGTGGTTGAGGTGCTGGAACGCAGGCCCGCGGGTGGACTCGTCCTCGAAGATATGGAATATGAGAATGAGAAGTGCCGCCACGCCCCTGAGTCCGTCAAGGATCTCATAGCGGGGTTTGGACGGCAGATAAACGTTTTTTTCAGACATTGCAGTACTATAGTTTCCTTAAAGATACCTATAATACTGCAATTGTCAAAAATTATTCTTCCACCTCGGTATCGTCGGCCTCTTCGTCAGAACCGGCAAGCAGTTCTGAATAGCCGGGAATAACCTTTCCAGTGGAGCGGAGAAGGTTTTTCAGGTCAGTAGAGACTCCTATGACTTTGTTGTCGGGAGTGATGGCCGCATAAGCCTCCTTGTAACGGTAGATGGCGTCTTCGCTCTTGCCCTCGCAGGCGAAGCGGTATACGTAATAAGCTATGTTGTCTACTGTAGCGGCATTGTCAACCTTGTACTCCTGGAGCATCTTGAGCATCTGCGTATCCAGGAGGATGGCCTTCTCTTTCTTTGCCGCATTCCTCTTCTTGCCTGCCTGTACGTAGTTGTTGTACAGATTGTAGTTCTGACGGAGGATGGAGTTGAAAGCTTCTATCCTCCTGTCTATTTCTGTGGCCATTGTGGTGGAATCCGTCACCTCGAAAGAAGTAAACTCGAAACTGCTCTCACCTTCTATGTCCTTGGCCAAGTACTCTACTACTGCCTGCTGCTGCGGGCTCAAAACGGGCTTGCCTCTGCCACAGGAGGCCGCAAGGGCCGCTGCGCAGAGGCAAATGCCTACAATTTTAAATATTTTCATAATATTACTGCTCATCTGGTCCCTGGTTGTCACCCGGATTGCCGCCAGGATTGTATCCTCCCTGTGCACCCGGATCATATCCGCCCTGTGCGCCAGGGTTGTATCCACCCTGAGGACCGGCCTGGCCTGACATGCTCTGGTAAACCTCGCTCATTACCCTGTTGAGTTCCTCGGTGTACCTGTCGATGTCAGCTACGTTCTGATCCTTGACTGCCTGCTTAAGGGCTCCGAGAGGAGTCTCGATGGCGCCCTTCTTGTCGGCAGGAATCTTGTCGCCGTTCTCGCGGAGGAACTTCTCGCACTGGAATGCGAGGGCGTCGCCATTGTTGATCTTGTCGACCCTTTCCTTCTCGGCTGCGTCAGCGGCCTCGTTGGCCTTGGCCTCGTCACGCATACGCTGGATTTCGGCGTCGCTCAAGCCTGAAGATGCCTCGATGCGGATCTTCTGCTCCTTTCCTGTAGCCTTGTCCTTTGCGGATACGCTGAGGATACCGTTGGTGTCGATATCGAAGGATACCTCGATCTGAGGGATTCCACGCGGTGCGGGTGCGATTCCGTCCAGATGGAAGATTCCAATCTGCTTGTTGTCCTTTGCCATAGGACGCTCGCCCTGGAGTACGCGGATCTCAACTGAAGGCTGGTTGTCTGCGGCGGTGGAGAATACCTGGTCCTTGTGTACAGGGATGGTGGTGTTGGCCTCCACGAGCTTTGTCATTACGCCTCCGAGGGTTTCGATTCCCAGTGAAAGCGGAGTTACGTCAAGCAGAAGCACGTCCTTGACGTCGCCTGCGAGTACGCCGCCCTGGATGGCTGCTCCGATTGCAACTACTTCGTCAGGATTTACGCTCTTGTTGGGCTCCTTGCCGAAGAAGTTCTTTACGAGTTCCTGGATCTTGGGGATACGGGTGGATCCACCTACGAGCAGGACTTCGTCAATGTCGGAAGCGGTGAGATGGGCGTCTGCGAGGGCCTTGCGGCAAGGCTCGATGCTCTTGTTGAAGAGGTCGTCGCAGAGCATCTCGAACTTGGCCCTTGTGAGGGTCTTTACAAGGTGCTTGGGGATACCGTCAACAGGCATGATGTAAGGCAGGTTGATCTCGGTAGAGGTCTGGTTTGAGAGCTCTATCTTGGCCTTCTCGGCAGCCTCTTTGAGCCTCTGAAGTGCCATAGGGTCTTTCTTGAGGTCAATTCCACCGTTCTCTGAGGCGAACTCGCCTGCGAGCCAGTCGATGATTACCTGGTCGAAGTCGTCTCCTCCGAGGTGTGTGTCTCCGTTGGTTGACTTAACCTCGAATACGCCGTCACCGAGCTCCAGGATGGAGATATCGAAGGTACCGCCTCCAAGGTCGTAGATGGCCACCTTCATATTCTTGTTCTTCTTGTCAAGGCCGTATGCCAAAGCGGCTGCGGTAGGCTCGTTGATGATACGCTTCACGTCTAGTCCGGCAATCTTTCCGGCCTCCTTGGTTGCCTGCCTCTGGCTGTCAGAGAAGTATGCAGGAACGGTGATGACGGCTTCGGTAACTTCCTGACGGAGGTAATCCTCAGCGGTCTTTTTCATTTTCTGGAGGATGATGGCAGATATCTCCTGAGGAGAATAGAGCCTTCCGTTGATGTCCACGCGCGGTGTATTGTTGTCTCCCCTCTGTACTGAATAAGGTACGCGGGCTATTTCCTTAGATACCTGGTCGTATTTCTCTCCCATGAATCTCTTGATGGAGAAGATTGTGTTCTTAGGATTGGTGATGGCCTGACGCTTTGCAGGGTTACCAATTTTCCTTTCTCCTCCCTCGGCGAATGCCACTACTGAAGGAGTGGTGCGCTCGCCTTCGTTGTTGATGATAACGGTAGGCTGGTTGCCTTCCATTACGGCCACACAAGAATTGGTGGTTCCGAGGTCTATTCCAATAATTTTTCCCATAATATTATTCTGTTTTATTTGTTTCGTCCATATCTGTCACAATTATGCGACGTGAAGGATAGCATCGAAAGATGTGCCATCTCTTTTTTTATGACAATTTGGCAGATATTCATATCTTTGTGCCGTATTATGGAATACAGGACGCTCGGACAGTCAGAATTCAATGACATAGCCGCAAGGATTCTATACGAGGACAACCATCTGATTGTCTTCGGAAAAAACGTGGGTGAGATAGTGCAGGGTGACAAGACCGGGGACGAGTGCCTGGCAGAGACGCTCAAGGCTTTCATAGCCCAGAGGGACGGCAAGCCCGGAAAGGTCTTTATGGGCATCCCCCACCGCCTGGACAGGCCTGTAAGCGGCATCTGCGTGTTCGCAAAGACTTCCAAGGCGCTGGAGCGCCTGTCAGAGCTGTTCCGCGAGGGGCAGGTGCACAAGACCTACTGGGCGCTATGCTGCGCCAAGCCCGAGCCGGAACAGGGCTCGTTGGAGAACTGGCTGACGCGGAACGAGAAGTTGAATAAGTCTTTCGTAACCAATGAAGGCGCCCGCGGTGCCAAGCTCGCCCGCCTGAACTACCGCTATCTTCAGAGTACGCAACGATACCACCTGGTGGAGGTTGAACTTCTGACAGGCCGCCATCACCAGATCCGCTGCCAACTCTCTCACATAGGCTGCTGCATAAAGGGCGACCTTAAATACGGCGCCCCCCGTTCCAATCCGGATGGCGGCATCTGCCTCCACGCCCGCACCGTGGAATTCATCCACCCTGTCCGCAAAGAGCCTCTCAGCATAACCTGCCCCCTCCCCTCCTCCTGGCCTGTTTTATAGACATTGAATAGCAATAATACAGTACCGGGAGGTATGTCGCTTCCAGCGTTAAGCCTGCTTTGTTGCGACATACCTCCCGGTACTGTATTATTGCCTGGAAGCTATTTCTTGGTGTAGACGTCCTTTACAGCAAAGAAGGCCTTCTTGGGACGATTCTGGGCATCGAACAGGAGCGGATAGTCGAGCCTTCCCCTGATGGTGAAGTTGTTCAGCCAGCTGTTGCGGTCTGTCAGACACCAGAAAGTAACAGAAGATATCTTGTCAGCATTCTTGTGAAGAGTGGTGAATATCTTGGCGTACTGCTCTGCCTGTGCATCTGCCAGCTCGGTGGTATACTGAACGGACTGCCTGATTTTCTGGCGCTCTGCAGCTCCCGGTCCATGATAATTGTCGAAGCAGGTAAGGTCAAGCTCCGTAATCTGGACATCCAGTCCGAGGGCTGAGAACCTGTCGATTGCATTCTGGATCTGCTCCTGGGTAACAGAGTTGTCCCAGTGAGCCTGCATACCTACGCCGTCGATGGGAACTCCCTTTGCCAGCATATCCTTGAGCATTGTGCAAGCCCTTTCCAACTTGGCGGGATCTACCAGGTTATAGTCGTTGTAAATGAGTTCGCAACCTTCAGGAGCATACTTCTTTGCTGTCCTGAAAGCCCACTCGATGAACTCGGGGCCTCCGAAAGCCTGGTACCAGGGAGAGCGGGTGCGGTAGATGGTTTCGCCCGGCTCGTCAGCAAGTGCCTCGTTGACTACATCCCAGGCATAAATGAGATCCTTGGGATAATGGTCGAACACGGCCTTGATGTAATTCTCGTGCTTTGCCATCACCTGCTCTTTGGTCAGAGGATTGCCTTCGGCATCGTTCATATAGCCTCTGGGGGTGGATCCGTGCCATACCAAAGTGTGGCCGCGCATCTTGATACCGTTTTCCTGGGCAAAAGCGATGATCTTGTCGGCCTCTGTAAAGTCGTAGGATCCGTCCGGGCGGATTACGTTGGCCGGTTTCATCACGTTCTCGGCAGTCATCGAGTTGAAATGCTTCTTGATCATCTCTCCTTCTTCTCCGACGAGGGAAGAAGGCATAACAGCAACACCAATCTTGAAGTCATTCTTTATGAAATCCTTCAGTCCTGGAATCTCGTCTTTCTTACCGCCGCAGGAACACAGTACGGCGGCAGTCAATGCTAAAAAGAGTATACGTTTCATAGGAATCAGTTAAGAACTACGCTAAGTTAATCATTCCTTTTCTAATTGTCAACAGAATTATACTCTCTAAGCCATTCACTTGGCGTCAGACTTTCATTCAGTTTGAAAGCCATATTGAAGGTTACCACGGAATTGAATCCGGAAGCAAGGGCAACTTCTATCATCTTGCTGTCGCTGTTCTTGCGCATAAGGTCCTTTGCATACTGAATCCTGTAATAATTGACGAACTGACAATAGTTGCGCCCCGAAATCACGTTTATGGTCCGGGATAAATAAACTTTATTTGTACCCAGCTGATGCGCAAGGTCCTCCAGAGAAAGCGTCTGCTTGAGATAGGGACGACAGGTTTCCATATATTCCTGGGCCCTCTGATAAGTCACTGCCATATCCTTGCCCTCGCTTTCTTCCAATACGATATTGTCTTTCAGGCGGCCTTGTATCAGGGCCATCACCTGCAGATACTTTCGTTTATCCAGAAAGACGTAAGTTCCACGACGCTGCATAAGGATTATATACAGCAGGACAAGCTGGATCACTAGTGCCAGACTCAGGACAAATCCCGGTACCCCTCCAACGCCCCGTGCCGCATAAGCCAGGATGCAGCTCATATACAGTTGCAGGGTACGTTGGAAGAGGGCCTGGTCTTCGATATTGGACAGAACCTGGGCGCTCTTGAACAGCGTCCTGATGTTCCTGTACTTGCCAAGCGTCTTCAACGCTCCGTCCACCTGGGTTGTCAGGAGTACGGCGGCAATGGGGAGGAAAAGACGGAATTCAAGACCTGCGAGCTCAGGGACTGCCAACTGGAAGACACTGGCGGCAAGGTTGTTCAAAAGCAATAAAACGCCCATACAGAGAGAAACCGTCAGACTTTGTCTGTCTGTCGGCAGAAGAAGCAACAGATTATCTGCAAAAAACAATATCGCGATGACGTTTGTCATCGAGAAAGACTTTCCACAGATAACCAAATCAAGTACACACAATGCGGAAATGCCCGCAATGGAAGTGATTCTGAAATACTTCCAGAGAGTCTCCTTTTTCATTGGTTCAAATATAAATACAAAATATCCCCTCCCGGGCTATCCGGAAGGGGTCTAAAAATAGATTAACTGTTTTTTTATTTCGTATGATTTGCCTGTTTGGCGGCTTTCTCTTTTATCTTGTCGAAACCCTTGCCATAAACACCTGATACAGAAGTAATTGAAAGAAAAGCATCCGGATCGATAGTCTTTATGTATCTAAGCAACATGCTCATATCCGTCTTTCTTGTAAGAACCATAAGCACGTGGGCTTCTGTCTTGGTGTACCAGCCATGCCCCTCGAGAACGGTCACTCCCCTGTGGAGGTCCCGGGTAATCGCGTCAGCCAGCTCCTTGTATTTCTTTGAAAATACGAATAGCTGCACGGACTGTTTGGATCCAGCCATATACATATCCAGTACTGATGTACACACCGCTATGAGAATCAGACCATATACTACGGTGGTAAGTTTCTGAACAAATGGAACCAGCTGGCCGTCTGCCGTATAAGAAGGAACTATCAGGGATGACAGTATTATGATGACATCCATAAAAAGAATCAGCCTGCCAAGGGATATGTTCCTGTATTTGTTAATCATCAATGCGATTATGTCGGTACCTCCGGTGCTGCCGCCTTGTGAAAGTGACATACCTATTCCTACACCTACCATTATTCCACCCATTATGGTGCTCATCAGCTTGCCGTTGTCAAGCGCCATGCTCTGGATGAAAGACTGGGGGATGATGCCCTGGAAAATGTTCAGGCCGACGGATGCCAGGATAATTGCATATACACTCTTGACTCCGAAACTCCTGCCTATCACGAATAGCGCGGCTATCAAGAGTCCGGCATTGATCACAAAATAGGTATAACCCATCTTGATGGCGCCTCCAGTGGCATACTGGACGATGGAAGCTATACCGGTGACACCTCCGCCGATAAGATTATTGGGCACCAGAAATATGGCCCAGCCAAGCACGTAGCACAGGATTCCCAGCGTAATAAGGAAGTATTCCTTGACACCCAGCAGTATCTTCTTAGTCTCCATCTGCTTTTTTGTTCTTCTTTTTCCTGGTGATTTCGGCTTTTGAAATACCTGTCTTTATCTCGTCGAAGCCCTCACCATAGACATTATGTGTATTGGTGACTGACATGAACGCTCTGGGGTCCAAATCGTGGATAACCTTTGAGAGTGCGGGGAACTGCTTCTGGCTTATGAGAATCATCAGGACATTCTTGTCTTTCTTGGTATACCAGCCCTGAGCTTTGAGCACAGTCACTCCCCTGTCCATGTTATTGATTATATGGTCCGCTATCTCATTGTACTTGTCCGAGAAAACGAGCAGCTGGTATGAAGAACGGCGGCCTCCCACCACGGTATCTATGAACATTGTGAAGACCACAATCTCTATGAGGCCGTAAATCATATCCGCAAAAGTCTTCTCAGGAAGTAAGAGTATGAGGCATATAACCAGGCAATCGGTGTAGAAGAACACCTTGCTGAGTGATACCGGCCAGTACTTGTTGACCATAAGGGCCACGATGTCGGTACCTCCGGTGCTGCCTCCATACCTTAATATCAGTCCTATTCCTACTGCCTCCATGACTCCTGCAAGAACAGGGATTACAAGGGTCTCCCTGACATAGAAGAACTGCCCCTGGATACTGTGCAGGGCCGGAGTGGCCGCTATGAGAGACATTGCCAGAGACGATACCGCAATGCAGTAAAGTGTCCTGAAACCGAAGCCGATGCCAACCAGGAGCACCGCCACAAGTATGAGCACTGCGTTGATGACTATGTAAGAAACAGATGCCTGTATGACGCCTCCGGTAGCATACTGGACCACCGTGCAAAGACCCATCATTCCTCCAGCGGACATTCCGTTGGGAATCATGAAGCCTTCCCAGGCAAATGCAAATATGAAAGCGGCTACCGTCAGAGCGAGATACTCCCAGATAGTTTTAGCTACTGCCTTTTTCAATTCGAATTATTTAATAACAACGTTCACGATCTTTCCAGGGACCACGATTACCTTTATTATCTTCATGTCGCCGACGTACTTGGCCGTCTGCGGATACTCTCTGATGTATGCCTCGACCTCAGCTGCAGGAGCGGATTTGGGAAGTTCCACCGTGAAACGCATCTTACCGTTGAACTGCACGGGATAAGTGACCACGTCTTCTGCCGCAAGCGCGGGGATGAATTCAGGGAACGATGCGTCCGCAACGCTTCCCCCGTGGCCAAGCATATGCCAGAGTTCTTCGGAGATATGCGGAGCGAAGGGGCTCAGGAGCACTACCATAGGCTCCAGAATCTCCCTCTTGCTGCATTTCAGGGCCATCAGGTCGTTGACGGCAATCATAAATGCGCTTATGGTGGTGTTGAATGAGAATGCCTCAATGTCTTCCTGCTCCTTGCCTATGAGTTTGTGGAGCACCTTGAGCTCTTCGGGAGAAGCCTTCTCTTCGCTCAGGTTGTCGAAGAGCCTCCAGAAGCGCTTCAGGAAGCGGTTTACGCCGTCGATTCCCTTGGTGTCCCAAGGCTTGCTCTGCTCGAGAGGTCCAAGGAACATCTCGTACAGGCGAAGGGTGTCGGCTCCGTAAGTATCGCAGATGTCGTCAGGATTGACAACGTTGAACATACTCTTGCTCATCTTCTCGACGGCCCATCCGCAGACGTACTCTCCGTTTTCAAGGATGAACTCGGCGTCGTTGAACTCTGGCCTCCAGGCCTTGAAGCCTTCAAGGTCAAGCTTGTCGTTCCTTACCAGGTTGATATCCACGTGTATCTCGGTGGTCTGGTACTGGTCCTTGAGACCAACTGAGACAAACTTGTTGGTATTGACAATCCTGTAAACGAAACTGGAACGGCCCTGGATCATTCCCTGGTTGATGAGTTTCTTGAAAGGCTCCTCCTCACATACATATCCCAGGTCATAGAGGAACTTGTTCCAGAAACGGGAGTAGATGAGGTGGCCGGTGGCGTGTTCGGTACCGCCTATGTATAAGTCTACGTCGCGCCAGTACTTGTTCTCCCTTTCACCTACGAGGGCCTTGTCATCGTGAGGGTCCATATACCTGAGATAATAGGCGCTGGAGCCTGCGAATCCAGGCATCGTGCTCTTCTCGAGGGGATATCCGTCCCAGGTCCAGTCTTTGGCTCTTGCAAGAGGCGGTTCTCCGGCCTCGGTAGGCTTGAACTCGGTAATCTCCGGGAGTACCAGAGGAAGTTTGTCCATTGGAATGGGCGTTGGGATTCCGTCCTTGTAATAAATGGGGAACGGCTCTCCCCAGTATCTCTGGCGGGAGAATATGGCGTCCCTCAGACGGTAGTTGGTCTTACGACGGCCAAGTCCGTGAGCCTCCACGTAGTCCTTGGCTGCCTCTATGGCCTCCTTGACGTCAAGTCCGTTCAGGAATCCGGAGTTGCACATCCTGCCCTCCTTGGCGTCGAAGCTCTCCTGTGAAACGTCGCAGCCTTCGATGATAGGGACGATTGGAAGGTTGAAGGTCTTTGCAAAGGCATAGTCACGGCTGTCGTGGGCAGGCACAGCCATAATGGCTCCAGTGCCATAGCCGGCAAGCACGTATTCTGCTATCCAGATGGGGATTTTCTCGTCTGTGAAGGGATTGATGGCATACGAGCCTGAGAAGACACCAGTCACTGAGTGGTCCATCTGGCGCTCTCTCTCTGTGCGCTTCTTCACATAA